>Ga0137298_10497_pt1 | contig 32419 bp, 29 predicted proteins | sample RamsorincwithD2O_2_FD_97182 | JGI IMG/M metagenome (GOLD analysis project Ga0137298, IMG submission 97182) | Mouse cecal microbial communities from Vienna, Austria - Glucosamine amended with D2O | ecosystem: Host-associated > Mammals > Digestive system > Large intestine > Cecum | place: Austria...
GCGAAATGCTGTCGGGCAGTGGGAGATTGATGTGCTCGGCTTTATAAAACGTACATTGGTTTGATGTGGTATCAGTTCCATAAAAGGCTACGTGTAACAGATGTTTGGGGGCGGCATCGTATGCGCCTACTACCCGTTGGATTAAATGGTCGCATTGGATAATAAGAAAATTGGGTGATTGCTGTGCCATCACCAGAAAGCATTCATAATACCATTCTCATAAAAGAGTAAATCGGTTTCATCAGATTTGGAATTTATTTGTTCAAGGTTATTGTATGGCGGCAAATGTATGAAAAAACGGATATACAAAAACTTCCACCTACGTTTATGAACGTAAATAGAAGCTTTTGTACAATATTTGTATGTAGTTGTTGTTAACTGTTCATACTCATCAAGAATTCGTCGTTGTCTTTGGTCTTCTCCAGACGGTCTTTTACGAAGTCCATGGCTTCTATCGGATTCATGTCGGCAAGGTATTTGCGGAGAATCCACATGCGGTCTAATGTCTGCTTGTCTTGCAGCAAATCGTCACGGCGGGTGCTGGAAGCAACGATGTTGACAGCTGGGAAGATACGCTTGTTGGACAAGTTGCGGTCGAGCTGCAATTCCATATTACCCGTACCCTTGAATTCTTCGAAGATAACTTCGTCCATCTTGGAGCCGGTGTCGATTAAGGCGGTAGCCAAGATAGTCAGCGAACCGCCGCCCTCGATGTTACGGGCAGCACCGAAGAAACGTTTGGGCTTATGTAATGCATTGGCGTCCACACCACCGGAAAGTACTTTGCCGGAAGCTGGGGATACGGTGTTATAGGCACGTGCCAGGCGGGTGATGGAGTCGAGGAAGATGACAACATCGTGTCCGCATTCCACCATGCGTTTTGCTTTTTCAAGGACGATGCCAGCAATTTTCACGTGACGTTCTGCCGGTTCGTCGAAAGTAGAGGCGATTACTTCCGCATTGACGGTACGTGCCATGTCAGTAACTTCCTCTGGGCGTTCGTCGATGAGCAGCATAATCATGTAGACTTCCGGATGATTGGCGGCAATGGCGTTGGCAATGTCTTTCATCAAGATGGTCTTACCGGTTTTGGGCTGTGCCACAATCAAGGCGCGCTGACCTTTGCCGATGGGGGCAAACAAGTCTACGACACGGGCAGACATGGAGTCGGAGTATCCGCCTTTGCAAAGTTTGAACTTCTCGTCCGGGAAGAGGGGCGTGAGGTGTTCGAACGGTACGCGGTCGCGTACGAAAGCCGGATCACGGCCGTTTATTTTGGATACTTTTACCAGCGGGAAGTATTTTTCGCCTTCTTTCGGGGGACGGATTACACCCTCTACCACATCACCGGTTTTTAGGCCGAACAATTTGATTTGTGATTGTGATACGTAAATATCGTCCGGTGAAGATAAGTAGTTGTAATCGGAAGAACGGAGGAAGCCGTAGCCATCCTGCATGATTTCCAGTACGCCGGTTCCAGTGAGGATATCATCGAATTCGTAAACCTTCTCGCGTTCTATTACGGGTTTGCGTTCCGGAGCAGCCGGATAGTTCTCTCCGTTGTTATAGGATTGTACCGGGCGCTGCTGCATGGGGCGCTGCTGGCTATAGCCACCGTTGCGGTTGTTATTGTATGGGTTGTTGTTGTCACGGGCGCGGAGGCGCGGGCGTTGTGGCTGTTGCGGTTCGGCTGGGGCAACGGCAGGTGTGGGGGGGGCGGGAGTTTCCGTTTTGGTCGCTTCGAATTTGCCGATAAGTTCGGATGGCAACTCTGTTTTTTCTGTAGGGAGGTCTTCAATAGGAATGAAGTCATTTGCCGCCTCGGTCAGAATGGGACTTTTGTCCGGTACGATATTCTTTTCAGCTTTGGCTTCCGCCTGGGGTTCTGCTTTCGGGTTGTTGGCTTCGAAGTTCAGTTCCGGTTCGGCGACTTTCGGGGTTTCCGTTGCCTTGGGAGCAGCGGTTTCTTCCTTTACCTTACGGGGACGTCCCGGTTTTCGTTTGGGGGCGGTGGCTTCTTTGGCAGGTGGCGGCGTTGCAGTATTTATGGCTGGTTCTTGGGGAGCTTCTACAGTTATGGGTTGTTCTTTCGTAGCCGGTGCTTCCTCTGTTTTGGCTTTGGTGAGGTCTCCGTTTTTATTGGCGGAGAACACTTTGTCGGCACCTTCCTTTTTTACGGTCTTTACGGTAACGCGTGAGCGTTTTTGTTTTTCCCCTTTGCGTTCTTCCTTCATCTTGTCGGCGGCAACTTTCTTGGTAGCGCCTGCGATAGCTTGTTCGTCAAGTATCTTGTAAACAAGTTCTTCTTTTTTGAGTGAGTCTGTTTTTTTTATACCCAGTTCTTGGGCAATAGTTTGTAGTTCCGACAAATTTTTGTCGTTCAGTTGAATGATGTTATACATACAGTATATATGTGAATGGTTTAAAATTTACTTTTATTGAAAAGGCATAAATGCACAGTTGCAGTTGTTGTAGGAAGCAACTTGGGCAAGTTTACCTTGTGATATATGATTTATATGGGATATTTATTATTGAACCGGAAATCTGATAAACAATTCTCGCCACAGCAAGAAGTCGCAGAATGTTTCAACGATGCAAAGGTAATAAATATTTTTTGTTTCATAAACAAATCATCTTTTTTTAATTTAAAACTTTATCTTTGCTGTATTAACAACAACATGAAGGATTGGCTTATGAATATAGATGAAGTACAATTGATAACTTTTTCACCTACTTGTACCTCTAAACAAGTGGGAGAGGCAATTGTTCACGGAACAGGAATTTCGTCTGTTTCCAAAGTGGACCTTACTTTGGAGGCAGCGGGTAAAGGAGAGGTTCCTTCCCATGTTTTGGCGATCATCACGGTGCCCGTATATGGCGGTCATGTGGCTCCTTTAGCATTGGAGCGGATGAGGGAGCTTCATACTGATGGTGCGCCTGCTGTGGTGGTGGTGGTTTACGGCAACCGGGCCTATGAGAAGGCTTTGGTGGAATTGGATGCTTTTGTTACAAACTTGGGTTTCAAGGTAATTGCAGGTGCTACGTTTGTAGGCGAGCACTCTTATAGCAGTGAGAAATACCCGGTAGCATCCGGACGTCCGGATGCGGATGACTTGGAGTATGCAAAGCTTTTTGGTGAAAAGATACGTGCTAAAATTGCAGCGGCCGAAGATGTGGAGAAACTGTATGGGGTGGATGTGGCCCATATCCAGCGTCCACGCCAGCCTTTTTTTCCGTTGCTCCGCTTTTTGCGCAGAGTCGTCAAGTTGCGTAAGAGTGGGGTTCTTATGCCCCGTACTCCGGAAGTGAATACGGAACGTTGCACACATTGTGGATATTGCGTGAAGCATTGTCCTGCAGGAGCGATTATAAAAGGAGAAGAGTGCAATACGGTTGCAGAGAAATGCATCAAGTGTTGTGCCTGTGTGAAAAGTTGTCCGCAGAAGGCGCGTGCGTATGACACGCCGTTTGCCGTGTTGCTTTCCGATTGCTTCAAGAAACAGAAGGAGGACAGAATCATTCTGTGACGGCTATCGGTCAGTGGTTGATATAACCAGCACTTTCCGGGTCTTTTCGTCTATCCTGAAACGGTTATCCGCTCGTTCTCCCACCAGCCAGATTATGTCATCTCCGCAGCAAAGCACCCATTGTCGTTCTTTGTGCAGAAGGGAGAACTTGCGGTCGGTCAGGTAGTCACTTACTTTCTTCCGACCTCTCATGCCGAAGGGCACAAATCTGTCTCCCTGCCTGCAAAGACGTAGCGAAAGGGGATGCTTGAGCTTGTCGGCATCAAAGCAGGCGGTTGCTCTGTCGCGTGGAATCATGAAATCCGGTGTATAGGGATATTCTTTTATTTCCAATAGAGGCTTTACGACTTTTTGTATGGGTTCTATCAACAATGAGTCGCGGTCTTTGATGACACGCCAGCCGGAGGTGGCAAAGGCTTTGCCGGATTGTCCGTCCAATGTTCGGTAGATGTCTCTTGTTTGTGCGGTGTTGAACCCAAGTGGATGCAGAATCTCAAATAATACCGTTTCCGGTGCCGCTTCTTGCATCAGAGCGTCGATGTTGATGCCTTCCGGTGTCTTGACCCGCAGTTTGGCTTCTTCTATACCTATGTTATATATAGAGGCGGCATCGTCCAGATGCTCTGCCGTTTTGAGGATGCTTTCCTTAATAGAGGGGTTTATCTCTTGCATCATGGGAAGCAGGTTCAAGCGTATTTTGTTGCGGGTGTATTCATCCTGCAGATTGGTGCTGTCCGTCACGTAGGCTTGCCCGATACTTTCCAGATAACTGACGATTTCCTTTCTGTCTAGGCAGAGCAAAGGACGGACTATATGTCCGTTTTGGGGGCGTATGCCCCGCAATCCGTTTATGCCGGTGCCACGAATCAGATTGAGCAGCAATGTCTCCACGCTGTCATCTTGATGGTGGGCGACGGCAGTGACGGCCGCACTGCATGCTTTCCTTGTTTTTTCGAACCACGTGTAACGCAATTCTCTTGCAGCCATTTCGATGGAGATATGTCGTTCCTTTGCTTCCTGTTCCGTGTTGAAGTGGACGGTGTGCAGCGTCACCCGGTGGTCTAGGCAAAGTTGGCGGACAAAGTGCTCGTCGCGATCGGATTCTGCTCCGCGCAGATGGAAGTTGCAATGAGCGGCTTCGCATGTATATTCCAGGCTGAGGAGCAGACGCAGCAACGCCACGGAGTCAGCCCCGCCGCTCAGTGCCACGAGAATTTTGTCGTCTGGCGAAAATAGCTTGTGATGCTTGATGTATTGTACTACCTTCTGCATATTCAAATATAGAGTGATGCAAAGATAGTGCAAACGATTTTTATTGCCATATTTGCAAGTATCTATTTTCAGAATTTCTATTGGTTAAGGTCATATTTGCTAAAAGCTAATCTTGCTACAGTTGTGTTTTTGCATACCCCGTCTTTGTTCTTTTCCTACCATAGTTGTGGTAAGAAAGGACAAAGACGGGGTATGATTACGATTTAGTATCTTTGGAAATCGTGTCCTGTCTTCTGGGCATTATTGTTTAATGTCTTTTTGGGGGGGGAACTAAAAGATGATTTAATCTTTTTTCTTTCGCTTATCACGGTTCTTTTATTTAGAGGGGTTATAGGAGCTAAGGGGGGGGAGTTAACACCTTTGAATGAAAGAGCTGTGTTTGCTTATTTAAAAACATTCTAAATTATTTGCACCTTGTAGCCATAAGTATTATCTTTGCCCCCAAATTTAGAAAAGAAAGGCAGAAAGACTATGCGTTTGTCCGAATTGAATACCGGTGAAAAGGGTGTAATCGTAAAAGTGCTGGGACACGGTGGTTTCCGCAAACGGATTGTGGAAATGGGATTTATTAAAGGTAAAACAGTGGAGGTCTTGCTGAATGCTCCGTTACGTGATCCTATCAAATACAAAGTAATGGGCTATGAGATTTCTCTTCGTCGGCAGGAGGCTGAGATGATAGAGATTATCAGTGAGCAGGAAGCTAAGGAACAGACTGTGCAGCCCGATTATCACGAAGGGTTGGGCGAAAACATGCATTTAGGCGAAGATGAGCTGAAACAACTGGCTCTCGGCAAACGCCGCACCATAAATGTGGCTTTGGTGGGAAATCCCAACTGCGGTAAAACTTCTCTTTTCAATATCGCTTCCGGCTCGCACGAGCATGTGGGCAATTACAGTGGCGTTACGGTAGATGCAAAGGAGGGTTATTTTGACTTCCAGGGTTACCATTTCCGTATTGTCGACCTTCCCGGAACCTATTCCCTCTCGGCCTACTCTCCCGAAGAAATCTATGTTCGTCGGCACATCATCAATGAAACGCCGGATATCGTCATCAATGTGGTGGATTCTTCCAATCTGGAACGTAATCTCTATCTCACCACCCAGCTGATTGACATGAACGTGCGCATGGTGATTGCGCTGAACATGTACGATGAGCTGGAAGCCAGTGGAAACATGCTGGATTATGTAAAGCTCAGCCAGCTGTTCGGAGTTCCGATGTTGCCTACGGTCAGCCGTAGCGGGAAGGGTATCGAACAGCTGTTCCATGTAATTATCAATATTTACGAAGGCTGCGATTTCCTCGACCATAAAGGAAGGATACGTAGCGAGATATTGAATGACCTTCGCAGCTGGCATCAGGAGTATGTTCCCGATCATGACTTCGGTAGCCATAAAGAAGAGGTGGAGCAGCCGCGCGGCTTTTTCCACCATATCCACATCAATCACGGTCCAGAGTTGGAGCGTAGCATTGAAGAGGTGAAGCGTGTCATCAGTGTCAATGAAAACATTCGCCACAAATATTCCACGCGCTTCCTTGCCATCAAGCTGTTGGAGAACGACGAAGACTTGGAAAAGATTGTGGAGGAGCTGCCTAACGGAAATGAAATTCTTGCCGTCCGCGACCGGGAAGAGTCACGGATTGCCGAGGTGGTGAACGAAGAGAGCGAGCAAGCTATCACTGATGCCAAGTATGGTTTCATTGCCGGTGCCTTGCGCGAGACCTATGTGGACAATCATCAGGATACGTCGAGGACTACTCAAATCATAGATTCAATCGTTACACACCGCGTGTGGGGCTATCCTATATTCTTCCTTTTCCTTTATCTGATGTTCGAAGGTACCTTTGTGCTGGGCGACTATCCTATGCAGGGGATTGAATGGCTGGTAGGCGAATTGGGCGATTTGATACGCAACAACATGTCCGAAGGACCGCTGAAGGACCTTCTGGTGGATGGCATTGTAGGTGGTGTGGGAGGTGTTATTGTATTCCTGCCGAATATTCTGCTGCTCTATTTCTTTATTTCCTTGATGGAAGACTCGGGTTATATGGCGCGTGCCGCTTTCATCATGGATAAGATTATGCATAAGATGGGTCTGCATGGAAAGTCCTTCATCCCGTTGATTATGGGCTTTGGTTGTAATGTTCCCGCTATCATGGCTTCGCGTACCATCGAGAATCGCAAGAGCCGTTTGGTGACGATGCTCATTAATCCGCTGATGTCATGCAGCGCCCGTCTGCCCATCTATTTATTGCTGACAGGCGCTTTTTTCCCGAACAATGCGAGCTTTGTGCTGTTAGTAATCTATGCCATTGGCATTCTGTTGGCAGTGGTCATGGCACGTCTTTTCTGCCGCTTTCTGGTGAAAGGGGACGATACGCCGTTTGTCATGGAATTGCCGCCTTATCGTATGCCAACCTCCAAGGTCATCTTCCGTCATACGTGGGAGAAGGGGGTGCAGTATCTCCACAAGATGGGAGGCATCATTATGGTGGCATCCATTGTTATCTGGGCATTGGGATATTATCCCAACCACGATGAATATGAAAGTGTGACGGAACAGCAGAAGAATTCCTACATCGGCCGGATTGGTAAAGCCATGGAACCGGTCATCGAGCCGTTGGGATTCGACTGGAAGCTGGGTATCGGCATCCTCTCCGGCGTGGGTGCCAAGGAACTGGTGGTAAGCACGCTCGGGGTGCTTTATGCAGACGATGCCGAGGCGGATGCCGTAAGTCTAGGCGAACGCATTCCGATAACGCCTCTGGTGGCTTTCGGATACATGGTGTTTGTGCTGATTTATTTTCCGTGCATCGCCACGTTGGCCGCTATTAAAGGAGAGTCGGGCAGTTGGAAGTGGGCCGTGTTTGCAGGGCTTTATACTACTGTGCTGGCTTGGCTGATGTCTTTTGCAATTTATCAGATAGGAGGTCTGTTTTTATGATGAATAGTTGGCAGGAGTGGGTAGTAGCCCTATTGTTGCTGCTCTGCGCTGTGCGGATTGGCATGAGTATTTATTCTTTTTTTCATCAGGTAAAAGAAAATGGCAATCCGTGCGGTAACTGTATAAGTAGATGTGAATCAGGAAGTTTATGTGGTAAAGAACGTGCGGAGTGCAGTGGAATAGCGAAAAAAAAGAAGAAAAGTTGTTGCGGATAGTTGGTAGTTTCAAAAAAAGTATTACCTTTGCATCCGCAAACGAGAAATAAAGAGTTCTTGTAAGAATTGGTACCTTGGATGAGTGGCTTAGTCAGCGGTCTGCAAAACCGTGTACGGCAGTTCGAATCTGCCAGGTACCTCGATAATAAAATCCCGAAACTACTTTTTATAAAGTGTTTCGGGTTTTTTTCGTTATAGGGAATTTTTCCCAGTTCTATTATTGAAGATTGAATAAGATGAAAAAAGTAGGATTTTTGATTTTCTGTCTGTTTGCTATGTGCAGTATGGCAGGCAAGGCGCAGGATGTGGTGGCGGACAGTACCGGCTGCATCGTTAAGGTAGGGGAGATGGCTCCTGATTTTACAGTGAAGTTGACGGATGGGAAAAGCATTACCCTTTCGGAACTTCGTGGGAAGGTGGTCATGTTGCAGTTTACCGCGAGCTGGTGTGGGGTATGCCGTAAGGAGATGCCTTTCATAGAGAAGGATATTTGGCTGAAGCATAAGTCGAATCCGGATTTTATGCTGATTGGCATCGACCGTGACGAGCCGTTGGAGAAAGTGATTGCTTTTGGTAAGTCAACCGGAGTGACCTATCCTTTGGGTCTGGACCCGGGAGCGGATATATTTGCGAAGTATGCGCTCCGCAAGGCAGGTATCACACGCAATGTCCTGATTGATAAGGAAGGGCGTATTGTGAAGCTGACACGTTTGTATAATCCTGAAGAATTTGCTTCCCTAGTGAAGGAGATTGACGGGATGCTTTCTGAATAGCGGAAACAGGCAGGATATAAAAAAGTGAAGTGCCCCCCTAAAAGTTAGACAAGAATTTTTAGGGGGCACTTCACTTTTATACTTGTCGGGATAATTTGGCAAGATAGTCATAATGTGTACCCTCTTTCACTAGTTCTGCTTTGAAGCCGTTTTCAGCAGCGTAGAGACTCAAGGTCTGGAAGTCTATGTAGAGCCAGTCGAAAGAGTTGCCTTTGACATTCTTGTATTGCATCTGGAAGTCTACCTCTCCGTAGTAATCACTGGCAAGGTCGATAACAATACTGCCATCTTCCTCTTCGAACAGATAGCTCAGGTTGCTGGAATCCATTAAAACACAGCCTCCAGGCCGGAGCAGCAGCTTCATCTTCCGGAAAAAAACAGGCAGGTTTTCCAACTTTCCGATAATGCCGGAACCGTTCATCAGCATCAGGATAGTATCGTATTCATCGACAAACAGTTCATTAAACAGATTGGTTTGTGACACGCTACGCACACCCCGCTGCTTCATTACTTCCACGGAAAGCGGGGAAATGTCAATGGCATGGACCTCTTTTCCGGCTTCTTGCAGGGCAAGGCTGTGGCAACCGCTGCCGGCACCCACATCCAGAATCCTTCCGGTTGCCATTTCCAGAGCTGTACGCTCCAGCAAGGGCATTTGCTTTTCTGTGCGGAATAGCTCTTCGACGGGAATTTCGTCCTCATCAAATTGTGAAGAGAACACGCGTAGGCGGTCGGCTTTATGCCGTTTGAAGTAATCGGCTATGGCTGCTCCCATCGGATCTTTCTCGGCAGGCAATAAGGCTGTATTTATCATTTCTTATGTCTGTTAGCGCGTTTGCGGCGGATTTCTGCTTTCATTTTGGCTGAGGCGGAACCGTGTTGTCCGGTAATGTAGGTTTTCTTCTTGGCTTTGGTTTTTATCTTGTTTTCTTCTTTAGGTTTGTCCTTTTTGCCTTTGAAGACAATACCACCCATCATCGCTTCTTCTATACTCATATATTTCCTTGTTTTAGTGATGTAAAATATCATTTTTCCGGCAGTACTTCAATCCAATAGTCATCCGGGTCATTGATAAAGTACAGTCCCATTGCTGTGTTTTCGAAGCATACCCATCCGTTTTCCTTATGATATTGGCGTATGGCGTCGTAATTGCCGGATACACGGAAGCAGAGGTGGCTTTCGTTCTCTCCTAATTCGTAGGCTTGTGGGTGGTCCTTCAAGTAGGTCAGTTCCAGCAGGAAGCCAGTGCTTCCGTCGGTCAGATAGACTAGGGTGAAAGAGCCGTCGGACGACTCTTTCCTATGATGTTCTTTCAGTCCCAGTGCCTTTTCGTAGAATGCGATGCTACGTTCCAGGTTGGTGACATTGATATTAAAATGATCGAATTTACTTTTTATTTCCATTTGTTTATTTCAGATTTGGTTATTTGCAATTTACAGTCTGCATATGCGGTCATTTGACCATTGTTTTCAGAATTTCGCCTACATACGTGCGTGGCATACCTTCCATCGTTGCGGGTGAGGGCAGCTTCTTACATTCCAGAATGACCGTAGGCTCTGTCTGTCCCGTAGGATAGAAACGGATGGTATAGCTTTCTGCTTTTTCCATTTGTTCATACGGCTGGTCGGGCGACAGTATGCTGAATATAACCGGTTTGCCGTTGACTTTACCCAAAGAACCTCCGGAGTTTGCTGTCATCATGGTCATGTTGAAAGGCTCTTGGCCGATGACGATAACTAATTTGCCTGCTCCGGTCTGGATGGCATCGGCTGACAATTGCTCGGGGGCTATGGTCTTGTATTCTTGCTGTTGGCTTTTTGGGGCAGGAACCGGTGAGGCAGATTTCTTGACTTGGGAAACTTCGATGGCTTGGGCGTTTTCCACGATGTCTTCGGATACTTTTTCAGCAGCCTGGGTGGGTTCTACGGTAACTTGTTTCTTCGGGGTGATTACCGTCGGACCGGAATTGACGACAGCCTTCACCTCTTTCTTTTCTTTCTTCTTTTCTTCTACCGGAGTTTTGGCAGTGGTGGCGCTCAATGCTTCTGCTGCTCCCAGGCAAAGGTCATCAACGAAGTCTACGGTTTTTCTGCGCCACTTGGCAAGTCCGCGTACCAGTTTGGTTCTTGTCTTGTTCAAGGCATATTTGTCTACAATCCATTCCTCGGCGGTATATTTTTCTTTTCCTTCGCGGTAGTTAAACCGTATCTTCTCTACTTCGAGCACGCTCTTTTCGGGTTGGCAGGTCACAGTTAGCTGGTAAAGGATTTTGGTACGGTCTAATGACAGAGCCGTAGAACTGAATACAATCCATTCATCTCCGATACCTACAATCTGTCCTTTCTCTTTGTCTGAGAATACTATGCGGCTGGTATTTTCATTCTTTTTCAGACGGGCATCCATCCAGCCGAGCAGACGTTCGTAGATTTCATCCTGAGACATGCCGGGGATGCTGAATTCTTTGGCGAATACCACTTTGCCGTCCACCTCGGGAATGGCACCGGCCAGATATTTACTGTCGTCCCTATCCTGTGCCTGCAGCATGGCCGGCAGACAAAGGCAAAACAGTGTAAAAAGAAGTTGTGTCAAATTTTTCATAATAGTATGTGTTTTAATTATTAATTTACGAGCTAAAAGTTGGGGAGTTCGAAACTTTCACCACGGTGTGCAATGCTCAGAAAGCGGCATCCCTTGCTCTCGGCAAACTGCTGGAAGGCGTTGCCTCCTTGATAATCTTCGCCGAAGTGCATCGGTACAAATATAGTGATTTTTATTCGTTCCACGAATTGTTTTGCACCACGCATATAATCTTTTCCGATACGGCTGTCCACCGGAAACATGGCTACATCTATGGCAGGTACAGTTTGCAGCAGATTTTTCACTTCGGCCAGAAAGTCACCTTCGGCTTTGCGTATTTCCTGCGGAGTAGATTCCTCGCTCCAGTGCCAGTTGTTCAGGTCACCGGCATGAAACAGCCGCCTTCCCTGCAGATTTATCAGGAAGGAAATACCCACATCGGTAGAACCGAAGGCTTGGATACGGATATGTTCGTCTTCGTAGGTGTCGCCCTTATTGATGTAGGTGGCATCTTCTGCTGAGGCGCGGCGGTGCTTTAGGATGTCTTTGGAGAATATGTAGCGGATGTCGGGTCGTAGCTTTTTCCATGAAAGAACTTCGCGATTGAAGTGGTCGGGATGGAAATGTGAGCATAGTACGTAGAGTACGCCCGGCTTTTCCAAAAGGTAGTCGTGCACGATACCTTTATTGAAAACCTCTTCCGAGGAATCTTTATAGTAATCGATAATGACCGTCACTCCGTCCGCTTCAATCGCGAAGCCGCTATGGTAGATGTAATCAAGTTTCATTTACGGATTGAATTATAGCGCAATATTACAAAAAACGCTACACAAACTTCCGGTTTAAGCTGTTATTTTATGCAAAAGCACGCTACATCAGTACTTCTATGAAGAGAATATGAGTGTCTTTCAATCTTTCCAGTTCAAAACTGCTGGTCTCGTATACCCCCATTCCGTCACGACATGAGAGTATTGCGCCGTCCGCTTTGCCTTTATCTTCCATTACGAAAATGTATACACCGGGATGCAATCAGTGCATGTGGTAGTCAATCTTCTATATAAAGACAATTGTTTCCATTTGTTTCATTAGAAACTATTTGATGTTTCAATGAAAGTATTATATTAGGATAACTTTATGCGCAAAATACTTTTTTATGTGCAATATTGTTGTACCTTTGCGCCCGAAAACAATTAAAAAAGATTTAGATGAGAAAATTTTCGTTGATTAGCATTGCGATGCTAATCGTTTCAACTACAACTTTTGCAGGAGATTATTTGACTAATACAAATCAGAATGCTGCTTTCTTGCGTATGATTGCACGTGGTGCTTCCATTGATGTTGACGGCGTTTACAGTAATCCTGCCGGTTTGGCATTTCTTCCCAAAGATGGCTTTCAGGTGGCCCTTACCATTCAAAGTGCTTATCAGACGCGTGACATTGCTGCAACCAGTCCCTTATGGACTATGGATGGGCAGAATACTACCCGCTATTATGAAGGAAAGGCTTCCGCTCCTGTCATCCCTTCCATACATGCTGTATATAAGAAAGGCGACTGGGCATTCTCTGGTAGCTTTGCTGTGGTAGGCGGCGGTGGAAAAGCCTCTTTCAACCGGGGATTGCCGATGTTTGATGCTGCAGCTATCGGACTCGTGACAAAAGAAACGGAAGCACTGGCTACAAACTTCGGTTATGCTGTGACTCCGGACAAATATACCATTAATTCTGCTATGGAAGGCCGTCAGTTTATCTATGGTTTCCAGTTGGGATTAAGCTATAAGATAAATGAACACTTTGCTGTGTTTGCTGGTGCGCGCATGAATTATTTTACTGGTGGTTACAAGGGTTTCCTCAATGTGGGGCTGAATAATGGTGTGGCCGAGCAGATAGGCGGTGCCATTGTACAGAAATTGATGCAGGCAGGACTTACCCAAGAGCAGGCAATGGCAAAGGCTGCGGAAATATCAGCTCCTATGATGCAAAAGCTGGATGACTCGAAGATTGAGTTGGATTGTGACCAAACCGGTTGGGGACTGACCCCTATTATCGGAGTGGATGCCAAGTTCGGCAAGCTGAATCTGGCTGCGAAATATGAGTTCAAGGCAAACATGAACATTGAGAATGATACGCACGAATTAACCTATCCGTCGGGAGCCAAAGCTTATATGGCTCCTTTTGTGAACGGCGTGAATACACCGAGCGATATTCCCTCTATGTTGTCGATGGCTGCAGGCTATGAGATTCTTCCTTCTCTGCGTGCTTCGGTAGAGTATCATTTCTTTGACGACAAGAATGCCGGTATGGCAGATGGCAAACAGAAGGCATTGACGCACGGTACGCACGAGTATTTGATTGGTGCGGAGTGGGATATTAACAAATTGCTTACAATCAGTGGAGGTTATCAGAAGACTGATTACGGATTGAGTGATGACTTCCAGTCGGATACCAGCTTCTCTTGTGATTCTTATTCAGTAGGTTTCGGTGGTCGCATCAACCTTAGCAAAGCGTTGAGCCTGGATGTGGCGTACTTCTGGACTACTTACAGCGATTATACAAAGAATAATCCTCGTGGTCTTGCAAGTGGCAATACTGCAAATGTGGTAGACAAGGATGTGTATAGCCGTACCAACAAGGTATTTGGTGTCAGTGTAAACTATAAGTTCTGATTTCACAATCCTACCTTTATATATTAAGAAGCCGTCTCAAATGTCGATTTGAGGCGGCTTCTCTTTTTATATTGGATTAGAAAGAATACTGTACAAGCAGGTTCATACGGTTGGCATGGTTGGTGGAATTGTCGAAGTTGGTGCGCCAGCCACGCAGATATTCAGCGCCTATCTGCATGTTCGGGGGCTTATTTCAGAATACATTGGCTACGAAATACTGTCTGTAATGATAGGTACTTGGCAGGTTGTTGGGATAACCGTCTCACACCTTACAACACCATTCTTGCCCTTTTCTAAGAGGGACAATTTCGGCGTGTCCGCTGAATAGTTACGCTGTTTGCCATTACTTGGAATAGAAAAAGGACTTTCGTTTTACTTGAATTTTGGTTAAAATATATGTTGTTTGTTCGTTTGCAAAACTTGTTGTACCTTTGCAGCCGGATTAAATAAGTATGATGCCGTGAATAGCGGTCGTGTATTCTAGAACACCACGTAAAAAACAGGAGTATGAAACAAAAAGTATCTGTACCTTTTATGTTGCTGGGCATTCTGTTCAATGTATGCCTGATTGCAGCCAATCTTCTTGAGACTAAAGTTATCCAGGTTTTTGGTATTACCGTAACAGCCGGATTGCTGGTCTTCCCGATTTCTTATATTATCAACGATTGCATAGCCGAGGTTTGGGGCTTTCGTAAAGCCCGCCTGATTATCTGGAGCGGTTTTGCCATGAACTTTTTTGTGGTAATGCTGGGACTGATAGCCGTGGCGTTGCCTGCCGCCCCTTTCTGGGATGGTGCCGCGCATTTCAATTTCGTCTTTGGAATGGCGCCCCGTATTGTCATAGCCAGTCTGACGGCATTCTTGGTAGGTGCTTTTCTGAATGCCTACGTAATGAGCCGCATGAAACTGGCAAGCAACGGGCGTAATTTCTCGGCACGTGCCATTTGGTCGACGGTGGTTGGTGAGACGGCAGATTCGTTGATTTTCTTTCCGGTGGCATTCGGAGGAATCATTGCATGGCGGGAGTTGCTGGTGATGATGTGTATCCAGATTCTGCTGAAGTCCATGTACGAGGTATTGATACTGCCTGTGACTATCCGTGTGGTAAAAGCTATTAAGCGGATAGACGGTAGTGATGTCTATGATGAAGGCATCTCCTATAAAGTATGGAAAATAGGCGATATTTAAAGCCCCTTACCCGTAGCGAGGGGAAAATCAGTTATTATGTCAAACAAATAATTAGCAATGCCCTCTCTGTTTCCCTCCCTACGGGGGAGGGCAAGGGGAGAGGCTTTTAACAAGATGAATAGGGACACAGCTTTGGTGGTATTCAGTGGCGGGCAAGACTCGACCACTTGCCTCTTTTGGGCAAAACGTGAATTTAAGAAAGTGTATGCGCTGAGTTTTCTGTATGGACAGAAACATCAGAAGGAAGTGGACTTGGCGAGGGCCATTGCCCGTAAGGCAGGTGTGGAGTTCGAAGTAATGGATGTTTCCTTTATCGGCCGGCTGGGACATAACTCATTGACAGATGCCGGCATGGAGATGGACCGGGAGAAGCCGGCAGACAGCTTTCCGAATACTTTTGTGCCGGGACGCAATCTGTTTTTCCTGAGTATAGCCGCCGTCTACGCCCGCAAGCGGGGGATTAATCATATTGTGACGGGGGTGTCGCAGACCGATTTCAGCGGTTATCCCGATTGCCGGGATGCTTTCATCAAGTCGCTTAACGTGACGCTGAACCTGGCTATGGACGAGCAATTCGTACTGCACACACCACTGATGTGGATTGACAAAGCGGAGACCTGGGCGCTGGCAGACGAGCTTGGAGTGCTTGAACTTATACGTCACGAAACGCTGACTTGCTATAATGGTATCCCGGGAGATGGTTGTGGACACTGCCCGGCATGCACGTTGCGCAGAGAAGGATTGGAAAAGTTTTTGGCTTCTACTAAATGAGGCACACTTGTATCACTAAAAATATATGGCTATGACAGAATTGAAAGACCAACTCTCCCTTTTAGGGAGAAAGACAGAATACCGTCAGGACTATGCCCCTGAAGTATTGGAGGCATTTGATAACAAGCATCCCGGCAATGATTACTGGGTACGTTTCAATTGCCCTGAATTTACCAGCCTCTGTCCCATTACGGGGCAACCGGACTTTGCGGAAATCCGTATTTGCTATATCCCCGATGTCAAGATGGTGGAGAGCAAGAGCCTGAAGCTCTATCTGTTCAGCTTCCGCAATCACGGAGCTTTCCACGAAGATTGCGTGAACATTATAATGAAAGACCTCATTCATCTGATGAATCCTAAGTATATCGAGGTGACAGGTATCTTTACCCCGCGTGGCGGCATCTCTATCTACCCGTATGCCAATTACGGACGTCCCGGCACGAAGTTCGAGCAGATGGCGGAGCATCGTTTGATGAACCGTGAATAGGATGCTGTATCTGATGGCTCCTATAAATAGAAGGGGGCTGTTAGGATAGGTAATTTTTGCATCACTATATTCTATATCCTTGTCTACTGACCTTTAGTTTCTTGTTTGCTAATTTTTATTCGTCCGACAGTTGTTGCATTATCGTCCAACAGTTGTCGGACGATAATTAAACAGCCGTCGGACGATAATGTAACGCTTGTCGGACGAATAGTTTTTAGTAAATGAGAAGTTAGTCTGTCTTTATTCATCGGCTAATATAAGGCTTCTCTATCATCAGTTTTGCTACATCTTTATTTTCTCTTTTACGATTATCCGCATAAATGCCGCTGACGAATAAGAAACTGTTTTGATTTTATTATTTAAGAGATTTCCTCAGCACCTTCCGAGCTTGTTTTCGGTTTTTTTTATCTGTTTTATTATTGATAATACCTATCAATGGTGATTGCGCGGTATGATATATACGATGAAAACTCTCCATGCAATTACCTACAATAAGCGATTGCACAGCTGGCTGTTAATAATGACCTTTGCAGCGATTTATTAACAACATATAATCATTGTAAAATTGAAAGCATATACACTTAAATTCTCTCTGTTGTTTCTTCTTCTGTCGGTTTCTCTGTCTGCACGTTCGCAGAGGGGAGGAGGGATGATTTCGGGTAGAATCATTTCTACGGAAAAAGAAACGGTGGATTTTGCGACTGTTTATCTGAAAGGGACAAGTTATGGAGGAATCACGAATCAGGAAGGCCTCTATCATATCAAGGCGCCTGCCGGCGACTATACGCTGGTGGTGTCTGCCGTAGGTTATACAAAGGTGGAAAAGAAGGTGAAGCTGGTCAATGATGAGCGGATGAAGCTGAATATAACCATCGCTCCCGAAACACAACAGCTGGATGAGGTGACTATCGTTTCTACCGGAGTGAGCCGTATGAAGAGGTCGGCATTCAATGCTGTGGCAGTTGATACGAAGGAACTCCAGAATACCACGAAGAACCTGAGCGATGCCTTGACCAAGGCTCCGGGTATGAAACTCCGTGAGTCGGGTGGGGTAGGTTCGGACATGCAGCTTATGCTGGACGGTTTTAGCGGAAAGCACGTCAAGGTATTCATTGACGGTGTGCCGCAGGAAGGCGTGGGAAGCTCCTTCAGCCTGAACAATATTCCGGTGAGCTTTGCCGACCGTATAGAGGTATACAAGGGTGTGGTTCCCGTAGGCTTCGGAACGGATGCCATTGGCGGTGTCATCAACATCGTTACCAACAAGAAACGTCGGAACTGGTTTCTGGATGCTTCTTATTCTTACGGATCGTTCAATACCCACCGCTCATACATAGACTTCGGACAGACTTTCAAGAACGGTTTCAGCTATGAAATCAATGCCTTTCAGAACTACTCGGACAACGATTATCATGTAGATGCACCGGTAAAGAATTTTCAGACGGGCAGCTTCAACGAGAGTGAAAAGGTGCGTGTGAGGCGTTTCAATGATACTTACCATAACGAAGCCATTGTGGCTAAAGCGGGTATTGTAGATAAAAGTTGGGCAGACCGGCTGATGTTTGGTTTCACCTATTCGCACATGTACAAAGACATACAGACCGGCGTACGCCAGAAGACAGTCTTCGGAGAAAAGCACCGCTTCGGCCATTCACTGATGCCTTCGATGGAATACAGCAAACGCAACTTGATAATCAAGGGGCTGGATATGGTGCTGACAGCCAACTACAATCGCAATGCCACTACGAATGTGGATACTGCCCGCTATGAATACAACTGGCTTGGTGAGAAACATCCGCTGAACAGTCCCGGCGAACAGTCCCGCCAGTATTCCCGTGCCGATAATGACAATTGGAACGGTACATTGACCTTGAATTACCGCATTGCCAGAGTCCACATGCTGACTTTCAATCATGTGCTGAACGCTTTCCGGCGTGATAATACTTCACTGTTGGCGGTGGAAGAACAGACGGATGCCATTGCCAAGCAGACCCGCAAGAATATTTCCGGTTTGTCATACCGCCTGATGCCTTCCGAAAAGTGGAACTTCTCGGCATTCGGCAAATACTACCGCCAGTATGTGGCAGGACCTATGGCCGAGGATGATACCGGTAGTAATTATGTACGCACCAGCCGTACGGTAGACTCTTGGGGATATGGCGCTGCCGGAACCTGCTTCATTCTGTCCGGCTTGCAGGCAAAGCTCTCTTACGAAAAAGCTTACCGCCTGCCCACTATCGAAGAGATGTTTGGTGACGAAGATCTGGAGAGTGGAGACATCGGCATCCGTCCCGAGAAAAGTGACAACATCAACTTGAGCCTGAGTTATTCCTGGAGTTCTGGAAAACATTCCGTCTACGTGGAGGGCGGGGTGGTATACCGCAATACAAAGGATTATATCCAGCGTAATATTCAGGACTTGAGCGGAGGAAAAGAAGGGGCCACTTATACCAACTACGGCAAGGTGTTGACAAAAGGATACAATGTATCGGCGCGTTATGGCTTCGGACGCTGGTTGAGTGTGGGCGGCAACTTCACGCGAATGAATGTGCGTGACAATGAGAAGTGGCAGATTGGAAGTACGGGAAACTCCGTACAGAATCTTGGCTATGAAGCACGTATTCCCAATGTACCCTATCAGTTTGCCGATTTTGACGTGAACTTCTACTGGCGCGACTTTGGAAAAAAAGAGAATGTGCTTTCCATGACCTACGACAACCAGTACATGCATAGCTTTTCCTACTATTCGCAGGCCGTCGGTAGCAAGAACAATGATTTTATGGTGCCCGACCAGTTCTCCCACAATCTGACATTGAGCTATAGTCTGAAGAACGGCCGTTACAATCTCTCGTTTGAGTGCCGTAACTTTACAAACGAGGATTTGTATGACAACTTCAGCCTCCAAAAGGCGGGACGTGCGTTCTATGGCAAGATACGTGTACATTTTGGTGATTAATAAATATAATGGTTTTAATAGGTGTAATTAATAAGAAGAACAAATGAAGAAGAATTATCTTTTGTCCGGCCTCTTTGCAATGGCAATGACCGGAATGGCTTTAATTTCTTGTACAGACACAGACGAACCGGGTTCCGGCTCCGGTTCCGGTTCCGGTTCAAAGGGTAACTATGTGATAGCTGCCACGGCTACAGTTTCAGGTAGCTCCGTTCCTGTCCTGCTGACAGCCGAGTCGCTGGAAAGTGGTGAGATTACTGCTGCTGGTAATGGCCTTGTGAATGAGGGTGCTACTTACTGGGTGTTCTACGGAAACAAATATCTGTATGCCTTGAACTACAATCAGGGAAATGCAGGCACTACCCAGTCGTTCATTATGAATGCAAACGGTGAACTGGAAAAACGTAGCCAGGAGTATAACGTCAATCGTTTCACTACCTACGGCTATTGTGACCAATTTATAATGACAGCTTCTACCGGTGACGGCCCAACGGAGCTGAATGATGCAAATGGGTATACTCCCCAATCTTTTTTGATTTCCTATCTGGATGTCGAGAAACAGACTTATACAAAGAATCCGGTAACAAAAGATACTCCGTTTCTTGCCGAAAATTTCCTTGAAAATGGTGAATACGTGACACTGGCCGGTATAGAACAAGTGGGCAGCAAGGTTTATGCGGCAGCCATTCCCATGGGGCTTAGCCAGTATGGTTGCATGCAGAAGAACGAAGACGGTAGCTACAAGTGGGTGCTTCCCGGTAATGAGGATTTAATAAAGGCAGAATCTGGCGGACAGGGTAGCGGTGCCTATGAAAAGGACGAGTTGCAATGGACTCAGTATCCTAATGAATGCCATATTGCTATCTTTGCTGATTGGACACTGAAGTCTCATAAAGTCATCACTACCGACAAGATAAGCTATGCTGCCGGACGCAACCGTTCACAGTACTACCAGATGAACTGGCTTGCTGACGACGGCTATGTATATGTGTTTTCTCCGAGCTATGCCAAGACCATGGCCGATGCCCGCCAGCGGACTACGTTGCCTGCCGGAGTGGTGCGTATCAATACAAAAACAGAAGAATTTGATGCCGGCTACTACTACAACCTTGAAGAAAAGGCGAATGGACACTCCTTCATGCGCAGTTGGTACATCTCCGGCAGTTATTTCTTGCTGCTGATGTATGATAGAGACATTACGGAGGCGGGTAAGGTCGCCAATCAACTTGCCATTTTCAACGCCTCCACCGGAGCTTTGACTTATGTGAACGGCCTTCCAAGTGATGTTTCCGGATTTGGTAGTACCCCATACATGGAAAATGGCAAAGCATATATGGCAGTCACTACCTCTTCCGGCTATCCTGCCATCTATAAGGTAGACCCAGCCAATGCAACAGCTGCCAGAGGTCTGGTTGTTAATGTTACTCAATTGAACGGTGTAGGTAAACTGGAATAAGCTCCTATGAAGAAAGTTTTTCGTAAGATACATTTATGGCTTTCAGTCCCCTTCGGGCTACTGATTACCCTTATCTGTTTTTCCGGAGCGATGTTGGTATTCGAGACGGAGGTGATGGAGCTTTGTCATCGCGACCTCTACTATGTGGAGAAAGTCGGGACGGCACCGCTTCCCATGGACAAGGTGGCCGAAAAAGTAGCTGCTACTCTGCCGGATAGTGTTTCTGTGACGGGTGTCACTGCTTCATCTGCTCCGGAGCGTGCCTGGCAAGTGAATCTTTCCAAACCCCGTCGTGCCTCTGTCTATGTAGACCAATATACGGGTAAGATAAAGGGAAAGTATGAGCGTGCACCGTTTTTCATGACCATGTTCCGCCTGCATCGCTGGTTGTTGGACAGCATGAAGCCCAATGGAGGCATCTTCTGGGGGAAAATGATTGTGGGCACTGCCACGCTGATGTTTGTCTTTGTCCTGATATCGGGCATTGTCATTTGGTGGCCTCGTACAAAAAAGGCTTTGAAGAACAGTTTGAAGATTGTTGCCGGTAAGGGGTGGCGTCGGTTCTGGTACGACTTGCATGTGGCAGGTGGTATGTACACGCTGGCTTTTCTGTTGGTAATGGCGCTTACGGGACTAACATGGTCTTTCTCCTGGTATCGCATCGGTTTCTACAAAGTTTTCGGAGTGGAAACCACACAAGGAGATGGAGGACATGGTGCTCCGGCACAAACTACAGCCCAGGGAGGAGAACGGGCTCAAGGTCGGTCTGGTGGCAGACGGGGAGGTGAGAATCGTGAAAGAAATTCTTTTTCTCCTTTTGCAAGCTGGCAGAAGGTTTACAAAGAACTGAAGGAGCTCAATCCTGATTATAAACAGATAACCGTATCCAAAGGCTCTGCTATGGTTTCTTTCAATCGGTTGGGCAACCAGCGTGCTGTCGACCGTTATACGTTCAATCCCCGTAGCGGTGAAATCACCGGGACTACCTTGTACAAAGATACCGACACTTCAGGAAAAATCCGGGGCTGGATATTCTCTATTCATGTAGGCAGTTGGGGAGGGCTGGGCACTCGCATATTGAGCTTCCTTGCTGCTTTGGTGGGTGCAAGTTTGCCGCTGACGGGCTATTATCTTTGGATTCGCAGATTGATTCGGAAGGGCGGTAGGAAAGCGAATATGCGCCCATAACCAGATACTGCACAGGCAGATAAGCCGGTAGATGCCGTGAAGAGATTCGGATTATAAATGAGATGGTAGGGTGATAGCAAGATATCACCCTATCATTTTATCCTCTTATCACGTTATTTATAGCTTCTTCCGTTCCGCAGAATGGTCCGTGTGATTGTAGTTTTATGGTACACATGGCAGCAGCAAAGCATCCGGCTTCCCAATGTGATGCACCTTTGTTGCGCATATACAGATATCCTACCATATAGGTGTCTCCGCATCCTGTTGCATCTGTAATCTGAAGGGCCGGATAGGCAGGTATTTCGTGGAATTCTCCTTGGGCATATATCAGCGAACCTTTATCTCCCAGGGTCAGCAGCACTTCCTTGACACCCCAGTCTGCAATCAGTAATGCAGCTTCGTGTGGTTCACGGCATCCGGTCAGCACTTCCATTTCAGCTTCGTTGGCTTTCAGAATATGGATATACTTCAATGCTTCTTTCTTTTCCGGCCAGTCTACGGCCAGCACTTTTTCATTGTCCACTTTACGGAGAAATCCTTGTACATCTACCGAGAGTAATCCCTTTCCGGACAGAAACTTGATAACCTCCAAAGAAAAGTCATCGGCAAGCAGACTGCCCAAGTGGATAATCCGTGCATTGATATCTTTCAAACCTTCCACGGTGAAAGGGTCTGCTTTTGCCGTGACGCGTTGTGTACGTTCGTTCTGGTTTTCTCCATAAATATTCTCAAAACATACGGAATGTGTGCTGTGCAAGGCTTTGACGGAAATTCCTTCTTTCCGAATATCTTCCACAACGCCCATATCGGTATCAGCCAAAGCTGTTATCAATAGAAAATCGCTGGCATTCAAATGTTTGATGGCGTGTGCGAAGTAGAAAGAGGTGCCTCCCGGCATGTATATGGTATTTTTAGGGGTTACGACTTTATCTTGGGTAATATAACCGATGCAACATAGACTGTGTGTATTCATTTCTTTGTTGGCTTTTTATTTCTTTATTGTATTGATTCCATAAATTGGGCGCGAAGATAGTGATTTAATAACAATTCGACTATATTTGCAGCTGTAAATGTAGCCTTATTGAATACGAATTCATTAAGAACGAAAAGAGCATGTATGATACATTGCAGGCCTTTAATGTATGTTCACCGTCCATTATAACGAAGTTTGGCTGGAAGTCTGTATTAAATTTCTTCCAAGGCATAATATTGATAGTCCCGGAGAACGGTTTGAAGAAAGTTTTCCGGACTACTGTCATGAGGGGTGATGGAGAGAAGTTCCTGCACTTTTCTAGCAAGGGAAGCAATGCGGCGTGTACGGTCTTTTTTACCCGATTGCAGGGTCCGGGTAATGACGTTGATTTGCTCCAATGATAAGTCGGAAACTTGTGGATAGGTAGGCCGGTAGTCTTTGGTCAGGTAGTCGAACTCATCGAGGCTGACGTGTATCTTGCGGTAATTCTTTTCTTTGATTACCATGGTGCCAGCGGCAAGGTCTCCCATTCGCTGGCTGTTTTTTGTCAAAAGGACGACCAGAAGTCCCAAGCCACCGGTCATCGGTCCGTCGATAGGGAAGAGAAACCATCGGAGCAGGTATGAGCCTATGCTGGGCGTGGAGCCATCCGCTTTTACGACACGGATGTTCATTATCCGCTTACCGAAACTTTGTCCCTGATTGAACATTTCGCAAAGAAATGCGTAAAACAAGACCGGCAGGTAGACGATAGCGAGGAAGAAAAGCATCGCGAAATCAGAAGGCAGGTGAATTCGTGAGAACAAGTCAAAAGTAGAAAATACATAGATTCCAAGCAGAATATAGTCTATAATCAGTGCAATGAGCCGCTCACCGATACTGGCAGGCGTTTGACTGATGCGGACAAACTGTCCGGTGATAATTGTAGATTCTGCCATTCCTAATAAAACATTTTCAGTATTTCATTGCAAATATATCATTATTCTCTTATTTTTGTTACCAATTTCAGACAAAACTTCTCTGAGATAGTCATGGAGTATGAAAGAAGTGACGTTTATCCGGTGGAACATCGAAAAATGGAAACAAGCAGAAAAAATAGTGGAGCAGGCAGACAGTCTGTCTCCCGATGAGCTTGCCGACGCATATATGGAGCTTACGGCAGACTTGGCTTTTGCCCAAACGCATTTCCCCGCTTCCCGCATTACTATCTATCTGAACAATCTCGCTTCAGCGTTGCACAACCGCATTTATAGAAATAAGCGCGAGAAATGGTCAAGAATTGTCACCTACTGGACTCGTGAAGTACCTTTGGCTATGCGCGATGCACGCCGTGAGCTGTTGGTTTCCTTCATTATATTTGCGGTTAGCGCATTGATAGGAGTGGTATCCGCTACCGGAGATCCCGATTTTGTGCGTTTGGTTTTAGGAAATTCTTATGTGGATATGACTTTGAACAACATCGCCAATGGCGAACCCATGGCTGTATATAACGGCTCCTCCGAGCTCCCTATGTTTCTGGGTATCACGCTGAACAATATCATGGTCTCCTTCAACTGCTTTGCCATGGGGCTGCTGACCAGTTTTGGTACCGGATACATGCTCCTTAACAATGGCATCATGTTAGGGGCTTTCCAAACCTTTTTTTATCAGCATGGCTTGCTTTGGGAGTCCTCTCTTGCCATTTGGCTGCACGGGACACTTGAAATTTGGGCAATTATTGTAGCCGGTGCCGCCGGTCTTGCCCTGGGCAACGGATGGCTTTTTCCCGGAACCTATTCAAGGCTGGAATCTTTCAAGCGAGGAGCCAAGAAAGGATTGAAAATAGTGGTGGGTACGATCCCCGTATTCGTCATGGCAGGATTTATAGAAGGCTTTATCACCCGCCATACCGGACTTCCGGATATCCTGAGGCTCGGTTTTATCCTGCTCTCTTTGTCGTTTATTCTTTTTTACTATATTTATTTACCAGACAGAAAGAAACATGGAAGCGCAGAAACCTAAAATCGCACTGTATGCACAACGCTCTTTTGGAGAGAAATTGACCGCTGCCTTTGATTTTATCAAAGAGAACAGTAAACTGTTAATGAAGTTTACCACCTATCTGATTTTGCCGCTTTGTCTGCTTCAAGGGCTGAGCCTGAACGGACTGATGAGCGGTGCAATGGCTTTGGGTGATATGACCGGAGGCTCGTTCGACTCTTCTGTTGCCGGGTCGTCCGTCATGATGTTGGTGACTTATTATAGTCTGTATGCCGTTCTCTATCTGTTGGGGACTGTAATGCTGACCTCTCTGGTCTACGCTTTGGTCCGTACTTACAATGAACGGGAAGAACGCTTGGAGGGAGTGACGTTAGGGATGCTGAAGCCCTTGTTGTTCCGTAACGTCAGAAGGTTGTTCCTGATAGCGATTGTGGGTGTGCTTTTAGTGTTGCTTGTGGGGGGTGTTGCCGGTTTTCTGGTTACCATCATCCCGGTTATGATACTTGTGTCCCTGTTTGTTTTGCTTGTTATTGTGGTGTCTGTGCCGCTTGCTATTTGGGCTCCTGTTTATCTGTTTGAAGATATTCATATCATGGATGCTTTGAAGAAAGCCTATCGTCTGGGATTTGCTACTTGGGGAGGTATTGTGTTGATTTCCATTGTTATGGGATTCATTGCCCTCATCTTGCAGGGAGTGACTATGATTCCGTGGTATATCGGGACTATTGTGAAATATATTTTTGTGATGACCGATACGGGTGGTGGCGCCACTGTCTCGGTAGGTTATAACTTTATGCTTTATCTGTTGGCGGTAGTCCAGGCATTCGGAGTCTATCTGTCCATGATTTTCTCATTGCTGGGGCTGGCCTATCAATACGGTCATGCTTCGGAAAAGATAGATTATGTGATGGTGGAGAATGATATTGACAATTTTGACAAACTCTGATAGCGGACTATGAATATGGCTCCGGCTGATACACTGGTTTATGATACTGCACAGATTGCCGTTTGGCAGTCCGACCCGGCGTTTGCTTACAGCCGTGAGTTGATGGCTCCTGAAATCAATGTGCTTGAGTGGATTGGAAAGTGGTTCGGCAGGCTGCTGGACAAGATATTTGGCAATACGTTCGTAGAAGAATATTCGGAGGTTGTGTTGATATGCATTGCAGTCCTTATCTTGATGCTGGTCATCTGGTTTGTATATAAGAAGCGTCCGGAACTGTTCATGCGTTCGCGCAAGAATGGCGCGCCCTATACGGTGGGGGAGGATACCATCTATGGAGTGGATTTTGCGAAAGAAATCACTGGAGTGCTTGCCCGGAAGGATTATCGGGAGGCTGTGCGTCTGCTTTATCTGCAGACATTGAAACGGCTTAGTGATGGGAAACGTATAGACTGGCAGTTGTATAAAACGCCTACGCAATACATCTATGAAGTCCGCCTGCCTGCTTTCCGCCAAATGACCCATCACTTCTTGCAGGTGCGTTACGGAAATTTTGAGGCGACCGAAGCATTGTTCCGTATCATGCAGAATTTACAGAAAGAGGTAGAGAAAGGAGAGACGGCATGAAAGGAAACCATTGGTTTATAGCCGGTATCATTGCTTTTCTGGTACTGATGTTTGCGATAGAGTGCCGTCTGCCGAAGAAGTTTGTTTGGAACCCTACATTCAGCCATTATGATAAACAGCCGTTCGGTTGCGCCGTGTTCGACAGCCTGCTGTCTTCATCATTGCCGAAGGGATATTCATTGTCGAGAAAGACCTTTTATGAGTTGGAACAGGAAGATACGGCACTCCGTCGTGGAATACTGGTTATCACCGACAACCTGCATCTGACGAATGTGGATGTGGAGGCAATGCTGAAGATGGCGGAACGGGGAGACCGGATTACGCTGGTAGGAAGTTCTTTCAGCCGTATCTTGAAAGATACGTTGGGATTTGAGTGTGGATATTCCTCTTTTAATCCATTAGCGTTGAAGAAGGATGCCATTGCATTACGTTCAAAAGACAGTTTGTATTGGGTGGGGGACTCAGCAATCTATCCTCGTCAGGTATTTTGTTTCTACCCCCAGCTTTGCCAGTCCCATTTCTTTGCAGATTCCATTTCTTGTGAAATATGGGCGAAAAAAACTATTGTTGGGGGAGTGTCCCATCCGGTTGCCATGTCGGTTTCTTGGGGAAAGGGGGAGGTTATGCTGGTTTCCACTCCCCTGCTTTTTACGAACTATGGGGTACTGGATGGGAAAGATGTGGCTTATCTTTTTCGTATATTATCCCCAATGGGTGGATTTCCCATTGTCCGAACCGAAAGCTACATGAAAGAAACAGCCCAGGTACAGATGTCTCCTTTTCGCTATTTTCTTTCGCAGCCGCCGCTTCGCTGGGCATTGTACCTGAGTATGGCTTCCATCTTGCTCTTTATGATATTTACAGCCCGCAGAAAGCAGCGTGCCATTCCCGTTATCCGCGAACCGGAGAATAAGTCTTTGGAGTTTGTAGAGTTGATAGGCACCCTTTATTATCAGAAGAAAGACCATGCAGACTTGGTCCGCAAGAAGTTTTTCTATTTTACGGAGGAACTGAGGAGAGAAATACAGGTGGATGTGAGGGAAGTGGCAGAGGATGAGCGCTCTTTCGGCAGGATTGCCCGGAAGACGGGTATGGAGGCGGGGGAAATTGCCGCATTCATCTGTGAGGTAAGGCCGGTGGTGTACGGAGGGCGCAGCATTTCCGAGAAGGAGATGAAACGGCTTGTCAATAAAATGAATGAAATAATCAATCATATATAAAGAAGATATTTATGGAGGTGAACACAGAAAAACGAGTGGACTTGACTCTCTTTTCCGAGAAGATACAAGTGTTGAAGGATTGGATTACTATGGTCATAGTGGGGCAGGAACAGACGGTGGATCTGGTGCTGACGGCTGTCCTGGCAAACGGTCATGTGTTGCTGGAAGGAGTGCCGGGAGTGGCAAAGACACTGCTTGCCCGTCTGGTGGCACGCTTGATTGAGGCGGACTTCAGCCGTATTCAGTTCACTCCGGACTTGATGCCGAGTGACGTGCTGGGTACTACGGTCTTCAACATGAAAACCAATGACTTTGACTTCCATCAAGGACCGGTATTTGCCGACATCGTGCTGGTGGATGAGATAAACCGTGCTCCAGCCAAGACGCAGGCAGCCTTGTTTGAGGTCATGGAAGAACGGCAGGTCAGCATTGACGGTACCACGCATCAGATGGGAGAACTCTATACGATTCTGGCAACCCAGAATCCGGTGGAGCAGGAGGGGACTTATAAGTTGCCCGAAGCGCAATTGGATCGTTTTCTGATTAAGATAACTATGGGATACCCTTCATTGGAGGAGGAGGTGGATATTCTGGAGCGCCACCACACGAATGCTTCGCTGGTGAAGCTGGACAGTCTGGCGCCCGTTCTTACAAAGGAAGAACTGCTGTCATTGCGCAGACTGATGGAGCGTGTGTTTGTAGACCGTACACTGCTTCAGTACATCGCGTTGATTGTGCAGCAGACGCGTACCAGCAAGGCTGTGTATTTAGGAGCCTCTCCGCGTGCGTCCGTGGCAATGATGCAGGCTTCGAAGGCGTATGCACTATTGCAAGGACGCGATTTCGTGACACCGGAGGATATCAAGTTTATTGCTCCATATGTGCTTCAGCACCGCCTGATATTGACGGCAGAAGCCGAGATGGAAGGTTATTCGTCGGTAAAGGTGACGCAACGTCTGATTGATAAAGTGGAAGTTCCGAAATGAGACTGGGCCGCCGCTTCTATATGGTTCTTGTGCTGATTATCCTGCTGATGGGTATCGGGTATGTCTTTGCTCCGTTCTTTACAATCGGGCAGTGGGCATTGTTTGTTTTGGCCTTGTTGATGCTGGTGGATGGGGCTATGCTCTATCACGTTCATGGCATTCGGGCATTCCGCCAATGTGCTATCCGTTTCTCAAACGGAGATGAGAACGGTGTGAATATACGTGTGGAGAGCAGTTATCCGTATCCGGTGACTGTGGAAGTGGTGGATGAGATTCCTTTTGTATTTCAATTGCGAAATGTTGATTTCCGGATGAGGCTTCAGGCGAGTGAGGGCAGGACGATTATGTATCATCTGCGTCCCACGCAGCGGGGGATTTACTCTTTCGGACGGATTCAGGTGTTTGTGGAAAGCAGGATGGGACTGCTTTCCCGCAGATATACTTGCGGTGTTCCTCAGGATGTTAAGGTATATCCGTCCTATCTGATGCTCCATCGGTATGAGCTGCTGGCCATCAGTGACAATCTGACCGAGCTGGGTATAAAGCGCATCCGTAGGGTGGGGCATCATACGGAGTTCGAACAGATAAAGGAGTATGTGAAAGGGGATGATTACCGCACGATAAACTGGAAAGCGAGTGCCCGGCGGCACGAACTTATGGTCAATGTCTATCAAGACGAACGTTCCCAGCAAATCTATAATGTGATAGATAAGGGGCGGGTTATGCAGCAGGCATTTCGCGGAATGACTTTGCTTGACTATGCAATCAATGCTTCCCTTGTCCTATCGTACGTTGTCATGCGGAAGGAGGATAAAGTCGGACTGGTGACGTTCAACGAGCATTTTGATACGTTTGCTCCCGCTTCCCGGCAGCCTGGTCAAATGCAGATGTTGCTTGAGAATCTTTACAGTCAGCAGACGACTTTTGGAGAAACCGACTTTTCTTCATTGTGTGTACACTTGAACAAGCGTGTTTGCAAACGGAGCCTTTTGGTGTTGTACACCAATTTCTCTGGTATCAGAAGCCTGAACCGCCAACTGGCTTATCTGCAGCAGTTGAACCGACAGCACCGTTTGCTTGTTGTCTTCTTTGAAGATGCTGATTTGAAAGAGTACATTGCCATGCCTGCAAAAGATACAGAAGGTTATTACCGTCATGTCATTGCCGAGAAATTTGTATTTGAGAAGCGGCTGATTGTTTCCACTTTGAAGCAGCATGGCATTTATTCTTTGCTGACTACACCGGAGAATCTTTCTGTGGATGTGATAAACAAGTATCTGGAAATGAAGTCACGCAGCCAGATATAAAGACAGTAACTAAGGTTATATAATCCGTAATAAAGATAGTGAAGATATCCGGGTTTCCGGTAATTCTTGAGAACTTCTGTTAGTGACTTATACAAAGGACTTTGGGAGAATTACCCAATTTTGAGGTAATGATTTGGTAACCGTGCCATATGCTGTGTGCTGCCTTGATTTGCTATTAGAGAAATTACGTGGCATGTGCGTGTGAAACGCGGTCAAAACATGGAGCCAAGTGTAGGTATCATGGATAGTCAAAGAGTCAAATGGGGGGGAATAAAAGGCCGGGGGAGTAAAAGGGGGAGTAGTAGAAAAAAGAAAACCTCCGAGATTCAATATCTCGGAGGTTTTCTTTTTTCTTCGCGGTGCGTACGGGACTACACCGCAAATTTTTTATATCAGCTCTAAATCAATTACTTACACTTAAAAAATCTATGTAAGGATTTCTAAAAGTAACGATTTAGAAACGATTTTCAAAATTTCAATTTTGTCTTTCGTGACACCGTTGTGTCTCTTTTTGTTTTCGGGTTCAAAATTATGCACTTTTTCTGAAACTACCAAATATTTGATTATTAATTTCATATATTTTTTTCTTCAGTGCAAGGTGCGAGCCTATATATAGAGATAGGCTTGCACCTTGCAGTGTGCCGTGAGAATGTGGTATGGCTGTCACATTCGTAACTGCGATACAGATGAGAGTAGGTCTCTCGCAATCGCTTTGCAGGAAGAGGTTGCAAACCGGTGTATGCTGCTTTCTCCCGAAAGGGTTAAGGTAGTGAACGATACATTTAAAAGGCAGTGATGAACTGTCAGGTAACCATACAGGAGATGACCGTAAGGGAACCATTGATGATGCGTCGAAATGCAATGGGTGATGTCAAAACCATGCTTATGCAAGGAGTATGGGATAAGTTCAGAGGTTACCTGCTTACTGTCTGAACGGCATCCGGCGTAGAGGTGGCATGACCTGTATGGAGGCTGTGTTGTGGGAACACGGGAACTCACCATAGGATGTTAAGGGAGCGACCAAGAACGGCAAACCCGTAAGGTCTGAGTACCGATGCCTATGGTGGGGGCGGACTGCCTCGTAGTAGCGTTGATGTTGCTGTAATGGCAATGGAGCAAAGGGGGCAGCTTGTCCGGTGTATTTGTTTTTGTACAACTAATTGATTAATGTTATTAGGATGATGCAACATCAAGTCACAAAACCGTTTACAATCGACAAGTATTTGATAATGAATGCTTGGAAACGGGTAAAAGAAAACAAGGGGAGTGCCGGTATCGACAATGTCAGTACAGAGGACTATGAGAGTAATCTGGGAAAGAATCTGTACAAGTTGTGGAACCGCATGAGTTCGGGAAGTTATTTTCCCGAAGCTGTAAAGTTGGTAGATATACCTAAACCCTCCGGAGGAACTCGTCCCTTGGGCATTCCTACGGTTGGTGACCGTATAGCCCAAATGTCGGTCGTATTGCTGATTGAGGAAAGATTGGAGGCGATATTTCATGCAGACTCGTATGGTTATCGTCCTAATCGTAGTGCCCATGATGCAATAGAAAAAGCCCGTGAGCGTTGCTGGCATTATAATTGGGTATTGGATATGGATATAAGCAAGTTCTTTGATACCATTGACCATGACCTGCTAATGAAAGCTGTCGAGCGTCATGTGCAAGAAAAGTGGATACTACTTTACATCCGGCGTTGGTTGAAAGTGCCCTACGCAACATTGACAGGCGAACGGATAGAACGGAAAATGGGAGTTCCGCAAGGGTCGGTGATAGGACCGGTTCTTGCAAACTTGTATCTCCACTATACGTTTGACAAATGGATGTCGCTTTATCATCCGACCATTCCTTTTGAACGCTATGCTGATGATACTATTTGTCATTGTAATAGCCTTAAAGAGGCCCAAATGCTAAAAGCATCCATAGTGGAACGCTTCGCTGCGTGTAAATTGAGACTGAATGAAGAGAAGACGCGTATTGTTTATTGCAAAGACGGTAAACGGAGGGGAGAGTATAAGGAAATCACTTTTGATTTCTTGGGTTATACCTTTCAGCCACGAGGTCAGAGGAATAAGCAAGGACAAGTCTTTAATGGTTATGCTCCGGCAATCAGTAGAAAGTCAAAGAAGCGCATCACAGAAAAGATGCGTGGTTGGCACTTAAACAGGCGGGTTCAGCTAAAACTCTCTGATATTGCAGTTGAAATAAATGCAGAAGTACGTGGGTGGATGAATTACTATGGTAAGTTTTACGGTAGTCAGTTAAAGGCTTTTCTACAATGTATCAATTTGAAATTGGCTCGGTGGGCAGAAAGAAAATATAAGCGGTTCAGGCGAAAGCCTAATGATGCTTATAAATGGTTGGTAAGAG
>Ga0137298_10509_pt1 | contig 31718 bp, 27 predicted proteins | sample RamsorincwithD2O_2_FD_97182 | JGI IMG/M metagenome (GOLD analysis project Ga0137298, IMG submission 97182) | Mouse cecal microbial communities from Vienna, Austria - Glucosamine amended with D2O | ecosystem: Host-associated > Mammals > Digestive system > Large intestine > Cecum | place: Austria...
ATAGCATGGTTATCAAGTTATCGGTCGGACAACCAGGCAATAACCGATAACCGTTTGATATTAGAGCATGGGAGGACGGAGAATAGCATCAATCTCCGAACGAAGAATGTAAGTGTATTTGCCGACTTTCTTTCGACGCAGACCATGATACTTCACATAATTGTGAATCTGGTCATGGGTGAGATTATACTCAGCCCTTACATCCGAGTATGAGATCCAATCTTCATCCTTCGGTGGTTCCGGCTTTGCAGCAAACACCCGGTTGCAATGCTCCTTGCTCCAGAGCGTCTTTCCACGATGATACACCTTTGGAATGTTGTGCCTCTTCGCCTGTGCAAACACCCACGAATTGCTCACCCCGAACTTCTCGATAATCTCCCTCGTCGTATAAAACTCGGTGATAGCCTCTCCATTTTCATCGGTTGCTAAGTAGGATGCTTTCGGTTTACGTTCGTAAGGTCGTGCCTCAATCATTGCGTCAATATCAGCACGCTTGATAACTGTCCATTGCCCGGAGATTCGGTAGGCTCTAAGCACCCCTCTATAGATGAGTTTATAAATGCCAAAACGAGTCCTATTGAGAAGTTGTGCCGATTCAACAACAGAAAGATACTGATTGTCCTGTAATTTCTTCTCTCTTCCTGCTGCCACTCTTTCGACTTCAGATGTTTCTACTTGTTTCTTTTTCTCCTGCCGTTTCCTCTCTTTGTAGGCGTGTTCGGCACAGCGTTTGGAGCAAAATTGAGTCGAAGTCTTTTGTGCTTCAAACTCCTTTCTGCACCACTTACATGTTTTCTTGATTCTAATGGTTGATGTAGCCATTTTTGAATAGTTTATTTCGCCACTCATTTCGCCCATAGTGTGTACACATGTGAACGGGTGTTGACAAGTGTGTACACCATCCACTACCAGGCAGAGTGACTTGACCCGAGTAGCAGACGAGCAACAAATATGGTTCAAAAATGGAGTGAAAAATAGGTAGAAACGGGTTCTACCAATAAAAACAGCCAAATGCGGATATGAGAAAAGGCGCTCAAACTGAACGCCTTGACACTTATTTCTAACTATTGTTACCTATCTCTAACTGCCCGTCACTTGCCGATGCACACTATATAATCAGCTAATGAACAGTGAGTTAGCCTCTTGAAAGGTACAGATGATGAATGCGCTAAGTTGCTTACTTTCAATGATTTATTGTATAATTGAATTTTGAAAGTGCAATTTGCTTACAATCAACGTTTTCGGGCAAATCGTCTGTACCGCTATGTTCTTGTTTCCGAAAGCAAAGTTATACAAAATCACAGAAACTACGAAATAATCACAGAAAAAATTTACGCTATTCTCCGTAAATTTAAGGAGAATATTTGGTGGTTTAACTGCAAATGACTAACTTCGCGGTATGAGACGAACTGTAAGACATGGTGCCTATATATGGCAACGGAAGGATTGGCCGGAGTTCCGCTGGGACTCCAAGGCGTTGCTCGAACCGCTTAGTAGGCTCAGTCAGTTGCATGGGCTCCTCAACGGCAGGATGTCGATGCTTGGATTCAATGAGAAGTGCCGGTCGCTGTTGTCGGCCATGACTGAGGAATTGATAAGTTCTTCGGAGATTGAGGGTGTGTTGCTCAACCCTAATTCGGTGCGTAGCAGTATCGCCCGACGGCTCGGAATCGAGGATGACGGATTGTTGGTTGAGGATCATTATGTAGAGGGGTTGGTAGATGTTATGCTTGATGCCGTGCGTAATTGCCGGGAGCCATTGACCGATGAGCGGTTGTTTGATTGGCACGCTGCTTTGTTCCCGTTTGGGCGAAGCGGTATGCACAGAATCACAGTTGCCGATTGGCGGAAAGGAGAGGAGCCGATGCAGGTAGTGTCCGGTGCTTTCGGACATGAGAAGGTGCATTATGAAGCTCCACCATCGGATGCTGTTCAGGCTGAGATGGAGCGGTTGATTGAGTGGTGCAATACTTCCGATCAGTCACCGTTCATCATGGCTGCTGTGGCGCACCTGTGGTTTGTTAGCGTTCATCCGTTTGATGACGGCAACGGTCGCATAAGCCGCACACTTGCCGATATGCTTCTTGCCCGGCTTGATGAGGATTCAGCGCGATATTACAGTATGTCGGCTGAAATCAACCGCAACAAGAAGGCATATTATGAGGTTCTTGAGCGGACTCAGAAAGGAGACCTCGATATTACAGAATGGATGCTATGGTTCTTCGGGTGCCTGGAGAATGCCATAGTTCGAGCTTCAGGCATAATCGAGCGCACATTGCAGAAAGCGGCATATTGGGATGAGTTCCGCGATGTTGAAATAAATGAGCGTCAGCGCAAGGTCGTCAACCGTCTGTGGGATGGCTTTGAGGGAAAACTGACATCTTCCAAATGGGCGAAGATATGCAGTTGCTCACAAGACACAGCGTTGCGCGACATCAACGACCTTATATCCAAAGGTATGCTCCGTAATAGTGGCGAAGGCGGCCGCAGTGTCAACTATCTTTTGCCGGAATAATCATTTGCTTTTGAGTTTCTTCTGTTCAGCTTCGAATGCTTCGAGAAAGTGAATTTCAACAGGCGAAAGTTGATACTGTGTGCGTTCACGGAATCGGTCGTATTCAGTGTCGGCTTTGAGTTTTGCAAACTCTGCTGATACAGTTCCGGCGTGAGTCAAGAGTTCTTTGCCCGAAAGAGTCAGGAAATCATCGAGCTTCTTGATCCAGTCCTTCATATACATCGGCACATGGCTTTTTGCTTGTAGTTCGGCAAAGTCGAGGTATAGGTTTACGATACGGTTGAGCATATCAACCTCCTCTTCCGTGAGATAATTCTTGGCAATCTCCGCTTCATGCTTGGTAGGCATCGCACCGCGCCAAGTTGTCAGTCCCATGAAATCCTTATCGGCATCGGCTCGTTGGAATATGACCTCAGCGGCGGTGTGGCCGTGAGCCGAGAAGTGCATCTTGTTCTGTACCGTCTTGAAGAACCTCTGTGTCGCTTCCGTTCGAGGATCATAGTCAATGCTGAGGGCATAAATTTCCAGCACCTTGCGGTAGAACACCTTTTCTGAACTGCGAATGTCGCGGATTCTTGAAAGCAGCTCATCGAAATAGTTGCCCTGTCCGGCATTTTTCAGCAGCTCGTCATTCAGCACAAATCCCTTAATCATATACTCTTTCAACACCTGCGTAGCCCACTGTCGGAACTGCACACCGCGGTGCGAATTTACCCTGTACCCGACACTGATAATCATGTCGAGATTATAATACGCGATGTTGCGCTCAACCTTTCGTTGCCCTTCATTCTGAACAGTTGCAAAAAATGCAACAGTTCGATTTTGCTCTAATTCACCACTTTCAAAGACATTCTTGATGTGCCTTGAAATGGTAGATTTATTACGTTGAAACAGCTCCGCCATCTGGTCGGCAGTCAGCCACACAGTCTCATTGGCAAGCCGAACCTCAATCTTCGCCTCACCCTCCTGTGTTTGGTATAATATTATTTGCCCAGTATCCATTCAAATTGTAGTAAAAGTTATGATTTGGGACTTTATTAATCTCGCGGATTAACATGTTTTGAAACACTATGAATGCCCAGATCAATAATTTTTTTTGAATTGTCGCTCATGTAATCCGTTTGTTGAGTTTTAATTCTATTAGTCTGTTTTGAAACTATGATGGAAATATACTTTGCTTGTTTACACCAACGGCACATCTTTCTTATTACTACATGATAGTATTGAAATATTGGGAATTGTTCAATGACTCTTCTTGAAACCGATATGCCATTGCCAGTTGAATGCTGTGGAATCTTGTATGTTCTTTTCTGAACAGAATTATGTTGTGCGGTTGAAGTAAATTGTCTTGAAAATTGAGTTGTAATGCTGGTGTTTATGTTTGATGCCAAATTCTTAACTCTTGCTGACGAAAGTGAAAATTCGGTCGCTAATTTCTGCTCTGATTTCTTTTCAATTTGAGTCTTGTTTTCTATAGCAAGACTTGAATTCCATTCTTTTTCTTCTCCTTCATATATATCAAGTATGCATTCTCCTTCATCTGATATTTCTGGCGAACCATATGGGGTACAGCTCACTAGTGAATATGGAGAGATTAATCTTTTCCAAAAAGGGAAAAGATTTGTTGATGTTTCATTTTTAAGTTTTTTGCTTATTGAAACTTCATATTGGGTATATACTTCTAATACCTTATGAGGTAATTGTGTAATGTCTCCTTTTGACAGATATAGCGAGAATCCACTATTCATGGCTTTTATCACCTCATCTTTTGATGCTTCACCAGTTAGCATAATAGCCCTGATATTAGGATCGATATCCTTGATTTTTTCAAAAAGTTCGGTGCCTCTAATTCCTGGCATAACCTGGTCTAATATGGCAACCTTTACATTTGCATGTGCAATATACTCAAGCAATTCATTGGAATCGACAAATGATTGCACATCAAGGCCAGTTTGTGCCTCTATCAGGTCTGCGAAGTCTTTTGCAGCCCCAGGAGCATCATCTATAACAATTATTTCTGGTACTTTTGACTTCATTTTACAGGGATATTAATTTTAAATTTAATATTATTCTTGTCTGTTGATATTTGTAGTTCTTTGCCCCCTAACAGAACAAGAAAATGACGGACAGTATTCAATCCAGTCCCAATATGTCCTTCTTTAGACGAATAGCCTAATGTTTTCAAATCAGATATTTTAGGTGTTGTGGCACATTCATTTTCTATTGTTATGTTTGTCCATTCGTCTTGTCGCGACACGCTTAATCTTATTTCCTTGTTGTCCGGAGATGCCGTAACGGCATTTTCTAATAGTGGAGAAATAAAAGACATGATAATGTTTTTCGACACCCCAATATTTTCATCTGCGTTAAAATGGAGTTTTAGAGAGGGTTTATTATGTTTATCGCAATACATATCAAAGCATTCAGTGATTGTGGTCTCATAATCGTCAGAATCTCCAATGACAGATGAAGATAGTATTTCCTTAAATGCCAAAATCGTACTTCTGCAAAAATTAACGTACTGGATTATTCGATCAAGTTGCGGTTGCAAAGTGCCTTTTACTTTAGGCTTTAGCAATTCACAAATTACCTCAATCTGAGAAAGAGGTGTTGCTAAAGAATGATTTAACTCTGTAATAGTAGAAAATTCATTTGGCAGATCTGTCTGGTATTCTTTTTTTGATACAAGGCTATTGAGTTTGCTGATTTCAGCACTCATATTATAAATCATTGGGCGCAAATCATCAATACTTGCGGCAAAAATGCTGTTTGGTAAAAATGGTTTCTGTGCCAACTGCTGTATCTCAGCGAGACATTTTTTTACTGATGTGTCTAATAGTTTCAATTTAGAGTTAGCTTCATATGACCAAAGTGTTTCCATCGGTTTGTGGAAGCTCTCTTGCCTGGAATGTATTTTGATGTTTTGTTGCAATAAATCTATGAGTTGGTAGTCCTCGCCTATTTTTCTTGTTCTCTTCATGACAACGATGGTACATACGATTAGAATCAAAGACACAAAGATTCCAATTATAGACGCAAGATAGTCAATACGAACATCAATTCTCTCCGCTGCAACAGCAATAGGGGTAATTTCAGTTGAGAAATTTATGGTATTATAAAATGGCAATATCGTAAATCCTCCGCATATTATTGTTGTAATTATGGCATTATATCGGTTTTCTCTACATAAGAAAATTAGTAAAATAGAAGCGCATAATATTGCGCTGAATGATATTTGCCATATGCGAGATGCGACAATAGACGAGTATAATTCCTTTATCGGAAAAATGCAGATCAAAGTGTAAAAGAGACACAGTAATAGTAGATAGGAATTTTTACTCTCGTCTTTTACTGTAGCTATAGGCCCAATAAAGCAAACGATATATAATAGTCCAAATACTACTATTAAGGTCCAACATATTATATTTAGCATAGTTACTGTTGTTTGATTTTGTCGATTGTTGTGAAATACGGGGTAGAACTCTGCTTTCCTTTACGTTCCAGTTGATAGAGATATGGATCTATGTCGGGAACAGGAGTGAAATCTTTTATGTCGAACCCAAGGAAATAATCACCGGAGGGTTCAAATCCCATTTCTTCCAAAGCTGTCTTCGGATAAAATTTGGGTCCATCGCCTTTAAGTCTTACTAGCACGCGGTGTTCGCCATGATGCAATAAAAGATATTTGGTTTTCTCGAAACCGCTGACAAGATTGATTGATCCTTTGCCGAGAGCCGCGGGAACATAGTACAGTTTATTTTCAAGTATCATGGCCCATTGCTTGGTTTTATAGTAGCCTACAAGAACAAGATCATCCTTACTTGGCTCAAAGGTGCTCTCATATTGCAGCCCTTTCTGCGGTATTGCATCTTTGATATGGTCGATTGCTCGCTCAGTGGTGAGAATTTTTGTAAGAAATTCATGTAAGAGCGTACCCTTGTTGTGAGGATCGCTCGCATCGGGCAATAAGGGTAAAGCCCCGATATTGACCGACTCGATACTTTGATAGAAGTAGCGTTTTCTCACAGAGTCATTGTCACCACGTCCGGGGAAAAGAATGTAACCGCCAATGATTTCTTTGGCTGAATGGTGGGTCTTGTCGCTGCCGTAATAAATAGCATCGCGGTAGCGGTGCATCTGATTTATTGCGTCAGAGGGAGGCGTGTCAGCCCCCTTTGCAGCGTCCATTTCCTCACGGTCTTCGCGGTTGAGTTTGCTATCGTCATTGAGGCGATATTTCGCATCAAAGAGATAGGTCAGCTCGAAGCCGTCCGGCTTGATAATGGTAAGTACGATGTCGGGACGGTTCTCTGTTGTGGCGGTATGTACTTCTCCTGTGCGGCGGCTGTAAGTGTGCTGATAATGCAGACGGACTTTCGAGCCGTCAGCACAATTATAAAATACCGTATGCTCTTGGTTGTTGTCCTCGAATGGCTTGACCATCGGCATCGGGTCTTCCGTGATTTCTTCGGGGTTTTCAAATTGCAAGCCAAGAATATCGGATACCATCTGACGCATTTTGAGGAAGCACCACAATTCATATAGCTCCCAAATGGGTCTGACTCCGATGGCGTTTGCGCCCTCGAAAAGCTCGATGCCTTTTTGGAGCAGCAGCCAATGGCGATAAACCTGTGCATAGCCGGTGCGTTTTTGAAGCACCATGCTCTCGGAGCGAAGCGGTTCACCGCGAAGTCCACGAAGCAGTGGCGAGTTGCCGAGCTTACGCAAAGCCGAAACGTGGCTGTCAAGTTCGGCGAGCTCGCTGTCGGCAACTTTGTCAGCCTCCTTTGCCTTGGCGTTTTTCGCCTTGATAGTGGCTACAATGTTGGTGAGCCGTCGGCCTATGCGGTCGAGGGTGAACTTGATAAAGCGGTTCTCGCGTGTATTGTGGGTGTTGATGGTGTTCTCGTGCCTGAAATATTCGCGGTCGAGCATACCCTCGGCTTCGACTGCGGCAAATTTCTCCGCCATGCCGGGAGTCCACCGCTTTATGCGGTCGGCGCGGCTGTAATGCACCTCGGTCGTCTGCCGAAGGTGCGGACGATTGACTATGTAGGTCACGGCCTTTACATAGTCTTCCACAATCTGCCGGAATATCGAAAGCCAAACAACATCATTGTTTGAGCGACCTCCACGTTGCAGGTTCTGCAATGTGAGAGTGAGATATTGGAATATAATCTCGTTATACTGCGCATTGATTTCGGCGAGAATGTGGTTATAGTCCTCTTTCGTGTCGAGTTTGGGCGATACCACACGGAATGATAAAATATCAGTGCGCGGAGCCTGACCTTTGGGAGTGTAGCGGAAAGTCAGCTCAAAGATGCCCGGTTCGTTGACAAACGAAAGAGGTGCAGTGAGCAGCCATCGGTTGTCTCCCAATGGAATTGTGGTGAACAGCTCAGTAACTTCTTTCAGTTTATGAAGAACGACAGGAGGCTCGACCACATCGTCAAATTCGATGCTGACATTGTAGGTCGCTGTTTCGTAGAATACAGGTGGCAGACTTTTCCAAAGCAACGATTCAGGCTCATCGACATCTTGAAGATGTTGTGTTCCGGGCAAGATGAGCCGGAGTGAGCCGGGTAGCGAACTTCGATAGTCGCAATAAGTCATAGCCGCGTCAGGATGTTTTGCATCATTGACACGGCTTTTGAACCGCACCCAGTTAGCCGACATATCGGCGGCGGTGGCTGCGGTTATCTTGACTTTATCGTCAGTACTATTGAAGCTGAAAACTTCCATTGCTTACGGCCAATAGCTTGTGAAGTGGGCGCGGTCAAGGCGGTTTTTCATTTCCGCAACCTTTTGGGCATCCTTACGATAATTGCCCGTGGCGCAGAAATTGGCGAGGCTTGCGAGAGGCTTTTCGAGCAGATCCTCGTCACCCTCAACACGCGGCAATACTTTCATCATCAGTATTTGGTCGACTGACTCACTAAGTATGTCGCTCCACTCAGCAGCATTGTTCTCTTTCCACAATTCGGAGAAATAGAGCATCAGCTCGTTCTGTACTCGGTATGCAATCTTGAAAGGGGTGTCTTCAAGAGCCGCATTAAGTTCTGTGAGAATTGTGGCTACTTCCTTTTTCAGCCACTCGGTTTGCTCGGCATTGTCCTCGGAAAGTGCTTCCACTGCGTCAGCGGCCTTGACGATTGACGGCAAGAAAAGGTCGGCAGAGAAAGGCGAATCGTTATATTCGAGGTCTCGCGCATTGTTGAAGAAATCGAGGAACGGCTCACCCTCGGGGAGATTCATCTCGATTGTCATTGCACGGTCAATCACTTTACGGGAGAATTGGTGAGTAGTCTCGTCCATATTCACAGTGCCGATAACGATAAGATTGGACGGTATGCGCAGACCCTCATTCTTCAAGCGGTCATAAACTGCATTTTCAGCCCCATAATAGGCTTCGGGGTCAGATGTACCGCCGGGGTGATATGTCACGCCCACCTCTTTCGGCTGAATACCGAACAGGTCTTTTTTGAGCTGATCTTCGTATTTAGCAAACACCTCGGCAGGGATAAGGGCTTCGCTCGTTATCCGGCCATTGACTACCTTACGGCTTTCAAGCACACTCAGGAACTCGGCGAAGTATTGCTCCACCGGGGCGAGGTTCATCTCGTCAAGGCATACGAAGAACGGCACTCGCTGTTCTTCATAGAGCATAGCTTTGGCGAGGAAGCGCACAAATGGAGTTACTTCATAATGAGGGCGACCGATTTGGCTTGCATAGCCGATAAGTTCGGAGCTGTCGTGCCAGTTGGGCTTAACTTCAACGAGGCAGTAATTGCCGGGCGTGGTGGCATCCTTGCGGAGTTTGGAGTTGTCGGGGCAACTGTCAAAAGCCATCTGTTTCACGATGCGGCTCTTACCTGTGCCGGATATGCCGGCCAAAAGCAAGAACGGCTTCGTGCGCATAGCACGGAGGTATTGCGAGAGGTCGGCGGCGGTAGTATTACTCACTACCGACATTGTTTTCTTCTTTTGAATATCAAGGTTGGCACGGAAATCACTCTGCGCAATTATTTGAAGATAATTGCGGTAGTGCAGATGAGTTGAACCAACCTCATATCTTGTTCCGTGATTGCTTCGTCCATTTACGACATAAGAAATTTCGGGGTGCTTGGCAACAACCTCGGAGATAATTGCTTCGTATTGGTCGAAGTCAATAATTTGGAAAACGCTTGTGTAGCCTAAATCAAGCTGCTCTATGAACGGATTGAGAGCGTTTTCAAAATTTCCAACAAAAGAATCTTTATCCGCTCCGTGCTGGTCTATGAGATTCCAAAACTTGATAAAACTATCACGAACCTTTGCGATAAGTTCATCGGGAGGTAGCAATGAGAAATTACTTTCGTTGGATTTATTGACCTGTTTTGGGAAATCAGATAGATTGAATGTAGGCTTCTCTTGGCTATATGTTAAGGGTAATACTCGGTCAAATTCATTTTCAGGGGGGAGTAAAATGTTAATTAACTCCTCTGAATATTTTGCCAAAAGATTAGTCCTGACAGAGTTGTACGCATCATCGGCGTTAATTTCCATATTGCGCACAAGCCATATAGAAAAAGCAGTCCGTAATGATATATCAGAAAGAACGGAAAGAAGATTAGGAAGATAATCTATCTTTTCGATGAGTTCACCATTACGGATTACAAAAAGAGGCGAATTACCTCTTTTAGGGAAATCATAATCTTTTGAGCTGTTCTCCAAAGAATTTTTCACCGTATTAACGGAGAAAAAATTACTACCAACAGCGTAGTCAGCATTGTTTTTTAGCGAATTAAAGAAGTTCGCAGTATAGAGGTTATCATTGACTGCCACAACAACGCCGACAAATTCAATGAATTTATCGCGATCTTCCTTATTCTGAGTATTGCAAGGTTTGCCAAATGACTTGAAAAATTGGTCAAGAGCAAACAGATAACGAAGTGAACTCGTTACTTGGGTTGCGCCTTGCGCTGATGGGTCGGATGTTAGCTTAGAAAGCAGTTTATAAGCCGACAATATGGTTTCTTTGGAAAGGTACTGCATATCTCAGTTTATGAAAGGTGGTCAGTTAAAGTTTTGGCAACCACCCAACCGAGAATTGGAGGAACGGCATTGCCAATGACTTTATACTGCGATTGTAGCGGAATTGCATCGAAAGTGTAGTTGTCTGGGAAAGATTGTATTCGAGCTATTTCACGGACAGTATAACGTCGGTTAAAAATTGGGTGCGTAATGCCACAATTTTCAGGTTGCGCAGAGGCTGTTATTGTTCCGTTGATTTCTCCATAGGCAAACCTGCGGAAGAACTTGGGGGCATGATACTTTTTAGGGTCATCAGCAATCTTTCGCAGACGAGGCGAAAGGTCTTTATAGGGTATATCTTTCCAAGAGCGGCCCTCGAACACGATATTAGGAAGTTCGGATGCAGAGAATCCATCTGTAAAATATTTAATGGCTTCTTCTCCATGCGCACAAGGGCCAATAAGGTCAACAGTGCGCTGAGTCGTTTCACTATACTTCCAAAACTCATTATTTGGAAGAGTTTCCACTCCTTGCAAGATTGACCCAATCAAAAGAGGTTCTTGCGTGTTGTTGGCAACCGAAGGTATGTTTTCAGACTTGACAAGATTATCAAGTTCTGAGAAGTCGAAATGAGGAAAATCATTGCGAACACCAATGATAAGCACTCTATAACGCTGTTGAGGCACACCATAGTGAGAAGAATTAACGAGTTTCATGGAGACGTTGAACCCCAAGGCTTCCATCCTTTGCCTAATTTCATCGGGTACGGTCGTTCCATCGTCCATTTTGGAAGATAGGATGCCACGGACATTCTCAAAGACAAAAGCCATAGGCTTTACGCCTCTGTCAATTTTAGCTTTGAGGATGCGCTCGCATTCTTCAAATAAAGTGCCGCGACCATTTTTATCATTGACACCTTTTCGATTGCCTGCGTTAGAGAATGGTTGGCACGGAAAACCAGCAAGCAGAATATCAAAATCGGGAATGGAGTCAGCATCCACTGAACGAATATCTGCGAGTAATGCCTCCACTCCATCTGAGGTCAGAAGTGGATTGGAATTATAGCAAGAGGCGGCATCTTTGTCAAAATCATTGGCAAAAACGATTTCAGTTGGCAGTCTGAAAAAATCGTGTCCATAGAAAGAAAAACCACCAGAGAAGCCTAAGTCCAGGCCACCACATCCCGAAAATAGAGATGCAACTCTGAATCGTTTTGGGGTTACTTTTTCCATTATATAAACAAGAACCTCCTTGTAGGCAGACAGGCGACCAAGCCTTTTTCGCGACTACAAGGAAGTTTCTTAATATGTTGAATATAAGTTGTTACCTTACATTTATGGTCTTTGTCTGCGTTTGCGCGTATTAGATTGCAAAGTTACAAATTTTTCTCGAGACTTTGGCTATCCATGGCAAAGATAGTGACAGGCATGGGCAAGATTCAGGCTCTACTGACTTAAATTTTCTTATCGCCGTATGGGGCGCTTGGTTCTGCTGCTATTGGGGCGCTGTTAGGCGTAGATTCATAAGTACTTGACTTATGCCCGTCCCCGACTATTTCATGATACAGCCGTTCAAGGGTTTCTTCGCGTTTTTTCTTTGTTTTTATTTCGCATTCCCATACTCGAATCACTCTCCATCCTGCAAGTCGAAGATCGACACCGTTGGCATAGTCACGGGCTATGTTCATAGCTATCTTGTGACGCCAGAAGTCAACGTTTGTTTTCGGGAGACGGTAGTACTTGCAACCCTCATGACCATGCCAGAAGCAACCGTCGATGAAAACAACCGTCTTATATTTCTTCAGCACAATGTCAGGCGATCCGGGTAGTTTACGGTTATTGACACGATAGCGCAGACCTCGGGAGAAAAGATACTTACGCACAATCATTTCCGGCTTGGTATCCTTTCCCTTGATAGCCGCCATACAACGGCTGCGCTGCTCCGGTGTCATCACATCAGCCATTATTCCTTACGACAAATTGAATTTCATTTGTCTGAACGAAGTATGGATTCTTGGAGAAGTTGATGAATAGTCTTTTATTCCAGATTTCCTCCCATAAAAGTTGGCTGACAATAATTTCATCAAAGTATGAAATTTTGACACCTCCACGATACTCGGTGTCTTTCTCTTTTTTAATTCTATCCTCTTGATTCGCTTTGTCAAAGATGTATGAACAAATACCTTTGAATGAAAAGAATTCATTCTCACGCATATATTCTCGGATAATTTCAGAAATCTCCTCTTTCGAATAGTTCATCTGAAGCTCTTCACTTGAATATTTTACAATCATATTGGATGTTTTATTGTATGAAATCAAAATTACAAATAAAATTCCAGCTACACAAGAGGCTGACCGCTAAAACAGTAGCTCTACACGGGCAAAAGTAAGATTTGTCGGGTGTAGAGCTGATTTTGGCTCGTAATTCGAAGTTCGGTCGGTTGGAATTGTCAATTTGGTAGTGCGTACTACGGAAATAAGTTTCACTACATTGTGAGCTGGGTGCCGGATTGCTGGTTGTCGATGTGGTCGTGGTGGGATTGCTTGCCGACTTCCCATTCGCGGTTGGCGCAGTGGGAGGATGAGATGTCGCGGGGCATGAGGCGAGAGAGGACGGTGCTTTGATACGAGGTGAAGGCTTTGGCTTGTTCCGGTGTGTAGTCTGATTGGCGGAGAGGGTGAGTGATGCTTCCGGTTGATTTGGCGGTCTGCTCCTTGATACGGTTGGTCAGTTCGGTGGCGTCTTCACGAGTTATGCGCAGGATTGCGAGTTGACGAAGAAAACCGTTTGCCGCTTCGCCTTGCAGTTTTGCATGGCAACGCAATTCCTCGGCTGTCATAGGGTATGTGGCTGAAACCCCATGGGCTGAGACTACTCGGATTGCTCTGCCGCCCTCGCGCATCTTGATAATGTTGACGCTTCCTATTCTTGCGCCGATGTCGCTTACCGGATATTTCTGCAATACGGATTCAAATATCTCGGTTGAAAACATGGTGGCGGCAATACGTATAGCCACATCTTCCCTTTCACTTTCGGGCGAATTGAAGTACCATGCCGATTGACGTGGTGACATCTTGCGAGTATGCTCTGAGCCGTCGAACAAACGTATTGTCATTTCGCCGTCCACGCCGGATTTCCTAACCTCCATTGCAAACAGGTCGCGGTAAATATCAAGCGGACTCGCATTGCGCTCCTGCTTCTGTGCGAAGTCAATCAGCTCCGACAGCTTCATCACCTTGCTACCGTCAAATGCCATCTTCCGGCTATGGTCAACGATGCCGTAGCCACGGATTTCACCATTACGGTCTTTCTGAAAATGAATGTCTATGCCGAATTTGGTTTTGAGAATGTCGAGCAGATCCGACAGATGCCGCTGTTCTTCCTGCGATAGCGTCTTGCCGTTTGCACCCTTGATTTTACGGATGTCGGGGTTGACTTTCCGGCGTACATATTTTTTCTTATGACCTTTGTGACCCTTGACATTTTCGACATTTTGAACTTTTCCATCCGCAATTCCGTCCTTGTATTTCCTGATAATCGCACGGAGTTGTTTAGCGCGTTCTTTTCGGGTGTCGTTTTCTTGCGAAATATGCCTATCTATATCAGATAATGAGATTGTTGTGGCCTTGACACCTCCGCGAAACAGTACATATCCATCCTCTACGCGCTCAAATTTATATCCATGTGAGCGGATTATGTTGGCAAACTGTCCCTCGGTGAGATAGCCATAGGAGAACATCCGCTGAATGTCACGGTTTATGTCCGAGGAAAGAATACGGTTAGCGGCGGCATTGAGTCGTGCATAGTCGTGATGATCGGGTATCGGAAAACCGTTTGGCTGTATGCGTGTGGAAAGTATATGCACATGGTTGTTGTCGGTATCGTGGTGGTAATACACGAAATATGGCTGTCTGCCATATCCGGTTTCCGTCATTAGCTGACGTGCGAAGTCGGTCAACTCGTCAGCCGACATCACCTGTCCCTTTACCGAGGCGGCGATGTGGAACTGAAAGCGTGTGGTCTTGGTGTTGCCGTATGTCCTCGACCGCTCCTTGAGATATTTCTCAATCTCTCCGGCGCAGTCGAATCCGGCCTCATGCAACAGCTCCACCTTATGGCGCATGGCTGCATCGACATTCTCCATTGCCATGAGCTGTGCCACGCCCTCGGCTACTTTGTGTTCATTATATCCAGCACCGGGAAAGCCACCACCGGATACCATACCAAGTTTCTTGACTATCATAGACGCTCTTTGATTTGGTTAATATGCTCCAAAATGGCGGACAGGTCATTGCGGAAGAAAACAAATGGTTGGATATCCGAGGCGGACAATCCGTAGGGCGACACCTTCATGCGCTCGTTAATCTGATGGGCTGTCTGATTGATATTCGTGCCTATTTTCTTCAACTGACGTAGAATCGCGGTCAACAATTCCGTTGTCTCGGAATTGGCTGACTGTGGCGTAACCTCTCCCTCATATTGCAGAGTGGCACAACGGATACAGGCACTGATATTACCGTTGAAAAGACTGTCGGCTTTGGTGCGGATAGCTTTGGCAGTCGCTTCGTCCACGCGAAGCCGTATTATGATGGTCTTATTATTTGATGACATGATGTTTCTATGCTTTGGTGCTTTTATGTTTTAATGATACGATGCTGTTATATTATGATGTCATAAAGACTATATGTCTTGATGATTGCATATCTTGATTTCATGGTTACATGACATTTTCATACTTATAAAAGGCTGCGAGTTTCGAGCGGGATTTACCCAACTCTGCGAGGTGGCGGGATTGCCGTTGTGGGAACAATCGGCATATCTTGCACAGCAAGATTTATACATCTAAGAAGTCTGGCAAACTCGTTCTCTCGCCCCTTTTGAATGACCTCGTGAAAAATGTCAAAGTGTCGAAAATGTCAAGGGTCATTTGACATTTTCGTGTAGCGTCCGTGTTCCTCTTTTCTGAAAAGGGCACTGTTTTTCAGGAACCTTTTTATTGTGGACTCAGACATACCGAGTGACCGTCCGATGTCAATGGCATCCGAAGTCCGGAAGTCATAGGGTAAAGTGTCGAGGAGTTCGGACTGCCGTTTGTCAAGATTGCCGGATAATGACACGCGTATTATACGGTTTTCCATCTCGCGGAAATACTCAACCAATCCTATAGCAGCCTCCGCGCTTTCGGTATCTATTATTTTTGCCGCCTCTCCGGTGCAGATATTCTTCATTATCCGGATTATCAGGCAGAAGCGTATGAGATAGGTCTCAAGTTTACCACATACTGCTTTCTCCGCTTCCGATTCGGTGGCGGTATATATCGCATTGTTGACGTTCTCTTTCCATTCGCACAGTTTTCTATGGGCTTCAAGGGAGAAGGTCAGTTCTATTGGCTGTTCTTTTCCCTTGAAGTCAAAAGTGGCAATCTTGCGGATTATCCGTTCCCATTGCTCCATGATGCCATCAGGCATACGGTCAGTGCCCCACGTCGGCATATCGGCGATGTCGGGATAGACTTTCAGGAAACGGGATGAGAAGCCGTTGACAACACGCTCACCGCCGAATTGCTTTGCAAGCCGTCCCGGTTGGGTACTGCCGATTATGGAGCAATACGGATTTGGTAAGAATATATGCTCATCAGCGGATTTTCGGATATATTTGAACGGTGTGCCACTGAACGCGCTGAGGAAATAGCTTTCATCCGAACTGTTGTAGCGGTTGAAGTTGGCGAACAGGCTTTCAAGTTCATCGCTGTAAAGGATTACGCCCTGCGGATTGTCGCGCATGGCACCAATCAACGCCTCGATGGTCGCATCGACAACCACATGACACCTGCGCCTCGGTCGCTCCATTTCCTCTGGCATAGACAGCGTGACGCGTTCCTTCGGAGACTTGGACTCCCATTGCTTGTAGGCTTTGAGTTTGGCGCAATATTCCCGGTCATACTCATGGTCGAGGTTGAGCAGAGGCGAAAGAGCGAGCCTGAGCGGTGGTGTCTTGCCACAACTCGGATAACCTACAAGTGCCGCATACATAATAGGTCGCTCGACCCATGTAGCCGAAAACCGAACCGTCCAACGGTTGCCCATCGCAGCTGCAAAAGTGGTGAACATGGACGCGGCAATGAAATTGACATTGAAATGCTCATACTCAACCAATGCTTCCACTATATTGCGGATAGCCGAAGGAAATACGCTTAGAGGGAAAGAGGGCACAACCTTTTGCGGCTTATGTTGAGGCTCTATCGGATCATCCTCATGCAACCCACAAGCCGGACGCAATGGCATCCTGCGGTTTTGATAATAAGAAGCCATCACCATCCGGATTTAGGTTTGCGGCGCATGGTCGATTTCATCTCGGCGAGAATCTCGCCCGATGACTTGGAGCCATCGCAGGCGTGCTGTTCCTGCCATGCGATAAGTTCCGAAGGGCGGAACTCCAGCATCTTTCCAACTTTGTAGTGCGGCAGCACACCATCGCGTACCATGTGATACACCGTCGATTTCTTACGGCGGAGAATTTTGCAAGCCTCGTCGATGCCGACAAGACGGTTGTCAGGCTCGGACGGTTTCATGCCGATAGCCTCTTTCACGAGAGATTTCAGTCCCTCGATCTCATTAATCAGACTGCCCACCAGATGCGGGAGCGAGTCAAATGAAGGGTTTGAATTTTCCATATTTTACGTTTTAGAATTTGTCGCAAAATTATGGGTATCGGCAATGGTGAACCGGTGAGGTGTACGGTTATTTTGCTGATTGGTAGAGTTTCACCGATTTTTAACAGATGCCGAGTTTCTTGGCAAGGGGATAAGGTGTCAGAGTCAGACGCGGCTCGACTTTAGGGAGAGTGAATGCACCCTCATCCGAAGAAAGTTTTTTGGCTATGGTGCTTATCTCGACATCAGCGAGTTGCCACGGAAATTGTGATTTCAGGAATTCGGCCATGATGGTATTGGATATTTTGAGACGTTTGGCGATATTCCACCCAAAATGATACACGTCATGTGTGCGGAATTTTGAGATACGGCGATTTACGGAGGTCGGCAGTGAGGACCCTCCAATGATAAAGTCTTTCAGATTATTGTCAAGGGACATCAGTTCCTCATTGGTCAGTACTCCGGCAAATGTTCCCAAAGTGTAGGCTATCACTTCCTGTGCTTTGGGAGTGTCGAGCGGTGAAATACTATCATGAGTTACGACATTCATTTGCTCTGATTGTTCGACTGCTTTATCCTTTCTGCGCTTGAATGATATAACACCTAATGGCTCTCTAACAAGAGGGATAATGAAGAATCGTATGCCATATTCCACGGAAAGATAGCACAATGTGAACATAAGAAAAGTGGTGATTGAAGCGTTTATGGAAGTCGCCAGCGATGCTTCTCCGGATGAGAAACCTACAGAAATAGCCTTACCTGCGATGCAGACAAGGGCTATTGTACGGATTGAATTCAAATGTGTGTTCATGTGGATAAAATCTATTGTTTTATCCTGCAAAAGTATAATGTGTCGATTGCTAAATACGAAATTTTGGACACAAATTTTATCCTGTAATGTCCTTTTTTAACAACCGTATTGCTAACATGAACTAAAATGGAATAATATGGAAACCAATGGTTTATTATCGGGCAACTGTGTCACCGGATAGAAGTCACAAGATGAGGAAACAGCAACCGTGGTCCGCACTGATCCACGGTTGCTGTTGATGAGTTTATGAGAGTTTTATGCGACCAACTGTGTCGCGTTTGGTGGAGTCAACCAATCGGGCGTAAATTTGCGTCGTGGTGACGTTGGCATGGTCGAGCATTTTGCTTACTGTATATATGTCAGTACCGGCGGCGAGTTGGAGAGTGGCGAATGTATCGCGGAAACGGTGGAATGTTATCCGCTTTGTGATACCTGCGGCTTTCAGCCATTTCTTCAGCGGTTCCTGCGTCATAGAGCGGTTGAATCCCTTGAAGACGATCCCCTTGTCCCGTTCGCCACACAATGCCAGCATCTCCGGACTGAGAGGGTGGATTGATTCTTTCTGCGTTTTCTGAATACGGATGAACATAGCCATCTCGCCATCGGCATCCGGGCGTATGTCCTCCCACCGCAATTTGATAATGTCGCTTATTCGCAATCCGGTAAGGATAGAGAACAGCGAGGCCGCTTTCAGTATAGGTTTCTCGCATGGTGTGGCGGCCAGCAATTTCACTTCATCGGCAGTGAGAAAATTCTTCTTGACCTCTTCGTATTCAATATCCTCGATGAAGTCGTTGAGATTCTCTTTCAGTAACCGTTCCTTGTATGCCTCTTTCAGCAGAGCGCGGAATGTTGACCAGTATCCGGCGGCAGAATTGCGTGTGATAGTCAGCTTAGGGTGGCGGAGCTGTTTGGCTGTCAGCAGATACTCCCGGAATTTGTTGCACAATTCTATGGTGACATCGCCGAATGAACATTTTCCGTTGACAAATCTCTCGAAGTGGCGATAGACGATGATCCACTTGTCATAATGCTTCTTCGCTTTCTCCTCAAAATACAGTAGGAAGTCGGCTTTCGGCTGTTCGCGGTCGAGGAAGCCGAACTCATTGTTTATGACCGCCTCCTGACGGCGGCAACGTATTATCTCGGCACGCATCAGTATCGAGTCGTTGTATTCACGCTGATATTTGTTGCGCGGATTTGCGAATATGTAGAATCCCAGATATTCGCGGCGCGACATCTTCATTGTTCTCGGGTTGCGTATTGCCGGGTAATAGTCAAGGTACAGCGACAGACGGTCGTTCTTTATCGGACGCTGGCGCAGGCTGACTTTTGAACAGGTTGATGGTAACATGGTTGTATTTCTTGTTTGTTGATTATTCGTGATGCAAAACTATATAAAAGGCTGATGGTGAGATGGTGATGATAAAATCACCTGTCCCGTTCACCGACTTTTAACTAATTTTCGGCGGGGCGAACAGAGCATCGAGAGCCTTGCGGTCGATTCTCACATATCTGCCCTCATAACTTCTTGGAATGTCATGTGTCCGGACGTAATGGGAAATCTGATCACGGGTCATGTTATACCGCGCCATAGCCTCCGGCATGGTGTAGTATTCAGGCTCCAGATCAGACTCAACACCCATAGCCTTGTCAAACTGACGGCGAGAGTAGAATACCTTACATTTATCCTTCCGCTTGCCAATCTTAAGCTCCGACACAAAACGATAGACAGCCTCTTTCGACATATTGAACTTGACACATACCTCTTCGACCGAATACCATTCTTCTGCTACCGTCACAGTTGGCTGCTTATCGGCAAGAGCATTGTCGATATGTTTCCGGCTCCATAGAGTCTTTCCACGGACAACGGTCTTCGGAATGTTCCGTTCCTTAGCCATCTTGAAAAGCCACGAATTGCTGATACCGAACTTTTCAAGAATCTGCTTGGTCGTATAAAACTCCTCGATGGGTTCAGCCACCTTCTTCTCTCTCTTGATATATTCCCACTCTTTGAATAGGGCATCAATATCAGTTCTCCGTATTCTCGTGCAGCCATTAAACTGGCAACAAGGTATCTTGTGCGCCTCAAGATAGCGGTACAAAGTACGTCTTGACACGCCTATCAGTTGGGCGCATTGTGTCGGACTGATAAATTCAAGATCTGAGATTTTATCAGTTCGCACACTGTCTGCTATCGCTTGTTGCTCAGCGATATGAGTATTTCTTTTGTTTTGCTTGTAAGAGCGTTCGGCACATCTCTTGCAACAGAACCGCGTAGAGCACTTGCGGGCTATAAAATTAGAGCCGCAAAACTCACAAATTTTAGTAATTTCGATGGTACTGCTCATTGTTTATTTCCGTTTTATTTCTGTTAAATCTGTGTCATGGCGTGTCAGTGTGTGTCACTGCGTGCCATATAATCCACTACCTCGGATGAGGTAGGTGGTGAACCAAGGAAACGGTACAATCGCGGTACAGGAAATCGCTAAAATCGACCAAAATGCACAAAAATCGGCAATTTTGACCAATAAAAAACGCCCCTGAAAAGAGGCGTTTCGTGTTATCTGTTAGCTAATTATATGATTTTCAAGTGTTTATCTATTTGCCGATGCAGTGCGTAGAACACGTTGCCGCTCAACGGATTGCGAATCTTCGGGTACAAAAGCCCGAATTTGCTCCGTTTTTACCTTCTGAAAATCGCTTTTCATGACCCTCCCGGGCCTGTGTTTTTGTACCCGCAAAGTTAGCGATTTTCAGGGAAATATCCTAATTGGATTTGGTCATCTCAGAGATTATTTATAACTTTGTAACCGTAGTAATAATTACGACAGTGATAAAATATGAAGTTCTATAATCGCACTAAGGAAATAGAGGAATTAAAGCGGATACAAGGGCGAGCCTTTGAATCCCGGTCGAGAATGACAGTGATAACCGGTCGGCGTCGCATCGGCAAGACATCGCTCGCCCTGCGTGCCACACAAGGGGAGTATCCTACGGTTTATCTTTTTGTCAGTCGTAAAAACGAGGCTGCGTTATGCGAAGAATTCGCCGGACTTATCTCAACAGCCCTCAATTGCTATGTGCCATCGGAGATAAAGACTTTCAAGTCGCTGTTTCAGATGATGATGGAACTTGCGAAGACCCGCAAGTTTAATCTGATTATTGATGAGTTTCAGGAATTTTTCAATGTCAATCCCTCGGTATTCAGCGACATGCAAAATATCTGGGATACATACCGCAGCGATACACATGTGAATCTTCTGCTGATGGGTTCGGTATATTCGATGATGCACAAGATTTTTGAAAGTTACCATGAGCCGTTGTTTGGCAGGGCGGATGCGACCATACGTCTGTCAGGTTTCGGAACGGAGACCATGAAGGAGATTATGCGGGATTTTCGTCCGGACTACACCAATGATGAGCTGCTCGCTTTTTACTGTATTACCGGAGGCGTACCAAAGTATATAGAACTTTTGTGCGAGGATACCGATTTGTCGATTGACGGGATGTTCAACTACGTAGTTAGAGAGAACTCTCCGTTTATAGATGAAGGACGCAATCTGTTGATAGAAGAGTTCGGCAAGGACTATGGGCTATATTTCTCAGTGCTTAGCTGTATAGCTTCCGGGACGAACACTCAGGGCGCGATTGAAAGCGCATTGGGAGGGGTGACTGTGGCAGGTCATCTCAAGCGGTTGATTGAGGATTATTCACTAATCAAGCGTGTCCGTCCTATCATGTCGAAACCACGCTCTCAGAATGTGCAATATGAGATAACCGATAATTTCCTGAAATTCTGGTTCAACTATTTTGACCGCAACCAGACACTGGTTGAAATGGGCAATTATGACCGCCTTTGTGAGATTGTTGTGTCAGATTATCCAACATATTCCGGTCATATCCTTGAAAAATACTTCCGACTCAAAATGATGGAAAGCCATGAGTATATGAACATCGGCTCGTGGTGGGAGCGCAAAAAAGGGAAGGAAGCCAACGAAATAGATATAGTCGGTATCAAGGTCGATGACAAGACTGCTGTTGTCGCCGAAGTTAAACGCCAGCAACGTAACTACGACCATAAGTTATTCATGGAGAAAGTAGAGTGCATAAAATCTTGCCTTCTTATGAAATATGACGTAGAAACAAAGCTATTGACTTTGGAAGATATGTGATGACACCGGATTTAAGCTGATTCGTTTGAAAAAATGTAACGGAGGTTGATCTATTCGGTCGAAAAAGTGTAATCCTATCGGAGGATAAACTAAAGAAAGTCTTGAAAAATGAAGATTCAATATTGCTCCGATTTGCACATGGAGTTTCATGAGAATATGCGCTTCGTGAAGTCGCTGCCGCTTGAACCGGTAGGCGATGTTCTCGTCATAGCAGGTGATGTCGGGTATCTTGTTGACACCACCATTCCGCATCTCAGGTTTTGGAAGTGGGCGTCCGAAAACTATCGTCAAGTGTTGATGATTGCAGGTAACCATGAGTTTTATAACAATGGTGATATTGCGGCACAGGGCGAAAGCTGGCAGAAGATGTTCCTGCCGAATGTCGGCTACTATCACAATAAGGTGGTTCGCATTGATAATGTCGATTTTATTCTCTCAACCTTATGGTCAAGAATACCTGTTGTCAATGAGTTCGCAATTCAGAATGGCATGAACGATTACTCGCAGATTCTCTACAACAAACGTCGCTTGATTCCACAAAACATAAACGATGAGTTTGAAAAGAATTTCGCTTTCATCCAAAGGGCAGTCGATGAGAGCGATGCGGAGAAGATCGTCGTGGTGACTCACCATCTCCCAACGTTCTCAGCACTCGAACAAAGACACGCGGGTGATGTATTGAACGCTGCATACGCCACGGAACTTGGAAATTACATAGCTGACAGTCGAATCTCAGCATGGATATATGGCCATTCGCATCATCCCACCGACCTGGTTATTGGCGATACTCACCTCGTCAGCAATCCACTCGGCTATGTATGCTTCGGAGAAAATACCGGCTTCAACGATTCTGCTGTGATAAGTATTTAATTAATAATAACCAAGAATAAAAAGGTCATGAATGAGATTTGGACATGGCTTATAAATAACTCAGGCGTAATGATGGTAATACTTACAGGTATAACCATTATTATATCTATCATCTTGCAAATAAGGCTAGAAAAACAGAGGAATGAGGATATCAGAGCTAGGGTACATGGGACATTAGTGAGCGATGACTTGCACACATACCTTTGTCTAAGTAACATTGGTAAACAATGTGCTTGGAATGTTCGAATAAGCTTAAATGGCGATTTTATTGATGTATTGCCCAATCATATGAAGAATAAAGAGTATTTAAAGATACTGAATGATGAACCTATTATTATAGAGCCCGGGGATAAACTTTATTATTTACTTGATAGTACGAATGACTTAAAGAAATTATGCAGTGAAAAATCTTTGGAGATCTGTATTAAAGGGAGGTACTGCGACAAATATATGATAAAACAGAGAATATCAATAAACGCATTTCTTAGTCGCCCTCCATATATACTCTTTTATAAAAAATAATAATCCATTGATTATGAAACAACATTATATTCCTAGATGTTATCTCAAGCGATTCTCTAATAATGAGAGAAGCATTTTTACATACGATAAATGCAAAAGTGAAAGTTACAATGCATCGCTAATGTCAGTATGTTGTGAGGACGATCTTTACTCACTATCTAAAGAGTACGTGAAAAGCAATAATGAGAAGGGACACGGTGTTATAAATGAATTATCAATTGAATCTGATCATTTTGCTAATACTGTAGAACCTTATTATGCTCAATTCCTAAAACAGTTAGATGAGATTATGATAGAATGGAAAACAGGGAAAGAGCATTACCGACTTCAATTCATTGAGAAAAGGGAATTAGCGTTACATATTGTAACGCAATATTTTAGATTGCCTCAAATAGGCAACTACATAGTGGATGATTCTATTCGGACAGAACGTGCATATATTGATATGATGAAGGAATTTATGGCAAAGCAAGCTGGAGACAATGAATTTCGGAATTTAGATATAGGAATTTCATGTGAAAAAGCCGCACTTCACGCTAACCATTCTTTTCTTGATGGAGAACTTATGATGAAATTCGCAGATGCAATAGCCAAAAATATATTCATTTTTTGGACAAGTGAAGCCCCTGTGTTCTATACTTCTGATTTTCCCATTGTAGTTTCACCATATGTGCAAAATGTACAATCTCTATATATGGGTTTAGCTCAATATGGGGGTGAATTGACTTTCCCATTATCACCAAATCTTGTTCTTTCTATATTTGACAGAGAATATTTCAAAAATAAGGAAGTATTAGATGGAAGTTTTATTCAGGCTACAAACAAAGAAATTCGCAGGCAGAATTTTCTTAGATATATGTACGCGACACGGCATGTTTTCAGTTATAAAAATGATTTTAGCCTTATAAAATGTATCTATACGCTTGAGGGAAAGCATCCATTTTTAGCACCAAATCATAGAACTGAAATTGTCAGCGGACTTGGAAAATATTGATTCATAGATACAATCTTAAATTCTCTGTACCGAAGCCTTTTTTATTAGTTTCCTTTTTTTGAATAAGCATATTTAGAGGAGATTTTAGTCCGTATGGATGGCGGTTTTGATGACGTTGTCGGTGCGGTTGGCAAAGAGGGTGTAGGCGTCCTGGATTCGGCTGAGAGGGTAGCGGTGGGTTATCAGATGGGTGGTGTCAATCTTGCCTTCGGAAATCAGCTGCATGATTTTGTCGCAGTCGCAGGCATCGACGCCGCCGGTTTTGAATGTAAGGTTTTTGCCATACATCCACGGCAGCGGCAATATCTGTTCCTTCTCATATAGCGCAACAATCGTTACGATGGCATTCGGACGGGCACAGCGCCATGCAAGCTCAAATGTATCCTCCCCTCCGGCTACTTCAATGACGCGGTCGGCGCCACGGTCCTCTGTCAATGACTTAAGTACTTCAAGACATTTTGATGGCTCTAATACCTTGACATGTGGATAATGCTTGCGCACGAAATGTCGGCGTCTCCTATCGGCCTCGCAAACGACTATCTTATATGGCTGATACAGTTGCACACACTCCAAAGTGCATAATCCAGTCGGTCCGGCACCAATGATCAGCACTGTATCTTCCTCTGAGATTTCAGAAATCTTTGCCGCCCAATAACCTGTGGCGAGAATGTCGCCGACAAACAGCGCCTGCTCAGCGCTCACGTTATCGGGAATCGGAGTAAGACCATTGTCCGCGTATGGTACGCGGACATATTCCGCCTGACCGCCGTCGATGCAACAGCCCAACATCCAGCCGCCGGTAGTGCAGTTGTTCACGTATCCACGTTTGCAATAGAAACACTCGCTGCAGAACGTCTCGACATTCACGGCAACCCTGTCGCCGGGTTTAATTTTGGTGACTTCCGAACCCACGGACTCAACGATGCCAACTAATTCATGTCCAACGGTGATACCGATCTCAGCCTGAGGTACAGCCCCATGCAGAATATGAAGATCCGACGAGCAGATACTCGAAAGAGTAACCCGAACCACGGCATCTTTCGGGTTCAAAACTTCCGGCTTCGGTTTTTCAATCAGCTCAAATCGCCCCGGCGCGGTATATGTCAATGCTTTCATCTCAACTTTTTCCTATTCTTTTTTTATCAAGTTCTGCATACAAAGCCGGACGGTGTTTTCGGTTGAATGCTTCTATCTTTTTTAACTTCGGAGAATCGGGTGGTAAGATTTCATAGCCTCCATCAAGTCCGGTTTTGGGTTCTTCATATAATTTATCCCCATAGTGCTCCCTTAACCTTTGGCTCACTTCATCACGAGAAATCTCGCCCTTGACATTACTGATTGCCAAATCAAGCAAATATGCGGACACCTTCAGTTCTGCCGCCTCTTGCAGGCCGATACTTACAAGCCACGCATCCGCTTGTTCTTTTATCTCCGGATTGCCACTATGAGATAACTCAACCAGCTCCTGATATTTATCTTTGTATGTCATGGAATTGTTATTCTATGTCCAATGGTAGAAGGTCATTATCGTTGAAGCGGTCGAAGTCGGACTGAAAGAGTTTGTCTTGGATTACACGGTATTTCTCAAACTCCGTTTCAGCGTATTCTTTAGCTTGTTCGGCTGATACATGTCCGGCATCAGTCAGAACGGGACGGTCGGTAAGATCAAGAAACTTATCAATACGCTTAGCCCAATCTTCCATTGTCATAGGGATATGACGCTTTGCCATATCTTCCGCCAAGTCAAGGAAAGAGTTGACAATCCTCCCCATATCCTCCAGCTCACTCTCTTTGAGATAATTTTTGGCGATGCTGACATCCGGCTTAACAATCTTACCGTTGGGGGCATTCTCCCATGTTGTGAGCCCCATATGTTCCTTTTCAGCATTAGCCCGGTCAATTATCAGTTCAGCGGCAGTGTGACCATGCACAGCGTAGTGCATCTTATTCTGCACCTTCTTGAAGAATAATCGAGTAGTGGGCGCATCACGATTGTAATCGATGCTTGTAGCGTAAATATCCGTCAGCTTTTGATAGAAACGACGCTCGCTGAGTCGAATCTCCCGGATTTCAGCCAACAGATGCTCGAAATAGTCCTCGCCTATAAACGAGCCGTTCTCCATCCGCTTCTTGTCAATCACATATCCACGTATGGCAAACTGACGCAAAATGAACGTACACCACTGCCGGAATTGCGTGGCGCGGGTACTGTTCACCCGATAGCCAACTGATATAATGGCATCGAGATTGTAAAACTTTAGCTTTCGGTTCACTTGACGCTCTCCCTCATTTTGAACTACCGAGAAATTCTCGGTAGTTGCCTCCAGAGTCAACTCGCCGGTCTCATATATATTTTTCAGATGAAGTCCGATGTTGTCAGGAGAGCAGTCAAACAACTGTGCCATAGTCTTCTGCGTACACCACACAGATTCATCACGGTACACAACCTGCACGCCATCTTCCTTTCCCTCTATCTGAAAGATCAGGAACTCCGCCGTGCTATTTCGTATCTCAAACTTCTTCGCCATCGTAAGGATTGCAATAAATTAAAGTTTTATATTCCTTCTTCTTGAACAGCTATTAGATTAAAGAAATTCGTATCGGGGAACATCTGATATACCTTTATTTCAGGATCGATCTTCTTTGCAAGACAAATTATTCGGTCTCTATCGGTATTGCTAATGTTAACACCTAAATATATTGAATCAAAACATTCCGGCCCTATTTTTATAAAGGACCTGACTTCTTTCCAATTAAGCTCATTTTTATCTTGTTGAAAAGGTAATAAAGCCATAAACATTGGGGATGGTTTGAAAATATACAATCTCACTTCTTGTTCATGTTCCCAGGCTTTTGCTTTAGTAAATATTTGATAATTGAAAAAATCTTTATAGTCACGAAAGTAATCCGGCTTTTTTATGATATCTCTATAATTAACTTCCTGACCTTGCGTAGTTACCATCAGACCATATCCAACATGAATATATTTTTTTACATACTCCATATTAATACCTATGCAGACTCCCATATGTTTATTATAATAGCTCCACATTAACAGAGAATCGTATACTTTAGATAAACAGCAAATCCATAAATCGTTCCTATTATTTATGTATCTATTAGATTCTAAATCTTCAATTACTTTTGCATCCCATATTTTACATTTTTCAGATGGCACTTTAGAAAAGTCAATCAAGTTTGGATGACAATCAAACGGGTCATTAAATGTAGTCGCATTAGCATACATCAAATTACTATGATGTAGCATCATTATAGCGCCTTTAATATCAAGATATTTATATAGCAGATTGCTCATCCGAAAATTCTACTAACTGTTTGTGATATTGTTAATGTCAATGACTACATTCGGGTTTATATAAACCATCTAGACGAAATAAGCCTACTTGTTTTTTTTCTCCCATATCTTTACTAACATGGCATTTAAATTTTTTGAACTGGTGAAATCCGATAAAACATCTTTGGAATAGCCTAAAGAAATAAGCGTTTCGACTACACCCACTCTAAGCTTTTTGCAATTGTCCCAGTTTTGCCAAAATGGTAAGGACGCAAGATATGGAGATAATGCAGCCCACTCATTTTCGCTAATATTGTTCTTTGACAAAGAATTGTGAATCTTAACGAATGACAACTTTAACATTGCTAATGAAAGATTATCTTTCCAATTGCGGGCCAATGCAAACATGAAGATATAATTTCGGAGACCCTTAAAAACATTATACGATTTATAAAAAGCTTCCCATACACCACTCCCCATAGATTTAACTAGGAAACTATTAGCGTTAAAACTTGTAACTAAATAATCAGTAGTTCTATTAGACAATCTATTTTTTCCTATCAACCATGTTAATGTTTCTTTCGGATGGTTAGATACAAAAGTAATCCAATGTGAATTGTTTGTGATGGTTCCATTGTCAATGTTGTCCATTAACAAATTTACTAGATTGGAGTTTTTATTATGAAGAACTTTCATCTGTGCCATTGTGATAGCAGTATTATTGGAAATTATGGATACGGTTAGTTTTGACCAATCTAAATCTATATTTGACTCGTCAGTAAGCACAAGTGCCAATATTTTGTTAATTCTTGCATCAACTAAATTCATCCAATAATCCCCTGATAAAATATCGTGATTAATTGTAGCCAATCGGATGAATACATTCCAATTATTAGTAAATAAACGCGTAATCCACTCTTTGGGCAAATGTCTGGAAGCATATTCTAAAAGCCAATTACCTTTACAATTAATCTTTACTTTTTCTGAAGATAATTGTTCACAGATTGCAGTATAATTTTCAAATGATGATAATAGATATGAGGAAGCATTTTGATTGAAATTAATCGATTCCCAATTAACAAAAATCTTATCTTTTAAAGTAGTCAATATCTCATAATAATCTAATTCTTCGCAAAAAAGTAAAGCTGTATTTTTTCCAAAAAACAATTTTTTTAAAGTTGAGCCTTCATAAGATGAGGGGAAACAACGAGTAATAATTTCAACTATATCTGAATACGTAAGTTCTTTGGAAGCGTTGTTATACGCATTTTCCAGAGCACTTACCAAAGCAATAACAGAATACAACTTATTAGGGTCTGACTCAATATCATTAGAGAAAAACCTAATAAGGTCGGGAAGAGTAGAACTACCCTGTGTAATGGAACCAGAAATATGGTGCAGTTGTTCGGAGTAAGCCACAGGTATTTCACATTTTTTAATTAAACCGAAAACTGAGTTTATACCGGAACAAAAAATTAAATTAAAAGAATATGAATCATTCTTCTTATGAGAAGACCACCCGCTACATGCAGTTACGTTTCTTAATATTCCCAATGGAAGGTGTTGAAGTATAGAAAGAAGTAATGTCCTATAATACCTCGATGGTTGTATGATAGGAATAATCACTTTACCAGACAAAAGTGATAGGGTATAATATACACTTTCTATAATGTCTTTCTCTCCAGACATCTGGATTGAGCTATCTTTTATTGGTTCCTCTTTCGTGAAGATTTCAAGAGGAAGGAAGTAATTGTATTCTGAACCATCAGGACGATGAAAATAACATTCAAGCGCTGCAAAATTAAATTCATCCCCAAGATCATCTATGGGAATAATTAATGAATGGGTCCAGACACTACCCGGTCTTTCAGCCTCTTGCGCATACCAGGTTTTTGCCACCACGTAATGAGTGCTGTCTCCTAATGGATAACAAGTGAGATACGACATATCGCCGTCTACGCCACCATCATATTCCGACCAGTCACTGAAAAGCAACATTTTATTCTCGCTTTCTATTGGGAGGGAAAGTGAGGAGGCTAACTTGTGATGGCCATTCTTGTAACCATGAAGGGACTGATGTATAATCATATTTGTCAATATATCAAATCAAGTATTTTTGTGAGATCATACACCCGTTCATTATTGATTACTGACCATGAACGTGTATTGTTCATGGTTCTTTCTGAAAGTTCTTGACGAAGGTTTTCAGCATATTCCGCACCTTGGGCACTTACGCCAATTACTTTAGTCTTCGGGAGATAGTGTCTGATGTAATTATATAGCACCGGTGCTTTTTCCTTTAAAAAAGTATCTGGCAGATAATTATCATCATATCTATCCCAAGCGGAGATTCCTATTACAACAGATTCCCATCGAACGCACTTAAGGAGTTCTTTAAGTAATAGTAAATTTTTTACTTGGGAAGTCGTTAATTCTAATGAAAAAGGATGAATGGGTAAATTTTCCCTATTTTCTACTTCAGTAACAAAGGCTTCTTCTAAGGCATCTAATTCAAAGTCTTTAATAAGAAAAATTAGAGCATTCTTTTCCCCTCCCCAATGATTTAATATGTCAGATTGCTTTGATATAAGTCTTTCAAAATCTTCACCGGCATAATCCGGAATAGATATAGTTATCTGAGATCCGACTTCCTTTTTAAGAGAAAACTCGAATGTCTCTGAATTTCCCAGGGCAGTCCTATTAACTGGAGTTAGGGATAACCACGGCTTGTATAACTTCGCTAGTGGAGTTAAGTCCTCTGGCCTATCTACAAACGAATAACTGCATTTCCCCATCTTTATAGCATAGGCAAGAGCCCCAATAAGGGTAGACTTGCCTGAGCCTATAAGACCTGCAATAAGAACGTTGACGTTAACCATTTTTTTTCTGTTTTATGATATTATTGACCCAATCAATCCCTTCGTAATCACGATCATTATGAGTAATTGCGGTCGTATCGAAGTTGACTATTTCAGAGAATAATTGTTTAAGTCCTTTACTATTCGCTATATTATTTGAAACAATTCTTTTGCTCACAATGTTATTGAGAGGAAATTTCTCTTTTATCAAAGCCTCAATTGTATCACTACTCTTTTGGAATTGAGTAGACAATTCAACGGCATCAATCTTATTAAACACAATTAAAATCTGTGCAGATTTTTGGATGGCTTGTGCCTGTTGAATATTGATTAATAAGTCAGAGAGAGTATCTGAAAATTCCATCATTTGAGCACAATCTACAAGAATTGTGCTATCCACAAATAGCAGAACATAGTCAGAATGCTTCAGCAATAGATGATCGTTAATCTTGTTTTTTTGATTTGCACAATCTATATAGTCCTCTCCCGATCTATCAGTGACAATGATAATTTTTTCTCCATCTTGTGGATGAGTGAATCGCAAGGTGAGGATATGTCCCTCTCCTCGTAAAGTCCTCTTGGTCTGAGGAGCACTGTTCTCATCCAATACCGAGCACCGTCTCATATAAATTCTACGCTCAAAGCCCACAAATGTATCAGAATCAACAAAACTAAATTCATCAAGCTTACCTTCGTTCAATAAGATCTGATAAATCGTTGCTATAAAGCAAGTTTTGCCATATCCAGGGAACCCTATAATAGAAACAACTGTAGGTTTTTTATCATAGTGTAGACTGTTAACGGAACTTTCATCCTTAATAGCATCTCCGGAAAACGTTCCGTCAATTTGTCCATTTGTATTTGTTGTAGATTCCTTAGAAATAGAATCTCCTATATTGTCCTTTACAAAATTAGTTAAATCGCTCATATCTCAGTTTGCTCGATTAAACGTTCAACAAGAAGTTCGTAAAACAGGTAAATCCCAAATTCATACACGCTGAAATGCATCTCTA
>Ga0137298_10515_pt1 | contig 31289 bp, 29 predicted proteins | sample RamsorincwithD2O_2_FD_97182 | JGI IMG/M metagenome (GOLD analysis project Ga0137298, IMG submission 97182) | Mouse cecal microbial communities from Vienna, Austria - Glucosamine amended with D2O | ecosystem: Host-associated > Mammals > Digestive system > Large intestine > Cecum | place: Austria...
CGGGTGCGCTGTATCAAGAATTGATCGAGAAAGAGCGTAGTGGTGGCTTCCATGGCAAAACGGTCCAACTGGTGCCGCATTATACAGATCTGGCACAGGAAAAGATTGAGAAAGCCAGCCTTGAGAGCGATATTCATATCGTGGAAATCGGCGGTACAGTGGGTGACTATGAGGGATTAGGGTTTATTGAGGCGATTCGGCTTTTTGCAAATCGCGTAGGCCGTAGGAATTGTCTGTATGTACATGTGGTGTATGTGCCGTGGATCAACACTTCCAAGGAATTAAAAACCAAACCAGCACAGAATGCTTTGAAAGATCTGCGAGGATTTGGTATTATTCCAGATATGGTAGTGTGTCGCACGGAGAGGCCGGCACCACGCTCAATGTGTGAGAAAATCGCGGCGTTTTCTGGGATTGAGGGGCGAGCGGTATTGAACTTGCCAGATATTAATTCGGTTTACGATGTGCCATTTAACGTCCTGAAGTCAGGGGTGATTGAGATTTTAAATGAATTTACGGGAGCGAAAAAAGCCCCAGACATGTCACGCTGGGAAGAGTTCTCGCGCTTACGTAGTAAGGAACATAGCAAGACCTTTATAGTTGGTTTGGTGGCGAAATATGTGGGTAATGAAGACGCTTATATCTGTGTCACTGAAGCTCTGAAAGCGGCAGCGACTTGGAATGATCTTAATCTAGAAATTAAATGGATTAATGCTGAAGAGGCGGCAGATGAAGACTTTGCCAGTGTTGACGGAATCGTGGTTCCGGGAGGATTTGGCGTACGTGGGGTCGAGGGGAAGATCAAGGCGGCTGAATATGCTCTGGAACATGACAAACCTTACCTAGGACTATGCCTTGGTATGCAGATGGCATGTGTAGCCGCAGCACGAAGAGGCGGGGTCGCAAATGCCAATTCGGAAGAGTTCGGTGCTAATGAAGCTGATGGTAACAATATAATATATATTATGGAAAATCAAAAAGGTAAGGAGTCGACTGGTGGCACAATGCGGCTAGGGGATTATCCGGCACAGCTAAAGCCTGGTAGCCGTGTCAGTAAAATCTACGGCAGTAAAGAAGTTGTCGAACGTCATCGTCATCGTTACGAAGTGAACCAGAAGTTTATCCCAGAGATTGAGAAAGGTGGGATCGTCGTATCTGGTACATCGCCAGATGGGAAATTAGTGGAATTTGTCGAAGCTCCAAAACATAAATTTTTCGTGGCAACTCAAGCACATCCAGAGCTAAAATCACGACCGCTTCATGCGCACCCGCTATTTATGGAGTTTATTAAAAGTTTGAGGTAGCTAGGCATATCCTGATAGAATGTAAGCTTAAACAAAGGACGAAAATGGAAACGAAAATTGATAATTATTTGCGCGAAGAGAAGCAGATTGATTCGGAATTAGTCCGAGAAATGCTGATCAAGAAGATTACGAAACACGATGATATCTTGCAGGAGTTCATGCAGTGGTTAGAAGCGCGCAGCTATGAACATGCACGAGTGGTAATTGACGGTTATAATGCACAAAGGATTTATGAATTAGCTCCACAGCTGGATGGGATTGGCGTGTATAACTTCTTAGTGACTTTGCGTGATGAACCACAGGAAGCGCAGGCAATTATTAACGAAGGTTTTATCACTAAATAAATCAGTCTAAGTAGATAGCCAAGGCATTGCGATAGGGGGAGATTTGTGGTAGAATGAAGCCAATTAGGCAAGGAGATTTTTGATGAAAAAAGCAAGTAACTGGGTATGGGGATGCGTGCTAGTCGCACTAGGAATTATTTTGGGGATCAATGCGCTAGAGATTGCGCATATTGATATATTCTTCCCAGGCTGGTGGACTCTATTTATCATTGTGCCTTGCGCGATTAGCTTGTTTACCGAAAAGCGTAAGAGTGGGGCGATCGCTGGACTAGTGATTGGGATTTGTCTATTGCTGAGCTGCTTAGGAGTTTTACCATTTGGTTTGTTCTGGAAATTATTATTGCCAGTACTTCTGGTCTTCTTGGGCTGTGTTGTGATTGCCCGGGGCAGTTCAAATGGTGCGGTGGTGGATAAGATTCGCCAAGCAGAAGCAAAACAATCTACAAAACGGCACATCGTAGAGGCCGAGGTGGTCGACGAGGAAACTGATGAGGAAACCGATAATAATGGTAAAGAGGCCGACGAGGCTGATAGTGCGGATAATGATGACGCTGATGATGCTGATGATGCGGACGAATCGGAAGACCGCGATACTCCCAAAGTAGAGGAGTATTGGTCGACCTTTAGTGATCAGGACATTAACTACGGCGGTAAGACTTTCAGGGGATGTCGGGTGGACGCGGTGTTTGGTGGAGCAGATCTTGATCTACGTAATGCAAAGATCGAGAACGAAGCAATCATTCGAGCAAGTAGCATCTTTGGTGGGATTATCGTTTATGTGCCAGAAGATATAAAAGTCGAAATTGCGTCCACTTCAATTTTTGGTGGGGCTTCTGACAAGCGTAAGAAAGCGAAAGCTAAAGATCAGGCTGAGGCCAAAACGGCCAAGAAGAAGTTTAATAACGCTGGCAAGACTTTATATATTGACGCAACTTGCGTCTTTGGTGGGGTAGAAATTCGATGAGGACAGCCCAGCATTTAATCAAGGCTTTTGCACTTTTCTTGGCCGCAATCATTATTATTTCGGTTTTTGGCGCAATTGTAGGCGGAATTGCATTGCTAGCTGGTATCACTAGCGATGACGAATGGGGATGGGGCGATAACACTGGTCCTTGGGTGAGTACAGATTACGACAATCAAGGTATTCGCGAGTTAGATATTAATGTCAAAGCAACCAGTGTAAGGTTCCGCACTTCTCGTGATGGTGAAAAAGTTAAGGTTGACACGAATAACGAGCACATTACGACTTGGATTGACGGAGAGCGTCTGAACGTTATCGAAAAGAGTCATGGAGTTTTTGGCTGGGGTGGTAGCGGTGATTTAATCATTTATCTCAGAGAAGATGTAAAATTTGATGATGTCAAGATCGAAGTCGGAGCGGGGACACTGCATATTGAGAGCCTAGATACGAAACAGCTTGACTTAAACCTAGGTGCCGGCAAATCTCAGATCAGCAACCTAGTCGTGCATGATCACGCTAGGATTAATGGTGGTGCCGGAAAAGTGGATCTGCATGATGCAAATCTGCAAGATGCTGAGATTAAACTGGGTGTCGGCAAAACTGACATCCGAGCGAAATTAACTGGTCGTAGTAAGATTGAATCTGGGGTCGGTAAGCTGGATCTAGATCTACTGGGCGAAGAACACGACTACCGTATTACGATCGATAAGGGCTTAGGATCCGTGCACCTTGGTAGCCAATCGCTGGATGATGGGGCTGTTTATGGTGACGGCAATAATTATGTCGATATTGAGTCGGGCGTCGGAGCGGTGGATATAAGATTCGTAAGGAATTAAGGGCAGGGAATTGAAATGGAAAAGCTTCGGAACAAAATGCAGGAAGTGATCGAGCAGCTATTTGGTGTGAAAGTTGAACCGATTATCACGCCGGCACCAGAGGCGACTGGTGCGGATTATGCTTCCAATGTCGCCATGCAACTAGCGAAATTAGTCCATAAAAATCCAATGGTGATTGCTGAAATGATCAAGGGCGAGTTTGCGAATGAGTTGCGGGTGGAAATTGCGAATCCTGGCTTCTTAAATTTTTCGATTCCGAATCATGAGCTATTGGCTGAGGTTGGTAATTATGCGCATAGTTTTACTGAGGCGGTGGCTTGGCATGATTACGCTAACCAGACTATCGTAGCGGAGTTTTCTGATCCTAACCCGTTCAAAGTGCTTCACGTCGGACATTTGTACACTTCGATCGTTGGTGATTCGATCTCTAGATTACTAGAGTTTGGTAAGGCAAAGGTCGTACGGGCGAACTTTGGTGGCGATGTGGGCTTGCATGTAGCAAAAACTTTGTATGCCTTGTTGGCGCGTTCAGACCAGACACTCGCACAACTGACGATTGAAGATATCGCTCAGTGTTATGTGGAAGGGACACGCGCTTACGAAGAAGATGAGGCGGCAAAAGCTACCATTACTAAACTCAATAAAGAGATCTATCGTATTAATGCGGAAGATTTACATGATAGTAAGTTGGCGCAATTGTATTGGCGTGGCCGTGAGCTAAGTTATCAGTATTTTGAGGAGTTTTATGCGCAGATTGGCGTAAAATTTGATAAATTTTACCCTGAATCATCAGTGGCAGATCGTGGACTACTGGAAGTACGTGCGCATACCGGCACGACTTACGAAGAAAGTGATGGCGCAGTGGTGTATAAAGGGGAAAAAGTTGGTCTGCATACGCGAGTTTTTATTAATCGCGAAGGTGTGCCGACTTACGAAGCGAAAGACATTGGTTTGATTTTTACGAAATGGGATGATTGGCATTTTGATGAGTCGATCGTCGTGACGGGGAATGAGCAGAGTGATTATATGAAAGTTGTATTGGCGAGTGTATCGGAGTATGCACCGCAGCTAGTCGACCGTACGACGCATTTGACACATGGATTAGTTAAGTTACCTGGCAATGTAAAAATGTCTTCGCGAAAGGGAAACTTTCTCAAGGCCGTGGAAGTCTTGGAAATGGTCGAAGAAAATCTTCAGGATAATGCGAACGGAACGATCAGTGGCGTTAGCGGTGCCAAGATGGCTGACGTAAATGACATGGCTCATTCAACGAATGCGCAAGTGCCTGATGATGAAGAAAAATCTAGTAATGAAAAGATTGCCACGCGTAAGGAGATCGCTTTAGCAGCGATCAAATACGCATTTTTGAAATACAAAATGGGCGGTGATATTGTCTTCGATCCGAAAGAATCGGTTTCAACGACGGGCAACTCAGGAGTTTATCTATTGTACTCATCGGTTCGGGCGCGAAAGATTTTACAAAAGCAGAATCGCATGGTAGAGAGAACTTTTGAGTCTTCGCCAGAGTCGAGCATCTACGAAAAGAATCTTTGTAAAAAAGTCGTTCAGTATAAAGATGTCATTCGTGAAGCGGCGGTCGACAAAGCTCCTTATAAGATTTGTACTTATTTGTATGAATTATCGCAAGAATTTTCGCGGTTTTATGAACATATTAAAGTATCTGGCAACACGCGCGAAGATGAGCTGATGGATATCGTAAGAGCATATTATAATGTGATGGAACATGGCTTGGCGATGCTAGGGATTGCCGTGCCAGAGGCAATGTAGAACGCCGAGGTGAGAGTGGATTATGAAAAAAGCGAAATTATTGTGGATTGATTTAGAAATGACTGGCCTAGATCCGATCAAAGACCGGATTCTAGAGCTGGCAGCGATCGCGACTGATTGGGATTTACAACCGATTGCGGAGATGACGGCGGTCGTGAAAGTTCCAGAAAAACTTATACACGAGCGTATGGTGGGAGAGTTTTGGGAGAAAAACTCCGAATCGCGTGATGGCTTAATACAACAGAATGCGAGTGGTCGTAGTGCAAAAATCGTGGAGCAGGAATTGCTAGAATTTGTCAATAAACACTTTGGTAAAGAAGTAATCTTGGCTGGTAACTCGATCCACCAAGATCGAAAGTTTATTGACCGCGAATGGCCAGAAGTGTCACAAAGATTACATTATCGGATGCTGGACGTGAGTGCTTGGAAAGTTTACTTTGAGGGGGCGCGCAAGGAAAAGTTTTTGAAGCGTGAAGCGCACCGAGCATTGGATGACATCAAAGGGTCGATCGAAGAATTGCAATGGTATATTAGTAAAATTGGAGGGAAATAATGGTAAACTTAGCAGAAGTAACTGGCATTGGCGAATATACAGAAGAAAAACGCGGCGAGGATCTTTTGTATAAAGTACCGGATGGAAAAGTTTTCCTAGTCGTACGACCAAAAACCCTTGAAGTGCGTTGCGATCAAAAACTCAGCAGGGTCTTAAAAGAAGATTACGAAACCGTTATGGAAAGTCGCTATTTTGGTCGAGGTGGTATTGAGATTGTGCCGAGTGGGCAGTTAGAAGAAAACGAAATTCAGGATTTGATTCGATTAAGCTATAATTTGACAAAGGAGGAAAAACAGGATGCGTAAGATTAAATTTCCAACTAAATGGTTGATCGTCGGGGCGATCATGGTGTTTTTGGGGACTTCATTTTTAGCTATTTCGATGAACAGTACGGTTTTTGGTCATGGTCTACATATTAGTGAATCGATCAGTCACTATGTTGGCTTAGAGTATTGGAGCGCAATTGTGTTTATGCTTGGTAATCTCTTTGTATTGATGTTTACGGCACGTTATCTTTGGCAGCTAGGTGAAGTCTGGAAAATGCCTAAAGTTTTTTATGTACTAATTGTCGTCTTGGGCGTGACTTTGCTAGGGCTATCGGCGTGCCCATCTGGGATGTTTGATGTCGGTGAAGAAACTAGCTTGATCAGCTGGATACACATTATGACTTCACGGGCAATGTTCATCACAATGATGCTGATCTCAGCGATGATTGTGATGTGCCGCCATGCAAATACGCTTGCTCACGTGATCAATGTTTTTTATCTGATCTACGCCGTGATTTGCATCGTGGGCTTCGTGAGTGAGGAAGCATGGTTTATGAACTACGTGATGATTTTTGAAACCTTGTTCTTGCTAGGTTTTATGGTGTCAATGGCCTTTTGTGACCAGCGACGTGAGCATCTTGCTGAGCCAATGGTACTAAATTAGAACCGTGAGCAGCTTTCTGAGCCAATAGTGCTAAAGTAGAACAAGCTATCTGTAGAATTGGGTCTATTTGTGAGATTTTGCTTTGTCCCGCTCTTTTTGAGCAGTAGCAGCGTCGGCATCTTTTTTGCGATTAATTGCATTCATAGAACGCACGATGATGAAGATCACAAAAGCAACGATTAAGAAATTGACAACATTCTGAATAAAGTTACCGTAAGCGATGTGCGCAGTGGTATCGGCGCCAAAGATATTTGGCACATCGATAGCTAGGGTGGAGAAATCTAAACCGCCCGCCAAGAGGGAAGTGATCGGCATAATGATGTCGTCTACGAGGGATTTTACAATTGCGGTGAATGCTCCACCTACCGCCACACCAATTGCGAGGTCGACGACACTACCACGATTGATAAACTCTTTAAATTCGTTGATAAAATTGCTTTTATTGAGGGCTTTGATAGGATGAAAACCGCCCGTTGGTTCTTTACTCTTGCTCATAACTAGATTATACCATAAAATCTTGAATATGGCGACTAGGGCATTTATAATGGTTGGAGTAGAAGTGGATAGATTAAGATAGCTAACCTATCGTAAAAGCTATGGGAGCAGTTAGTTATTGATTGTAGTCGGCGAGGGCTTTATTGATGGCGTCAAGATTGGAATAGAAAGGCTCAAGGATCTCGTGCAGGGCCGGATCTTTGTCGCGCGCCATCAGCTCTTCGACTAGCGACATCATCAAGGAAACTTGCAAGCTAATCTGGGTATAATAGGCGCGGTCGAGAGTACCATTGATCTTGGCGTTGCTTAGAGCTCCATTCGTACTGCCGATGAGTTGACTTTCGTAGAGTGTGGTTTCTTCTTTCATGGTGGCCGGACTGTCTTTGGCGTAGGTTTCGGAAATGTAGTGGGAAAGCTGGCCAGAAACTCCAGTCAGAGTGCCAGATAAGGAATAATTGATCGAGCGCAACTGGGAGGATTTGAGGCTTTTGTTGTAGTCGGAAATAACTTTATTCACCGCGGTAGTACGCGCGGAAAGCTGCATCGTCAGGTCAGTCGCACGACTGGAACCATTGTTTATCAGGACGCCAATACCGATCAGGAGAGCGGTCGCTACCAGACCACCAATCAAAACTTTCCAAATAATACCAAAACCTGCCATAGCTTTCTTGGACTGCGGAGTCGGGCGATTGGACTGCGAGATATGGTTAAGGTATTCAAGGTTATTCATAAATTTATTATAGCATATGCGAGCAAGTGTGTGGTGATAAGCTGGAAAAAGCTTACTGGCGATTCCAAAACTGCAGGTTATGAAAAATAAGCTTGACTTTTCAGCTAATCTGTGCTACAATAGATATATAAGCCATTAAAACTAACAGAAAAGATAAAAATGTCAGAAAAACTTTGCTCCAATCATATAGAAACTAGTCAGGAACAATTGCTACCAGCGGATAGATTTAAAGTAGATGCATAGGATTATGACGTTTTCACCCGTCAAGCTTCAATGAGTCCGATCTGGGGCGACAATCATCAAGAAACTTGGGGCATTGATAAAACTCTGAGCCACTTTGTATCAGAAACGGCAGGCTTGATCTCGGTGATGGATGGAACCGCTCAGAAGTATGAGCAAGATAGTCAGCTCGAGAAGCCCGACCATGTTATCTATCTGGATAAGTCGGCGCGACCAGTGAGCTGGATGGTGAATAAATTTTGGACGGATTTCTCTGATCAAGAACGTCCAGAGCATTCTTATCTTAATATTGACCGCATTCCTTGGTTACAGCGAGCTGGTCTTGAGCTGAAGCCTGATGGTGAGGGCGGTGTCAATGTGCTAGGAGCTGGCGGGGAATTGCGTCGACCGAAGCTGGATGATTTTATAGCACAGGCTGACAATTTGCCACCAGAAACTTTCGCAAGAATTCGGGCTTTGTATATTCCAGGTGGAATTACAACGGATGACCCAGAAGAGATTATGAATACACCGACGACGTTGGAGGGAAAGAATTTACTAATCGTCGACGAGGTTGCGGATACGGGCACGACGCTGGGGATTGCGAAGTATTTGCTCAGCCGGGCGATTCCGGAGGCAGCCAGTATTAACGGCGATTATTTTTGGCATCCAGATATAAAATCCAACGACGGTCAAACTCAGAAACTCAGCGTACCAGTATGGTACAGCCACCGTACCTCAGATGGACGTGGAATTGGTGACGTAGACGAGGCTTTTTACCGTGAACGTTTCCGAGAGGATCCGACTCCGCGTAACCGCGCGAAAGCTTTGGGTGCTTTCGTCTTGAGCCGTCCGGTAGATTTGACGACCGAGGATGATCAATCTTCGCGTCGCTTGGCAAAAGATATTTTGCAGATGCACGATGATTATGAAAAGGGCAAGATCTTGCTGCGACGCCCACAACAATGGCCGACGAAACGAGTCGTCGACGCTATCAAAGAACAGGGCTTGAAAATCGCTCCCGAAAGCGATAAGTCGCCGGATACTTATCTGAATGTGATGAAAGCGATCGATGCGCGCAAGCCAGAATAGTTGTATATTGAATAGATATGAGAGCTATCAGAAGATCGTCGGTCGAGGAAATACCCACTAGAAAAAGACTCCCATAAGGGAGTCTGAGCTGGTTTGCGTCCAGCAACGTAAAGTGCGACCTAGTTATTATGTAGCTAGGAAAGGAGGACGTGATCCCACTGATAGTGCTGGCAGTTCATGGTGATGGTCACGTTGTAGTCGCGGTCGTTGTAGTGTGTCGTCCCAGTGACGACAACGCAACTGGGGTTGTCTTCGCGATGGGTGACATGGATATTCAGTGTAACGGGATCATGATGCTCGTCGATGAGTGGGGGCATGATCTGCTCATCATTGCAGGCATCGTAAGGGCGCCCACCTTTGTCGACAAAATAGAGTGTGAGCTTTTCCTTAGCTATTTCAATCTACCACCTTTTCTATAATATGAGTAGTCCCATTATCTATTGTAGCACAGATTGACGAAAAAGTCAAGTATCTTTCGCAAGATTTTGGCTGTAGTGTAGATGATTGTGACTAGCCAGCAATTGTCGTAGTAATTTGGCGGTCTTTGGGCTGGTAACTATCATGATAGCTTAAGAGCTTAGCATGTTGGGTAGAGAGAATTACTTGAGCTTGCTAGCGATCCGACGAGTACGGAAAGAGTGATTGCTGCAAAAAACCGCTAGAATGGCAGTTAAAACTAGCGCAAGGGTGGCGTATAAAATGAGTGGATTTAGCCCAAGGAGGATGGTAAACCGATCAGCGGTGCCGAGCGCCAGCATAAAGACGGCCTGTAGGGAAGCTTGGTTGGTAAGGCTCATGATTAGTGCTAGCACTGAGCCAAGTACCGTCGCAAAAACCACCGCAGCGAGGCTAAGCATGAGAAAATAGGTAATGTAAACTAGACGAATCTGTTTTCGACTCGCTCCCATTGCATGGTAAAGGGAGATAATCTTGAGATCGCGACCGATCAGGCGGGAGTAGGTGCTAAGTGCAATGATGACGGCGATAACCATGAGTACTACGGACACAACTATAATAACCGGCCAAATATCTTGGAAACATTCGTAAATTCCAAGAGGATTTGCAATCGCGGAAGTAGTAAGATAGCGATATTGACGACCGCCACAGTGGTTTAGTATTTGGTCACGCACAGAGCAGTAGTTAGCTGGGTCACGGTAGTAGGCATAGGCGGCGTCGAGATTAGGGAAGAGGGCAAAGACGGTGCCTTGGGTATCGGTATTGATGCTGGTAGTCCGGACATCGGTATTGATGTTAGTAGCTTGGGCATTGGTGCCTATGTTACTAGTAGGGGTGGTAGCGGATGTGAGCAGGAAGTTTTGACTGAAGCCGGGAGATAGCTGCGAGAAAATCAAATCGAGGACATTACCATTATTACCATCAATACGAGAGAGTGATAAATCGGTCAGATAAGTAGTGCTGGGCAGAATCTCAGCGATGTAATATTTCTGGCCTGAGGGAGTAGTAACGACCTGATGGAGCGTGCGATCGCGTGCGGCTTGGACGAACTGGACCTTGTCGGCGATGCTAGCGTCTTGGCCGGGAGCTTCTAGCTGGGCAAGGCTAGCAACAGCGGAGAGCGAGGCGGCGATAGGAATAGTGTCTGGATCAGTAGGGCTGGTGGGGGTGGCGTCTGGGTTGGCGGAGCTAGGAGGAAAAACGTTTGTATTCAGCTGATAGAACGATCCATCTGGGGTCTGGACGGCTTGGGTAGGGATAACAGTTCCACCGTAAGCTTGGACATTGTGCTGAATCGTAGCAACTTCGGTCGGAATATCGCAAACATCATCGCAGGCGTTTTGATCAACAGTGCTCATAATAAGAACACTGCCATTGGTCGGCAAGAGCATGGTATCTAGGACGGTATTTTCGATACCCTGCACAATGAAACAGAGCGCTAGCACGATACTAAAGAGCAATCCGACAATAGCTATGACCGTGAATGAGCGTCTTTTCTGGGCTTTGATCCCAACATAGCTTAAGCGGAGATAATCAATCCAGCGCATGTGATAGTCTTTCGGGGTTTTGGCATTTCATGATTATATTATAGCGGAAAAGTTGGTGAATATAAGTGATTTTCTGGTATCATAGAGGTAGATATTACCAAAAAAGAAAGGATATAAAATTATGCTGAGGCTCGCGGATTTAGGACGACTAAGCTGGGGTAATGTGACAGAGCATAAGAAGCGGAGCTTACTGGTAGTGGTGACGATGTCGGTTTTGTTCGGGTTACTTTTTGGTATGAATTTTATGTTTGCGGGATTACGGGATACCTTGGTGGGTGTCGATACGCAGGCGACGGATGGAAAGGTTTACATCGACTTAGTGTATATGCGGCGGTTTAGTGGCGGCGAGGAGGCAGACGTGGTAGAAGTGGCGGACATGAAGACCGCCTTAGCTCGTGCGAGTGAGGAAGCAGCACAATACGGTGGGAAAGCTCTCGGCAGGGAGTTTTATTTTGAGTCGAAAGATGGTGCTAAGATGAGAGCAGTAGACTTAGCGGTAGCGAAAGATTTCATTTCGAGTGATTTGGCGGATGTACCGCAGGACAAAGTACCTGTCTTAGTTTCTAATACTACCCAGTTGACTGCGGAACAGCGGGAGTTATTAGAAACGACGTACGATCAGGTCGGCGTGATCCCTCATATCGTCATGCTGGATCAGCTGAGCCTACCAGGATTAAATCCGCTCAACCTCGTCCTCGCGCATATTCAGGTGAGTAATATTTATAATGTTTCGACGCCGATTGCCATTGTGGATGACGGGTCGGATGCGGTGAAGACCTATCTGGAGCAGCAAGGCTTCACGACGCCTACTACAGAGGAGCTCGTAGATGGTAAGGATGGGCCGATCATGGTGACAAGAGCGCCGAAAACGCCAGCTGAGGTAGTGGTTTTCGATGATTACGAGGCGGCACGAAAATATTATAAGGCGGCTCAGCGTGGCGATGTGACGCAGTATATTAAGGTTGATGGCAAGTATTATTATCTTGAGGTAATGAGCGCAGTGAATAATCCAGTGGGTATTATGAGTGGTTATGAAACGGCGCAGCTCTTGCTGATGGTGAGCCAGATAGTGTTGGCGATAGTTGCGGTGATCGTGGCGACGCTGACATTGGTTCATCTGATCGATGACGATGTGGCTACGGTGGCGCTGTATCGTTCGCTGGGTGCTACTAATACGGATATCGGGATCATCTATCTGCTGTATTTGCTAGAGTTATGCTTGATGACTATAATTGCCAGCGTCTGTGTAGGGCTAGTGATAGTGCTGGGTATGACCTTGATGAGTGCTCAGGTATTGGCTAAGAATCTGCAGGAAGCTTATGCACTGGCAGATAGTCCGCATATGAGTTTGATGGGACTAAGTGGGGAAATATGGTGGCTGATCGCAATGATTATAATGATTGCACCGATTACTTTGGCATTAGTACGCAAGCGTTTCTCGGCTAAGTACGTTGCAAAGAAAATCCGAGATATGGAGTAGGACTTTAGTCATCTTTGAGATTCTTGGCGATGTATTTTGGGGAGAAGTGACGTAGGGCGAGGAGGAGAGAAAGCGGTGCGATGAGGGGAATGGTGAAGATAGTCCAGAAGAATAGCTGATTAATCCCGAATAGGTTGATAGATGGGGGCTTGGCTAAAACGTAAAAGTCTTCGAGCCTCGTGGAAAGGGCGCTTGCGTTGATGAGCCATAATATGCCAGTGATGATGGCGGCAATGGCTAGACAAGCCAATACGGCGAGCAGACAGAGCTCAAGAAGGTACAAGAAATAGATCCAGTAAATATCGCCAGTACTCGCACCCACCGCACGGTAGAGGGCGATGGTCGAGGCGTCACTATCGATGAGGTGTGCGAGGGTAAGGGTAGCAATGATAACCGCAACGATGATAAGGATAATTTCAAGCATAATCAGCATGGTTTGCAAGTTGTCGAAGTCAATGCTGAGATTGATATTATTGCCAAAAATATCAACGGTAAGTAGGTAATAGACCTTGTTACCTACTTTGACGTAGGTGGCGATTTGGCCGTTTTGTGACTGCTGATAATAGTCAAGAGCATCTTCATAATTATCAAAGGCAGCTACAAAGCGGGTTTCTGGCGGCCGAGTTTCGAAAAGCTGCTCTACGGTCCCATAACCATCGCGAGTGACGCGTTCTTGTGCCAGAGCCAAAATGTAGTCATCAACTTTGCCTGAGCCATCATCAACGATGAGGGGCGGAGCACTGTCGGAGCTACCGTGGACTAGCCCTAGTAAAAGATTCAGTGGATTAAACCCTGGTAAGATTGGGCTTCCTGTCTCGGTGACGGGATAAGTACCGACTTGGATGAGTCGATCATCAGGGTGACCGTCGTGGTGTAGATAGCTAGTGAAATGGTTACCTTTAATACTTGGCGCAAGGTAAGGTATTTTGCCTTTTGTAACTAAACTTAAGTCGAGAGGACCAAAGCGTTCGGCGAGGGATTGATCGATCACCCAGCGAGTATTGTTTATCTGATAGGTCGTAATCGTACCGACAATCTCACCGTGACATCCTGTAATGGATTGATCGACATAGGTGTCTAAAGCAGCTTGGTCGGCAAATATGGGGATGCCGCTTGTGCTAGAAGGTCCGTTTTCTGCATAGCCGGTTTCCAGATAGATCTGACCACTAGTGGTCTGGAGGGCGGCATCTAGGATGGTATCACGTAGTCCCTGCAAGATGAAATTAAATGCCATAATCACACCGAAAAGCAAGGCGATGGTTGCAACGATCAAAATACTACGCTTCTTATGCTGGGCAATGTTGCTCCAGCTGAGTTTGATAGTGTCAGAAAAGGTGAGGGACATAGTTACATTGTATCACGTTAGCCTTAACCCATATACTATTTAGGTAGTAGCGACGCAGCGTATGGAGAAGCCGTAGTAACGGTCGTAGCGGCTGGTTGGGATGACATAGGAGCTATTGAAGTATAGATTGTATGCAACATCATCAGAGAAGGTAGCGCTGGCAGTACGTGACCAATAACGACCTTCAGAGCCGACACTGCTCAGTGAGCCATTGCTGATGAGTCCGGCATAAGGGAAGTTGTGATATTTGGCTGAGTGTAATATCATATAAATATGAGATTGAAACCAGTGAGTCGCGATGAAAGGAAAAGCCTTGAAATTTTCTGACGCCTTGCATCTAAGCTGGAGCAATATTTCCCAACATAAAAGCCGTAGCGTTATTATTGTCCTGACGATTTCGGTATTATTTGGTGTAGTGATGGCGTTTAACTTTATGCTTGAAGGCTTAGGAAAGACAACCTTTGACGCCGCAATGCAAGCCAGTGACGGTAAGGTCTATGTAGCTACTGGATATGGCGAAGTTTCTAGCTTTAACGAAGGTGATTATTTTAAAATCGACAGTATAGAGAGCGCAGAAAAGTTATTAGAAGAAAATGCTGAGCGGTATCATGGTCAAATCGTCGGGTGGGTTACGCAATGCAATGGTGTTGGCAATACGCGCTGGGTGATTAGTAAAGAGCTGGCTGAGCGTTTTGGCAATTTAGATCTCAGCAAGCTAGAGGGGCATCAAGTCCCATATGTTAGCCCCAGGATGGAACCTGAGGACTTTGATAAATCTCTCAAAAATCCTGATGGTACCAGGGATAAATCTTTAGTAAAAGTCGGCACTTATCCAGCTACCGAGCCGAGGAGTCCTACTTTGCCCGGGCTTAATCCGCTGAACTTACTATTGTCAAGAATGAGCGGAAGCTATCCTACTAATCCACTCATTGTGGATGACGGTTCTGGCAGGGTAACGCAGTACTTACAAAGAATGGCAGAGCAAAATAACACTCAGGCAAATATTCATGATTTAAAGCAATTTGTCGTCATGTTCGATAATTACGACGACGCTATAGCTTATTACTGGGACACCGCAAATGGCGAAAGTATCCCTAAAGATATAGAAACTCCTGATGGCAGAAAGTATGTGATACATAGTGGTGAGGATTTTAGTGACGTAATCGGTGCAGAGCTAATTACTAGAAATACTCGCAATACTTTGATTTTTATAGAAATATTCTTAATCATCGTGGCAGTCGTTATCGCTACCTTGACTTTCGCGCATATTATTGACCAGGATGCGGCGACGATCGCGTTATATCGTTCGCTGGGCGCGAGTACTGGGAGTATTTATTTGGTGTACTTTTTGTATTTGTTGGAAATGTGTGTGCTGGCGGTGCTGGCTTGTATTGTGATGGCGATGGTTTTGGTGGGATTGCTGTGGCTGTTCAATGCTGATGCGCTTGCGAAAAGATTACAAGAGTTCTATATGCTGAGTAGCACGCCAAAAGTGGTATTATTTGGCTTCGACAGCCTATTTTACGGTATTGTGGGATCGATTCTGATTATTGCACCGATTACACTTTTGCTTACTTTGCACAATTTCTCTAATAAACACATTGCTAAGAAGCTAAAGGAAGATTAGGGATATGGCTGGTGTGATATGGAAACCATCCTTGTATTTCCTCATTCACCCTTAACCCATATACTATTTAGGTAGTAGCGACGCAGCGTACGGAGAAACCGTAGTAACGGATGTCATTATAGCTTGGGAGAACACTAGAACTATTGAACCAAAGGTAACGAGCGCTGTTGGAAGAGCTGGCAGTACGCAACCAATAATCACCCTGAGAGCCAGCATCGTTAAGGGAGCTATTGTTGACATACCCGGCATAAGGGAAGTTGTTCGCTTAGATATAGAACATAAATTGAATTACGATAAGAAACATCAAAAGGTGCTAGACAATATATACCATAAACGATATAATAGAAAAGTTCGGTGTGGGGACGACGTACATTAGAAAGGAAAAGGATAATGAAGAGACTCAAGAATACCATCGCAGCTATGCTGGCTGTGATGATGCTGATGTCGTGCTTTACGTCATCGGCTTTAGCGGTCGATGCCGAAAAATCTCAGGGAGACTCCGCCGTCATGGTGGAAGACCGGGCGAGTACGCGAGCTGTTAAGACCTGTAAGGTTAGTGACAGGTTCGTCCAGGTTATTGAATCGGAGGTGCGCAACAAGACCGTGTATGTTGACGTTCACTGGTCTTGTGAGGAGAAGAGTGTCGCCTATAATCCCAACGATTACCGGGTCGATATCATCGTCTACGGCGCCAATGGTGTGATTTGGAGTCAAGACGATTGGATGGGCAGTAAAAACTCGGCTTCGTTCTGGATTGGCACTGATGTGACTGGTGTACATCTGCGTATCGTGCCTCGGTATAAGGTTCTATTCCAGGCACCCGTGAGGACATTCGAAGTACAAATCGCTTATTAAGTTATTGGTCGCCAACATGGTGAGGTGACTTAGTAAGCAAGTGATCGTAACGCCATTATAAACCATTATCCCCATACCGATCAGCCCCGACATCAGTCGGGGCATTTTCATTGTAAGTCATCAAAAAAGATTGACATAGGTTGGAAGCTAGTAGTATAATCATAAATATGATGCTAATTATGGTTAAGACGAGCGGTAAGGAAGAGTGATGAAGCTTAAACTGACTGATGCTGTACGTTTAGCCTCTAGCAATATCTGGAATTACAAATTACGTAGTGTCGCGATTATCTTGACGATTTCAATCATTTTTGGTCTGGTCATGGGGGTGAATTTTTTGTTTGCGGGCATGCGTGAAAGTATGCTACGGGCGTCCATGATTAATACCGATGGATACAGCTATGCGGCGGTGTATGTCGATAATCGGGTCGTTAATAATAGCGATCGTCGCAAAGAGCTATTGGCAAGTCGGATCGAGCAATATCACGGGGAAGTGGTGGGGGAGATTTATGACTATTCGATTGACGGACACTACCTGTATGTGACTGATGAGCAGCTTGTACCAGATACTGTAGAAATGGCGCCGCTAGAAACAGTACCAGAGGGGTTCGTGCCTGTCTTAGTAGACCAAGAACACTTCGAAGAAACAAAGAATCCCGATGCGCTTTATTATAACCCAGCTTTTCATGAGCAATTTGAAACGGTGTATTATCTTGTGGGATATAGCCCTGAACTGACTCCTACGAAAGTGCTGCTACCTGGTGAGTATAACATTCTTAATCTGCCCTTGTCGAGAATAGGCACCAATACATCAGCAGTTCTGTGGGGTCATGCGAGTCATGATAAGGTAACTATCATAGATGATGGGACTGGGCGTGTAGAGCAGCTACTTCAGCGTAGGGAAGAAGATGCGTTGGCTAATAATAGCTATGATAAACGGGTGATAGAGATAAAAGTAGTGCGCTTTGATAATCTAACCGATCTGACGGGATTTGTGGATACGTCGGATATGCCAGAGGGTAAGAAGAGTGGTACTAATCCATTAGTTATTATGTCAGTCTACTCGAATACTGCTAGTATTGTAGAGGGCTTTTTGGATGCAGATACGATTATTATGGTGGCGGAGATTATTCTACTTGTTGTAGCGGTGTTGGTGACGACTTTTACCTTTATTCATCTGATCGACCAGGATGCTCGTACGGTGGCACTTTATCGTTCGTTCGGGGCGAGTACGGGACAGATCGTGCTGGTGTATCTGATTTATTTGATAGAGCTATGTCTGATCGCAATCTTGGTCAGTATTGGTATAGGCTTGATCTTGGTCGCTGTAATGTCATATGGTAATGCAGGCATTCTGGCGGAGAATATGCAAGTAACGTATGACTTGGCTTCAAAGCCGGAAGTGTCCCTCTTTGGGATTGACGGGAGATTCTTCCTGACAATGACACTAGTAATGGTGACGGCGCCGATCGCTTTGCTACTATCGGTGGATCGTTTTTCTAGGCGTCGGATCGCGATGTCTTTGAAGAAAGATTAGCATATGCGTATTAGAGATTACCTACGTTTGGGATTGGCAAATATATCGTACAACCGGCGACGTTGTGTGCTAGTGACGGTGATTACAGGGGCGATGTTTGCGGTGATCTTCGCGGGGTTTGAGCTGATCCAGGGGTTGGAAAATATCACACGTGCTGAAACGACGCGGTTTACGGATGGGCAGGTTGTATTGCAATTGACCGTGATGGATAGAAATAGCGACTCAGAAGAGAAGCTTGCGGCTCTAGTGGCCGCACATGGTGGCTATACTGAGTCGGTAGAGCGATATCGTTTTGACGGTATGGCAGGTTTATATCTTTTTCCAGAGCGGCTAAAAGCAAGCTTGGCGGATAAAATTTTGGCCTATGATGCAGAGGATGGAATACCGATACTTTTATCGGTCAGCGAGGCAGGGAAATGGCAAAAACTCATTGTAGGACGTAACCAGACGATTTCTCAGAAACTCGATATGATCGCCAAAATTCGCCAACAGTCACTGGGCAAGCCGATAGAAAACAATAGTTTTGGCACGCGACCGGATATAGAAAAGACGCAATTTTTCGTAGCAGGTCTTTTGCCGTCGACGATGTGGAATATGTCGCTATCGCTTGATAATGTAGGCGATCAAGGCAATCCTTTGAATATTCTGCTGGGTGCAGTATCGACGGGTGGCAGCTCTACTTTTCTTTTAGAGCGACCAGCTGATGTAGCTAGCGAGCCGGAAGATGGTGCGCTCTGGGCAGTCTTTCCCAATTCGCAGATAGCTTATGACTTTGTGATGGACCGGCAGATTTGTAGTAATCTGAATAAGACTTGTCTGAGCAAATATCGCTATGAGGCAGAGAATGCGATTAGTAACCCGCTGGAGATTGAAGTGAACTTTGCAGGGATCTGGCGTATATATAATATTGTATGGTTGATTTTGGCGATAATTGCATTGATCATTATGATGTCGACTTATTCACGTCTGATCAATCAGGAGGTTAAGAATATCGCGCTCTATCGGGCTTTAGGAGCGACACGGACGGAAGCTTATATTATCTATGCAGTGTATTTGGCGATGCTGAGTTTGATTGCGATGGTGGTGGCGTTAATAGTTGGTACGCTGATGACGTTTGGCGTGAGCTGGATTTATCATGAGGCCTTGGTGGCGGATTTTATCATTGGATTTGGTACGGAGCCAGCGTCAGTCTGGCTGGTGGGTTGGAATAATACGGTCCTTGCGATCATGGCGCTTGGTATTATGGCTGCACTGGTGAGTGTAGTGATGAATATTTTTCAGTTTTCGGCGGCTCGTACGGCACAAAGATTAAAATAAGTCACCTCGGATAAGTTTAGCTGAGGGGGATCTGGGTTGGTTTGGTGCTATTTTTTGTACTGAGCTTGGGTAGTATTGTGATGGGCTCGGGGAGGCTTGGTACTGGTTTTTACGCTGTTTTTGCGCGATACCTAGTGTAGAGGTGTGCTATAATACAGGTATGGATGACGCGAAGGAGGAAATTCGGGCGCGGTTGCCGGTGGAAGACGTGGTCGGACAGTACATCGAGCTCAAGCGAGCTGGACGAACCCTGAAAGGACGTTCGCCTTGGGGTGTCGATAAGACGCCATCATTCATGGTGTCGCCGGAAAAGGGGATTTGGCACGATTTCTCGGCGAATAAGGGTGGTGATATCTTCGCGTTTGTGATGGAGGTAGAGGGGATTTCTTTTCGGGAGGCTCTGGAAAAGCTAGCGGCGCAAGCTGGGGTGGAGCTAGCGAAATATCGTGGTGGCGATAACGCCGTAGCGGAGCGGAAAGCGCGTGCTAAGGATGCTCTGGAGTTGGCTTGTAAATATTATCAGTATTGTTTATCGAAAAACCAGCGGATCTTGCAGTATGTTTTTGACAAGCGTGGCATGATCAAGGGGACAGTGGAGAAATTCCGGATTGGCTATGCTCCACAGGATGGTAAAGCTTTGCTGAACTTCTTGATGGCGCGAGGTTTCAAAAAGCCAGAGCTAGAGACGGCTGGGCTACTAAACCGGTTTGGTGGAGATCTGTTCCGAGGGCGTATGATGGTACCTTTCATCGATACGCATGGCGTGATTGGCTTCACGGCGCGGATTATTGATCAAGGTGAGCCGAAGTATCTGAATACGCCAGAAACACTTTTGTTTAATAAAAGTCGGTTTGTTTTTGGTCTGGCTCCGGCTAAAGAAGCGATCCGTCAGCATGATTTTATCGTGATTGTAGAAGGGAATATGGATGTGATTTCTTCACACCAGGCGGGAGTCTGCGAAGCGGTAGCTACGAGTGGTACGGCGATGACGGAGCTGCACCTGAAAACTTTGTCGCGGCTAACTCACGATATACGTTTGGCTTATGACGGTGATGCTGCCGGTGTGAAAGCTGCAGAACGGGCGATCATGATGGCGGGCGATCTCGGGGTAAATCTATCGGTGATTTCAGATTATCATGGGGCGAAAGACCCAGATGAGTTGATTCAGAAGGATCCAAGATTATGGCAAGAAGCCGTGAAGAATTATCGTCCAGCGGTAGATTGGCTACTAGATAAGTATGAGGAAAATCTCGATCTGTCATCTGGAGTTGGTAAGCGTGAATATTCAGATGTTGCAATGAAAATCTTAAAGTATGTCAGTGATGCAGTGGAACGTAAACATTATGAACAACTCGTAGCGCGTAAACTCGACTGCACAGTGGAAGACCTTCATGCTAAGAAGATCGCCAATTCTCCGGCTAAACGTCTGAAAAAAGTAGAGTTGGAAACTACATCGGATATTTTGCAGGGTATCAAAGATAATTTGCAAGCGATATTGCTTTATGGTAATGTCACAAATATTAAGGGAGTAGAATTACCAGAAGACGCAACTAAAAAGTCTGAGCTAGAATTGATCTTTGAAACAAAATATAAAAATTGGGGTAAGTCGATGCTAGAAGACGAAGCGAGCCAGCTACTCACGCGCTACAAAACCGAAATGAATAAACAAGAAGTCAATCTTCTGAATGCCGAGCTTGCTAAAGCCGAAGAGGCGGGGGACGAAGAGAAAATGAGCGAAATCCTGCGAAAGATCATGGTCTTGAAACGCCATTAACTGGTAGAACTTGATCAGGAATTATCAAAAAACATGCTTGACGTTGCATGGGAACGGTAGTATGATAAGTGTAAGAATTATAAAAATAAAAACAGAAGGTAGCGAATGAAAAGACTAAAATTTAACAAAACACAACTCCTGGCTGCGTTGGCTTTGGCTTTTTCGTTGGGCCTGGCAACTCCAACGATGGCGGTCTTTGCGAGTGAGGGGGAGGCTGGCATTGAAACTCGTGCGACCGATAACACTCCAGCTGTGACATCAGAAGCTTTGTATACTTTGATCCAACAGGCCAAAGCAGAAGCGAATTATGCTAAATATGAGGCAATTTATAATGCACGTGCCGTGATGGCGGAGAAGCCAGCTGAGGCAACTGAAGCACAGCTCAATAATCTGCGTCAAGCGATTGTGAGCCTGAACCCGCAGGCACAGGTCGGCGACCTAGATGGTGTGGCTCTGAATGAGTTTGTCCTGAATATGGATGGCTATAAAGCTTGGAGCGCAATGTTTGATACGATGGCAGGAATTACTGCTAAAGTCGGTGCGACTGTTACTGCTCAAGCCATTGCCGACAAAATGACTCCAGATGAGATTAAGACGGCTTATAATAGCCTTGATGCTTTCGTCAATCGCGCCACTGGTACTTTGGCAGATAACATTGTAAAACTGAGCGATCGTATTGATAGTTATACAAGCTTCGCAACTTATCGTTTATTTGTGCCAGTCTTGAATGACGCTGCGGCCCTTGCTACACTTGGTGCTGACGCGACTGAGACCGAGAGGACTGCAGCATTAACCAGCCTGCGTACAGACTTAAAGAAAGCTCTGCCACAAGCTACAGGTATTGATACGATGGATGAGGCGGCTTTGGTAAAACTCATTCAGGAAACTGAAGGTATGAAAGAATATACAGATTTGTATAATGCCAGTGCTTTTCTAAATGATGTTAAGGTAAGTGGCAAAGTCAGTGCTAGCGCTATCGAAACCAAACTAACCGCTACTGCTCAGGCTAATAACTACTCGAAATTAGCTGCAGCTGCAGTCGCGATTGATAATACCGTCATGAAAGGCTTGATGGCTTATACTCTACCAGATACAAGTGCTCCAGTTACTCCAGATACTGGTATTGTCGGTTTGATCGAATCGGGTGCTTTGGATCTAGGAACTCTGACGATCATTGTGTCAGTAGTAGTCGCTGCGATCGCTGGATTAGGTCTAATTGGCAAACTTTATCTGAAACACAAGTTCTAATAAAAGCGAGTAAAAGTGCCCCACGCGGGCACTTTTTGGTTGTGGCTAGATTTATCTGGCATTACAATGAATTAAGCTTGATTTTTAAGTAAAAATTTAGTATGATGATATTCAATGGACAATAGTGAAGAAGAAATCTTAAAGAATAAAGCAGGCATGTTCGAGCTCGATGAGCCAGAGGCGGATGAGCTGGCGGCAGAGGATGCTTTATCGGATGAAGAGTTAGCGATTACTGCGGACAATGTCGACGCTTTTGCTGATGACTCGGTTCGTATGTATTTGCGCGAGATTGGTAAGATTCCGTTGCTTTCGCAAGAGGAAGAGCTGGATCTAGCTCAAAAAGCGATGAAAGGCGATAAGCGAGCGAAAGATAAGCTGGCCGAAGCAAATATGCGGTTGGTGGTTTCAATCGCGAAACGCTATGGCGGTCGCGGTTTGGACTTCTTGGATTTGATCCAAGAGGGAAATACGGGCTTACTGCGGGCAGTAGAAAAGTTTGATCCGGATAAAGGTTTTAAGTTTTCGACCTATGCAACGTGGTGGATTCGTCAGGCGATTACTCGCGCGATCGCTGATCAGGCGCGTACGATTCGTATCCCAGTACACATGGTGGAAACAATTAATAAAGTTTTGCGTACAACGCGTCGTCTGACTCAGGAGCTGAATCGTGAGCCGACGAACGAAGAGATTGCTAATGCTATGGGCATGGATGTAGAGAAAATCGAGTATGTCATGCGGATCAAACAGGATATCGCTTCGCTAGATGCGTCAGTAAGCCGAGATGGCGATGACGAAGAGTCGGTCTTGGGTGACTTTGTAGAAGATTCCGAGCGTGACTCTCCAGAAGATGCAACGGCAAATCAGATTTTAAAAGAACAGATCGCAGAGATCTTGACGACTTTGAGCGAACGTGAGCAGAAGATTATCCGCTTGCGTTTCGGTATTGGTGGCGGTCGTTCGCATACTTTAGAAGAAGTAGGTAATGAATTCTCGGTGACTAGGGAACGCATCCGACAGATCGAGGCTAAAGCTTTGTCTAAATTACGTAAACATAAGCAAACAAAAAAATTGCACGGTTATTTAAAATAGGAGAAGATGATGCGGAGATTAGGCACTAAGGTTGCGACAGTTGTAATGGCATTAATGTTGATGTTTGTTCCCATGATACTGAGTACAGTGGCTGTCAGCGAGCCAGTTTTAGCTGCACCTGTGCCAGCCATGCCGAGTGAAGGTAGTGGCGGAGCTAATCCTGGAGAAACTAATCCCGATGACAGTGGTGCTACGACACCAAATAAAACTCAAATTGAGACTTCTATTTTGCCAGAAAACTGGGAAATTAAAGATATTCTGGGGCTTGCTCTGAATATCTTGGTTTATGGTCTAGGAGTAGCTGCGACGCTTGGTGTCATTATTGCGGGTATTATGTACATGACAGCACGTGATAGTGAGCAACAGGTGGCGCAAGCGAAGAAACGTCTATATGAAATCGTGATCGGTCTGGTGGCTTGGGCATTGATGTATGCAGTACTGAATTGGTTAATTCCTGGTGGACTGAGCGGTCTTTTGCCATAAGATCAATGAAAAAAATACTGATTATCTATAATCCGCGTTCTTCGCAACATGCTGCGATTGAGCAAGAAGTTTTGGCTCCGGCACGTCAGCTGAATGGTTGGATGGTAGGAAAATATGCTATTAAGCCGACAAATTACAATGATAATGTCGAACAGGTCGCACGTTTGGTCAGTGATGGAGATCTGATAATTGTGGCTGGTGGAGATGGTACAGTTTCGATTGCGATAAATGGTGTATTGCAGTCTAGTAGAGATGTCGCGATCGGTGTGCTTAGTTTTGGTAATTTTAATGACGTGGCACATATGCTGAATTCTTGTCGGTCAGTAGGCGCGACGACGGCTTTCGAGAAACTAGTCTCTGGTTATTGTGCGGGTAGCCTTCAAATGATTTACCCACTAGACGTATCTGTCAATGGCCAGCATTGGCGATATGCCCCATGCTATTTTACAGTTGGTTTGCTGGCACAATCAACTACTGTAATGGAAAGCGAAAAAGTGCGCAAAAAACTCAGGGCTGGTCATACTGGTACGTTATCATCCTTGATTGCTGCGGTTAGGTGGTATTTGAAAAATCATCGCCAGAATTTTCTGCCAGCGGGAAGCTTGAACGACTCGCCTATGCCGAAGAAAACGACAGATTATATTGCCGTCAATGGTCCGCATGTAGCACGGATTATGAAAGGTGGGACTTGGTATCAGGACGCGCGGAAATTTGGCAGTATGGTGGCACGCTTAGGAAGATTTTGGCAGATGGTGAGGTTTGGTTTAAGAAGTATTGCTTCGGGTCTGGAATTACAAGAAACAGAGCAAGATATAATCAAGTTCGATACTCCTAGCACGGTAGAGATGCACGCGGAGGGGGAATTTGAGCGTGCCGAGAATGTAGAAAAAATTGAAGTTAAGAAAGCGGAGCGAGCTCTTAAAATCGTTGTTAGCGAATAGCAGGTTATGCTGTGTGTGATAACCTCCTCACCACCCTTAACCCATATACTATTTAGGTAGTAGCGACGCAGCGTATGGAGTAGCCGTAGTAACGGTCGTAGCGGCTGGCTGGGTAGACACCGGAGCTAGTGAAGTATAGATTGTATGCAACATCATCAGAGAAGGTAGCGCTGGCAGTACGTGACCAATAACGACCTTCAGAGCCGACACTGCTCAGTGAGCCATTGCTGATGAGTCCGGCATAAGGGAAGTTGTAGGGAGCAGAGCGAATCTTAGTAGAGCCAGCAGCGTTATTAGCAATGCCAGCGGCACTAGTAAAACAGAAGATCCCCGCCTCTCTAGACGCCCTCTAACACCCCGCTAAGTTCAAACCTTCCTCATACCAAGGTTTTCATAAAAATCGCTTAGAAAGGCTCTAAATAGGCTTAAACAAGAAAAGTAGCATCAGAAAGTGGATAAAATTGGTGGTTTTGACACAAAAGTACTATTTTATAACACAAAGTATGATTAAAGTCAAAATTAGGGACAGAGCCATCAATTGTCGTTTAATAAATCAATATCTTGTACGAAAACCCTAAGTTAAATAGGATATGTATGAGATGACTCCAGCTTCACCACCTACAACTTCCCTTATGCCGGGTACGTCCGCAGCGGTTCGCTAGTTATCGATAAAAGTTTAGCGCGAGCTCCTGAGGTAGAAACGGATCCGGGCGGTAGATATTGGTCACGTACGACCGGCTCTACTAACAATTCGTACTATCTACATTTCTATAGCTCCCACGTCGTCCCAGCCAACTACATCAATAGCTACCGTTACAGCGGCTACTCCATACGCTGCGTCGCTACTACCTAAATAGTATATGGGTTAAGGGTGGTGAGGGGAGTAACATAATAGTCCAGTCTTATAAAACCTTGCTAATCCGGCATCTATGATTTATAATGAAAGCATAATAGGTGAAATTAGATTAGATAAGAGATAAATAGCTTAGGCTTTTTGTTTATACCAAAGCGTTAAGATGGCACCATGAGTGTTAGGCTTTGGTATGTTTATGAAAGTCTAATCTAGTTTCACCACCACTCGTGGTGCTATTTTTATAGGTAGGCTCTCCGAGTGGTGACGAATTAAAAGGAGGGCTAGATGCTAAAACACTATAGTACTATTAAGGCTAAGCTTACAAGTGATGAGAATGGCCGCATTCTCATTACTAGAAATAGCCATAATGATTCCTTATCATATAATAAGTATCGTTATAAGTATAGTGCAGTGATTCCTCTATATAGTATTCTAGCCCTCCTTTTAGTTGGTATGATAGGTAATCCTTATGTAGTAGATAGTAGAGTATATGCACAAGAGGATAGTAATAGTACTAATACTGTCATCATGGAGAGCTCTAATAGTTATGAAGATGTAGTAAGAGAAAGAAGTGATGGAAACGAAGTAGGTGTAGCTAATGAAGATATAATAAGAGAAAGAAGTGAAGGGGATGTGGCGAATGTAGACAACACTAACTATACAATATCTCGTGCAGTATCTCCTTCCACCTCACTAACTATTACTACACCAAATCTTAGTACTATAGCACCAGTAGGAGAAGTATCATACTTAAGTAGTAATGTTACTTATAGTGCTAATGATATAGAAAGCTATAGTCTAAAGATTAGCTATGCCAGTGGCAGTAATGCACTCAAAGGCGATAGTAGCAGTGCTTCCACTATCACTGGAGCAGGAGGTAAAACTCCTGCTAGTATGAGTAGTAATACTTGGGGATATGCCCTAGCTGATATTAGTGCTAATAATGCCTCTCTTACATACAACACTATGCCAGCCTATGGTAGTGGAACTACCATAGTAAGTGGAAACGCTGAGAGCGTTCCCACTACTACCAAGAAGTTAGTGTTTGCTAGTAAGTTTGCTGAGAGTGCAACTAGTGGGCATTATAGGACTAAGGTACTATTATCACTTACGGCGACGCCGAAGGTAGTAGCAGGATTAGATAGTATTGCTTACATGCAGGAGATGACGGGAGAAGTATGTTCCCATTCCCCTGAAGGTACTACTAAACGTCTGATTGACAACCGTGACGGAAACAAATATTGGGTTGCAAAATTAAAAGATAATAACTGTTGGATGGTCCAAAATCTCGCCTATAATGGCGGTGGCACCAGCACGTCTTCACCTCTCACCTGGAAAGACACTCTTGATGATAACTACTATTACAATCCAGGACAGTATGTTTACACTACACCAATGCAATCTAATGATTGCGATTCGCAAAAAGGATTATCAGACTGCACCGGTAGTGGATGGAGCAACGTTTCTGGAATGACAGCCTATGATATACCAAATGCGTCCGCCATCGTCAATGGCAACTATTACGATGCTCATTATTTATCTGGCAATTACTACAATTGGCAAGCTGTCAATACCGGATCGATCTGTCCTACAAATTGGAGAATACCAGAGGGTGGCTCTACCGCTACTGGTTCATCGTTCCATAATCTTTTTAGTGGTCTGAGTTCAGCTTTTTCTCAAACCATAAATGATAATCTTACACTAGCGCCATACTATTTTATTCGAGCTGGGCACATCATGAGTAATAAGTTACGATCGGCAGGGCAAGTTGGGGTATACTGGACAAGCACACAAAGTGGAACGCTCGATTCGGCTTTCGGTGCATACGTTGGTACTTCGTCACCGACACCATCAGCAAGTTGGGGTAGATATAATGGCTCAAGTGTCCGTTGTGTAGCTTTATAAAATACAACCTACATCCCCCTCACCACCCTTAACTCATATACTATTTAGGTAGTAGCGACGCAGCGTATGGAGCGACCGACGCAACGGTAATTGCTAGCGGCGTCGACATAGGAGCTATTGAAGGTCAGGTAGTACGCGCTGGTAGCAGAGTTGGCAGTGCGTGACCAGTAGTCGCCGTAGGAGCCGACACTGACCAGTGAGCTATTGTAGACGTACCCGGCATAAGGGAAGTTGTAGGGAGCAGAGCGGATCTTAAGACAACTATATAACAGTCTACAGTTTGGTACGATTCTCCAATGCGGCAGATAGGGTGATTTGGTCAGCATAGGATAGGTCTATGCCTAGAGGCAGACCTCGAGCTAGTCGGGTAACCTTGACGTGAGAATATTGTTCGTTAAGCATTTTTTGCAATAGTAGTGCGGTTGATTCCCCCTCTACAGACGGATTAGTGGCGACAATAATCTCCCTAACAGCATCTTTGGCAATGCGTTCAAGCAATTCTTTAATGTGAAGTTGGTCGGCGGTAATGCCATCAATTGGCGAGATTGCTCCACCTAGCACATGATATGTTCCAGAAAACTGTTTAGTCTGCTCAATTGCGTAGATGTCGAGTGGCTCCTCGACGACGAGTACAGTTGTTTTATCACGTTCTGGGTCGCTATAGAATTCGGATACCTCATCATTAATATCAATGAGTGCAAACGTAATTGGGCAGTTTTTAACACCATCATGGAGATTAGATAATGCGGTGGCGATATTCTGGCTAATGCGAGAATTATTTTTGAAGAGATAATAGGCATATCTTTCGGCAGTGCGAGCACCAACGCCTGGAAGATGACCCAGTGCATCGATGGCATTATTTAAGGCTTGCGGTAACATAATACAATCATTATAGCACAAAAACGCTCCCCAGAAGATCCGAGGAGTGTTTTGTGAGAAAGTCTTTAACGCTTTGAGAACTGCTCTTTTTTGCGGGCGGATCGCAAACCGTATTTCTTGCGTTCTTTTTCACGTGGATCACGTTTCAAGAAGCCAGCTTTCTTTAAGATTGGACGTAGATCAGCCATCTCGGTAGTCAAGGCTTTAGAGAGTGCTAGTTTGATAGCATCGACCTGACCAGCCAGACCACCACCAGCTACGCGAATAGAAACATCATAATTATTCTGCTTCTCTGCTAGCGCTAGTGGATCAGTGATTTCGGCGAGATAGGATTTATTGCCTGATAAATATTCAAGTGCAGGCTTATCATTGATAGTGATCTCACCTTTACCCCTGTAAAGACGGACACGGGCAGTAGCAGCCTTGCGCCTGCCTAGACCATAAATATATGTATCCTTGGTAGCCATTATTTAATCTCCTTTGGATTTTGTGCTGTATGGGTGTGTTCTGTCCCATCAAAGACGCGAAGCCTTGCCAAACGATCGGGTGTTAACTTGTTCTTTGGAAGCATACCCTTTACGGCATGCTCAATCGCTACTTTAGGGTTCTTCTCAATGACCTCTTCGAGCTTTAGCTCGGTGAGACCACCTGGGAAGCCACTGTGTCGATAATACATCTTATCAACCATCTTATTGCCAGTAACTTGAATGTTCTTGGCATTAACCACAATTACATAGTCACCATTGTCGACATGTGGAGTATAAGTAACTTTACTTTTGCCCATAAGTTTGTCAGCAATAATAACGGCTAGTTTACCAAGTGGCATGCTGCCAGCATCGATGATGTACCACTCACGACTGACCTCAGCAGGTTTTTGGCTATAAGTTTTGCTTACAGTTTTCATTTATTTCCCCTCCTTTAGGTCGATATTATCGACAAAACTGATTATACCCATTTCGGCATTGTCGCCACGACGAAAGCCAGCGCGCTCGATACGTAAGTATCCAGAATCACGCTTGACTTGTGGAGCGATTTTGTCCATTAGTAAATCAGCGGTTTTAATATCGTCGAGTCTTGAGATCAAGATGCGACGGTTGGCTAGACCACCTTTCTTAGCGATGGTCACCAATTTCTCGGCTTCGCGACGAATTTCCTTAGCGCGTGCGAGAGTTGTCGTAATCGACAGATTTTCTATTAATGCGCGAATTAGCCCACGTTCTAGCGCACGTCGCTGGTCGGTTTCGCGACCAAATTTGCGACCTTTATATCCATGACGGTGCATTAGAGTAACTCCGTTAACTTTGCTTTAACTTCGTCCAATGCTTTGCTACCGAAGCCTTTAAGATCTTTAAGATCAACTTCAGAGAGTGATACTAAGTCATGGACGGTTTTGATATCATTATTAATGAGTGCGTTGGTAGTCCTTGCAGAAAGACCAAGCTCCTCGATCGGTAGTGCTAGACCAGAATCATCAGATTCGGCTTCGACGCCTGGAGCTGGAGCAGTTTCAACTGTGGTGCTACCAGCTAGAGCAGTATACTGATTGATAAGAATCGCTGCAGCTTCCTCGAAAGCTTCTTTTGGCGTAATGGTACCATCGGTATCCACTGTCAAAGTGAGCTGCTGATAGTTCATATCTTGACCGACGCGAGTATTTTCAACCTTGTAGCGTACTCTGAGTACTGGTGTAAATACTGCATCTAGGGCGATCATATCACTATGAATGCGATCGTCGCTAGACTTCTCGATGGAAAGATAACCACGACCAGTCTCGACAACCATACGCATCTTCAAAGTGAAGTCTGGATCATCAATGTGGCAGATAACCTGCTCAGGATTACCAACTTCTACATCAGCTGGAAGCTTGATGGCGCCAGCAGTAACCTTACCCTCTTCACCAGCTTCTTTACCTTTGATCTCGAAATTAATCTCGACTGGTTCGTCTGAGTGAGACTTGAAGCGAATATTCTTAAGATTGAGCATAATGTCAATCAAGTCTTCTCGAACACCCTCGATAGCGGTATATTCGTGAGAAGCACCTTCAATACTAAAAGAGGTAATTGCAGCACCCTTGATGCTTGAGAGCAGAACTCGACGGAGCGAATTGCCCATAGTATTTCCATAGCCATAGAAAAGTGGGCGAATCACGAACTCGGCACTATTGTCACTCAATTGGTTGACTTCGGCTAAGTTTGCTTCGTGAATAACTTTTGTAGTCATTTATTATTCTCCTTAACGTGAGTAGTACTCAACGATTAGCTGTTCGTTAATACCAGCCTCAGCTTCTTCGCGCTTTGGCAATGCGGTAATTTCAATCTTCATTTTCTTCGGATCGGATTTTAGCCAACTAAGAGGAGTAGTGGATGCGCTGCTTACAATATTCTCTAGATTTTTGAAATACTCAGATTTCTGAGATTTTGGACGTACCTCAAGCACATCACCTGGTTGTAAGCGGATAGATGGAATGTCGACGCGCTTACCATTGAGAGTGAAGTGACCATGAGAAACCAGCTGACGAGCTTGGCGACGGGTAGTAGCAAAGCCAGCGCGATAAACGGCGTTATCGGCGCGACGCTCAAGATATTGCAAGAGATTTTCACCTGCTAGACCATCTGCACGAGCAGCTTCTTTCATTAATTTTGCAAATTGCTTTTCGAGCAACCCATAAAGTCGGCGGACCTTCTGCTTTTCGCGAAGCTGTGTT
>Ga0137298_10524_pt1 | contig 30897 bp, 24 predicted proteins | sample RamsorincwithD2O_2_FD_97182 | JGI IMG/M metagenome (GOLD analysis project Ga0137298, IMG submission 97182) | Mouse cecal microbial communities from Vienna, Austria - Glucosamine amended with D2O | ecosystem: Host-associated > Mammals > Digestive system > Large intestine > Cecum | place: Austria...
TTGTAATTGTATCCAAGCATTTTGCGAGGGCTGAGGCCTCGCTCTCATTTGATGGCAGGGGGACACTATTTGCTAAAAATCCGCTGTTTGTGATGTTGATTGTGTTTTTCGCGCCTTTCTGAATTATTGGATGAAGATAATTGAAAGTATTCACCTCACTCTCAAAGTAATATCCCAATAACATGCCTATCCAGTCTTGTTTAGGGACGAATACGCCATATAAAGGAGAAATGGCAGCCGGTTCTTTTTGAGTATCACGTTTGACTATGCCATATGGAAAACTTCCGGTCGGGCTTTTGGTATATATAATATCCCCATAGCGGGCAACATTATACTGTCTCGTTTCCTTGGCCGCAAACGAGCGACCGAGATATTCTATTTGATTTACAACTCCCTCAGAAACCGATACCGAGCAAACATCATATCCATCAGAGTTCCTTTCGCCTCGCTCGGTCAGAATGTCGTTTAACGTGGTAAACTTCCATGACTTCTTGGATAACCCTCTTTTTATTGCATCTTGCAGTATAGCTCTACGCAGAGATATAAAATCCTCAATCAGTCTCCTTTGGGTCGCAATGCGCTCGTCAAGTAATGAGAGTAAAGCTGTGATTTTACATTGTTCTTCTTTTGTTGGATAGCTGACTGGAAGTTGGAGGAACAAATCATCCTTTATACTCACTCTGTCGTGTCTAACTCCACTATCCCCATTTTCATAAATAAACCTATGCCAAGAACGTCCTTTGAAAAACATTCTAAGATATGTCGGTTCAATCCCAGAGACCTGAAAGCATAGATATAGTGGCGAAATAATCCCAATTTCTTGACCTTCATATATATTTACTGGTCCGAAAGGTGCGGTAACTGACTTCCGGGGATTATATACAAAATCTCCATGTTCAATCACATAATAACCATCCGTATTTTCTCGATTTGCAATATCTCGATCAAAATAATCACTTTGTGGTATCACTCCTAAGTTTGCGGAATTGCTTAGTATATTAGATATACTATTGTCCTTATTCTTTCTTGTGATTTTTTTCGCAAAATGATTTAGAGGAGATTTTTGCCACGGTTCAGTGAAGCCGGGGAAGCGCAGGGCGGGAGCGGATGTGGAAGCGGGCGAATTGGAGTTTTTGTTGTTTTCAGTGTCAGCCATCTGGATTTTCAATCTTTACGGTTCTACATTAAGGATTCTTACTCCACAATTCCGAGTTCACGGAGATATACCTCGATTTGCGCGTCAAGTTCGGAACGTTTCGCTTCAAGCTCTTTGATATCCGCCATTACTGCCTTGATGTCGATTTCTTCCTCTTCCTCGAATGTATCTACATAGCGGGGAATGTTGAGATTGTAATCGTTGTCGGCTATCTCCTGAAGCGGTGCCAGATGGCTGTATTTTTCGATTTCAGTACGATTGCGGTAAGTATCTACAATCTTCTGTATGTGTTCGGGACGCAGCTTGTTTTGCGTCTTAACTTTCTCAAACTCCCGGCTCGCATCTATAAAAAGAATGGAATCATCCTCTTTGCGGCATTTCTTGGCTACGATGATGCAGGTGGGTATTCCTGTGCCGTAGAAGATATTTGGGGGCAAACCGATAATAGCGTCAATGTAGTTCTTGTTCTCGATGAGATAACGGCGTATCTTTCCCTCGGCGTTGCCACGGAACAAGACCCCGTGGGGGGCTACACAGGCGAGTGTGCCACCATCATTGAGGTGATGGATCATGTGCAGGATGAAAGCATAGTCAGCTTTCGATTTAGGAGCCAATGCACCCGCCTTGCTGAAACGGTCGTCGGAGTTGAATTTCTCCGCCGCACTCCATTGAGCCGAGAAAGGAGGATTTGCAACTACGGCATCAAACTCCCTGTCGGGGAAGGCATCCGCTTCGAGTGTGTCGCCGTTCTCTATGGTGAAATCTTTGTACTTGACACCATGAAGCAGCATATTCATTCGGGCAAGGTTGAACGTGGTGGGATTCTTTTCCTGTCCATAAATGGTATCGGCATTGCCGTTGCGGGCTGTCCGCAGAAGAAGGGAGCCGGAACCGCAAGTAGGGTCATATACATCGCGCAGACGTGTCTTTCCGGTGGTTACTACCTCGGCGAGAATCTGACTGACTTCCTGCGGAGTGTAAAACTCACCGGCCTTTTTGCCGGCACCGGCGGCAAACTGACCTATCATATACTCGTAGGCATCGCCGAGAATGTCGATCTCGGAAGCCTCGTTAAGTCCGAAGTCTATGCCGTTGAGAGCGACAAGCACGTTGGATATGAGCGTATTTTTATCATCGGCAGACTTTCCCAACTTAGGTGATGCGAGGTCAATGTCGGAGAAAAGACCTCCGAAGTCCTCGTTGCTGTCCTGTCCGACCGTGCTGTCCTCAATTTTCTTCAGCGAGCGTTCAAGCTGTGGCAGGATATTCTCTTCGCGGTCAATCGCCTCAATTATGCTCGAAAAAAGAAATTCCGGTTCGAGGAAGTATCCGAGGTTGCTCAGACACTCATCTTTTATGTCGGCTTTTAGCTCGGCATCGTCGCTTGCCCACGCCTCCTTGAATGTAACACCGTCCTCCGACAATATGTCATCGGCATACATCTCTATCTTCTCTGACAAGTATTTGTAGAATATGAATCCGAGGGTGAAGTACATAAAATCGCTCGCCGACATATTGCCGCGAAGGTTGTTGGCCACAGTCCAAAGTTGACTGCGAAGCTGCTGTTGAAGTTCCTCGCTCATTGTTTTAATTTCTTTGAAATTAAAGGGTTAATGGTTAGGGGGTAGTTTTTCGGTGAAGGATTTAGCTAATGCCGATAGTTGGCGGGAGAGGGCATGGAAGCGAGGCTTAATGTCATGCAGTTCCGCTGCAGTGATATAGCTTAGGTCGGAGGCTATCTCTAACTGGCAATATGCTTCCATCAAAGAGCCATATGCAATTTCGATGAAATGAATTTTCTCTTTGACAGAACGGTGGCCGCTGCCTTCCGCGATATTCGATGGCACAGAAACGATGGATCTTTGCAGTTGCTGACACAACGCAAACGCCTCTGTGCGCGGAAACTTTGAAGAAAGCCGGTAAACTACCACAACGAGTTGCCTTGCATCCTGATAAACTCTCAGATTCTCAAAAGAAAAACAATTCTCTTCCATAATCTGTAACCTTTAAACATCTATTCCCAATTATATATTTCTATGATTTTACGGAGTTTTTGAATGATGCGGTTGAAAACGCCACGGCGTTGTTTCAGACCGAGTTTCTTTTTCTTGATGGCATCCTGAAGTATCTCGTCTTTCTCACGGTGGAGATAGTCGTATTCCTCCATGAATTTATGAAGTGCCGTCCGGTCGATTTCTTCCTCCTTGGCAAGTTGCTCGACGGCGCGGTCTTTTGCCTTGCGTACATATTCTACCAATCGGGATTCAAGATCTATGGTGCCGTCAGCCTTAGACCGTCGGAATTCATCCTGATTGGCATCGACATTCTCGCTGATGAAACCGTCGATAAGCTCAGCCTTGCTGCGCATCTCGGCATCACGAATCATCGTGTTAAGAATCTCCCGGCGTTTTTCCGAGTAGTCATCGCTTGACGGGTCAAGGTCGTGAATCAACGCGAGAATGTATGCCACGTTGATGACATCGCTGTGGAGCAGTTCGAGGCAGAAGTCAATATCTTCAAGTGTTGTCTGGGCTTCGTCATCATAAGCGGCGGCAGGTTCTGCAGCTACTTTGGCCGGGGACGCTCCAAAGTTCTGGGCAATGTCAAGATACTTGCTGCGAAAATCCTGAAACTCCTGCTCTGTCATTATGAACGATATATCCGAAGGTGAATATTCCTCATAAATCTGCATTTCAGCGTGTTTCTTGATTATATCGCGGAAGGCGAGGACAAAAGCAACCTTGTCGTTCTCGCTTTCGAGATTGTCTATCTCGTCCACATTCGGATATTTCGACAGGAACTGCTCCGTCTTTTCAATGTATTCACGTTTGACATCTTTGAACGGCGGTCGCACTATATCCTCAATAGGATTATTGTCGGAGAACAGCTTTATAGACGCATCCACGTTGCTTTTGAGGTCGCGGAAGCAGATTACCTTGCCAAATCTCTTTTTCTCGTTCAACACACGATTTGTGCGGCTGAAAGCCTGTAACAGCCCATGGTATTCAAGATTTTTATCGACATAAAGAGTGTTGAGCTTCTTAGCATCGAAACCTGTAAGGAACATCCCGACGACAAGCAACAAGTCCAAAGGCTTCATCTTCGGGTCTTTCTTCTTCATCCTCTTGTTGATATCATCATAATAGAGTCCGAAGTTTTCTACCGAGTGGGATGTGCCGAAGTTTTTGTTGTAGTCATTTATGATTTCCTGCATCTCATCGGCAGCGACTTTCAAATTTGCGAACCCCCGGTTCATGCCGGTGGCTTCATCATCCTGACTGCCGTTTGCTGCGTATGTAAATATCGCACCGATTTTGATATCGGGATTTAATTCCTTAAAAATTTTGTAGTAACGCAAAAGCATCGGCACTGACTGAACCGCAAACAAAGCGTTGTATTCGCCATCAAAAGTGGATTTATTGAAGTTGTTAAGGATAAACCTTGCAACTTCACGCATACGGCTCTCGCTTTCAAGGTCAAGTTCTGCGTTTCCGGTGTAATATTCAACAAGAAAGCCTAATACATTGTCATCGGCAATAGCATCTTTAATCAGATACTTATGCAGGCAGTTGCCGAAGATTTCTTTGGTTGTACGGTCATTTTTCGAGTTCTCGACGAATATCGGCGTGCCTGTGAAGCCGAATATTTGAAGATTTTTGAAAAAATTCACAATATTTTTGTGACTTTCACCGAAATGGCTTCGGTGGCACTCATCAAAAATCATCACGACCTTTTTATTGCGCACATCCTGAATATGTCTGTTGTAATAGTCTTTTGTGACTGCGCAATTCAGCTTTTGAATTGTGGTGATTATGATTTTTGCATCGCTGTCGAGACGGCGGATAAGCTCCTTGGTATTGTCCGTGCCATCAACGGCTCCCGGTTCAAAGGCTTCATATTCAGCCTGTGTCTGAGTGTCGAGGTCGTGACGGTCAACGACAAAAAGCACCTTGTCTATTTCATCGACCTCCGAAACGAGTTGTGCCGCCTTAAATGATGTTAAAGTCTTTCCCGCGCCGGTTGTGTGCCAGATATACCCGTTGTCGTTGCTGTTGACAACCCGGTCAAGAATCTCCTCTACGGCGTAGTATTGATATGGACGCAGAACCATGAGGCATTTATCACCCTCATGTAGCACGATATATTTACTGATGATTTTGCCAAGTGTACACGGGTCGAAGAATTCAGCGGCGAAAAGGCTGAGTTGATTGAACGGATTGTTTCTCCTGTCAGTCCAATTAAACGTGAACTTATAACCGCTATTGGGGTTATTGGCGAAATAGCGGGTATTCACGCCGTTGGAAATCACAAAAATCTGAATATAGTTGAATAGACCGTGGAACGATGTCTTGTGATAGCGTTGAACCTGATTATATGCCTGTTTCAGTTCCACACCCCGTTTCTTCAACTCAATCTGCACCAGAGGCAGGCCGTTGATCAGTATGGTAACATCATAGCGACACTGACGGCGACCTTCTACCGTAATCTGATTGGAAACTTGAAATTCATTCTGACACCATTTGTGACGGTTGAGAAATTCAAGCCATACACGCTGTCCATTGTTAAGCTCCAATGGCAACAAATCCCGCAATTTCTTGGCTTTCTCAAACGTAGTGCCGCCTTCAAGATAGAGCATGACCTTATTGAACTCATTATCTGTAAGCTCCGTTCTGCCATGCGACGCAAGCTCCTTGGCATTATGTTTTTCCAACTGTCGTTTGAAATTGGATATAAGGTTGGTTTCCTCATTGATTTCAACGTATTCATACGCCATATCAGTGAGGGTTTTTATCAAGCCTTTTTCCAGTGCATCTTCGCTTTGAGTAAGTGGCATCTAAAAATAATAAAACTCCGGGCAGTTTTCTGAAGGCTGACCGAGCCTGTAACGACTGCTTAGGAGCTTTGGAGTTTGTTTGGTTTTGTGGAATCGTTTCCGTTATGCTTTAACCGTTTCAGTCATCTTCAGAATCTTAAGGTTACTATATTGCAAGATTAGCGATTTTTTCTGACATGGCAATCGAAATATGTTGAGAAACATATGACTATAAACGAGAGGCTAATGAAAACATAGAATGCCACCGGCAACGATGGAGTGTTTTCGGTGGCATTGGTCGGGATTAAGGGGTGGTGGGATAATAGTACGAGAAGGTGGTGTCGGCTTGTGAACGCTGCTCATGGCGGCGAATTAAAGATTTGATGATGTCCGTTTCATGGCGGGAGTGTTTCACATGGGACAAATGACCCTTACGGGCATTTATGGTTGGTCACACTATCAGCCACCATGTGTCAGCGGTGTACTTTTCCTTATTGTGTTTCTCCCGCATGACGTAGCCGACAATATCGCCGACTCCGCCGCTGCATAGTATTTTCGCTATCATAACAATGCGGAATTTTGGAATTTCAACTTACCGAGAATGGCTAAAATTCCGTCGAGACAAACCTCGGCTTTGCGTCTCGTCGATGGCCCTGCATTGGCCTAACAAGCCTTTACTTGGTCATTGAGATTCTTTCCTTGGTACATCAGTTCGCGTATAGCATCACGCTCGAAGTCGGTGAGACGTTCAACAATCGAGAGCTTGAAGGCACCAATACGGAGCAATTCCGCTATGCTGATTCCGGCTTTGACGGCTTTCTCCTTTAGCCGGTAGAAAACTCTATGCGGTTGCCGTCGAATGTCAGACTCATGCGAATGGGCACATTCTCCGTAACGGCAATACCTTTCTTCTTTCGCTGTTCTAATTTAAAATTTACGATTCTTTTTATGTTCATAATCAATGGCGTGTAAAATTGTTTGCACCCAAAAGTACACCCAATTTTGGTGACGTCAAAATAGCGTTAACAATTGTTGATATTTCACGCAAAATCGCTAAACCGCACAATTACAAATACATGAGCCATTATGATTGTTTATTTGCCCAATATCTTCTTTCCCTCCCGCTCCGCCATCATGTTCATATTTCCCGCATACCGGGTCGGCATGGGGAAAATTTCTCATTAATCAGGAAAATCGCTTCCTCCGCAATGGAATCACCGCAAGTATGTACAAGCAAATTGCGGCCTTCCTGGGCTTGCAGCCGACCATCTACATTGACTATTGAACCAGCTCAAAGCCTATCTGAGTCTTCACGGGAACTGCTGGACTGTAGCCGTCATCAACAAATTCACCCTTTAGCGTCTTTTTCCAACGCAGATTGATATTCATCCTTTACAGGATAAAGGAATCAATGGGAGCCCCCTCCGGGGACTCCCATTGAAAACCGTTACATGTGGATGGCGATTCCCTCGGAAGCCAGCATGGATTCATGGATGGCCTCAGACAGCGTGGGATGGGCGAAAATGGTGGCATGGATGTCCTCGTCCGTCAGTTCCGCCTGAATGCCGATGCCCAGCACGGCAATCAGCTCCGTGGCTTCCGGCCCCACGATGTGGGCGCCCAGGAGTTCTCCGTTTTTGGCGCCGTACAGGGTTTTTACGAAACCGTCCGGTTCTCCGGCGGCTACAGCCTTGCCAATGGCCTGGAAGGGGAATTTCCCCACCTTGTATTCCACGCCCGCCTCTTTGAGGGCGCGTTCCGTTTTACCTACGGAAGCCACCTGCGGGTAGCAATATGTGCAGCTCGGGAAAAAGCCCACCTGCCTGGGCTGATAGTCCGGATTAAACATGCCTTCTACTGCCTGCACAGCTTCAAAAGAAGCCGTATGCGCCAGCAGCACGCCGCCGATCACATCGCCTGCCGCATACACGCCGGGTATGGAAGTCGCATAGCGGTCATTCACCTTGATGAATCCCTTTTCCGTCAGCTCCAGGTCCAGGCCGGGCGCGGCGGGAACAACCGGCTTCACGCCGATGGCCACCAGGCAGACATCCGCCGTGATTTCCTCTTCCTGTCCCCTGCTGTTTTTCACGCTGGCCTTGACCTGTCCGTCACAGGTTTCCGCAACGGATTCCACGGAGGCTCCCGTCATCACCTTGATGCCCTGCTTCTTGAATGCGCGTTCCAGCGTCATGCAGGAGTCGTCGTCTTCATTGGGAAGCATCCGGGGAAGCGCTTCAATAAGCGTCACTCTGGTGCCGAATGAATTGTAAATGTAGGCAAATTCCGTGCCGATGGCTCCGGAACCAATGATGATCATGCTTTCAGGCCGCTTTTCCAGCACCATGGCTTCCCTGGAGCCGATGACGGTAGTGCCGTTCAGGGGGAGGCTGGGCACCGTGCGGGTGACGCAGCCGGTACAGACCAGGATATTCTTTCCCTCCAGAACATTCACCGTCCCGTCGGCGGCCTTTACTTCCACCCTGCCGGGAGAAATGATGGAGGCTTCCCCCGTAACGGAATCCACCTTATTTTTCTTGAACAGGAACCCCACGCCGCCGGCCAGGCGGTCGCTGACCTTGCGGGAACGGCCGATCACTTCGCTCCAATCCACGCTGACGCCCTCCACCGTCATGCCGAATTCCCTGGCACGGGCCGTTACAGTCAGGTAGGCCTCCGCGTTCTTCAGAAGCGCCTTGGTGGGAATGCAACCCCAGTTCAGACAGGTGCCCCCTACCCGCTCGCGTTCCACGCACACCACGGATTTCCCCAGCTGGGCGGCGCGGATGGCGCCCACATAGCCGGCAGGGCCTCCACCAATGACGATGAGATCATATTGCATGAAATTACTATAAAGGCATCCCCCCTTGCGGGTAAAGAAGGAATATGAGCATGCGCCGACTCAGGGGGGCCGTTCCCGGAGAACAGTTAACAGGCAACAGCACGACAACTATTAGCCAATCACTATTAACTCTTAACTATCATTGCCCCCCTTCACCCACTCCACCAGGTCCCGCATTTCCGCGGCGGTATCCGCATACAGGCCATCCGTGTAAATTCCATGGTCATACAAAATTTTCCCTTCCACCATGGTGAACACGCAATCCTTGCCGGAAGATGCATAAACGGCATGGGATGTCTCGTTGAAAATCGGGCACAGATTCGGTTCATCCAGGTTCAGCGCGATCATATCCGCGGGAGCTCCCGGAACCAGTGTTCCCAACCCCGGCGTCCGGAAAATGCGGGCGCCCTCCGCCGTAGCCATCTTCAACGCCTGCATGGCGGGAAGCACAGTAGCGTCCCCGCTGTACCCCTTGGCAAGAATAGCGGCCAGCTTCATTGTTTCAAACATGTCCAGACTGTTGTTGCTGCACGCTCCGTCCGTTCCCAGAGAGACGGGAACGCCGGCCCGCACCATATCCCGCACGCGGGCGAAGCCGGACGCCAGTTTCAGGTTGCTGACCGGGTTATGGACAACCGCCGCCCCGGAAGCAGCAACCAGCTCCAGTTCCTCATCCGTCACGTCCACCATATGAGCCAGCACGGCGCGTTCATTCAGCAGCCCCATATCGCGGGCATAGCCCACGGGGCGCCTTCCCCCGTGCAGGGAACGGCACTGCTCCACTTCCCCGGCGGATTCGGACAAATGGATATGCAGCATCAGATCCAGTTCCTCCGCCAGCTTCATGGAACTCCGGAGCACTTCGTCACTGGTAGTGTACACGCTGTGCGGCATCAGGGCCACCTGCACTCTGCCGCGGCCGGAAAAGCGTTCCGCCTGCTCCCGGTACAGGGCTTCCGCACCATCCCACCCCCCGTATGCCGGAGAAGGAAAAGCAAAAACGACTTCCCCGCCAACACAGCGCATTCCCATGCGTTCCGCTTCCTGGAGGACATTGGCCTCCAACAGGTAGGAATCTACAAACGCCGTGGTGCCCGTCCGCATCATTTCATACATGCCCAGCCGGGCCCCCAGGGAGACGATTTTATCCGTCAGCCGGGTTTCCACCGGGAAAATATGCCCGGTCAGCCATTCCATCAGCGGCAAGTCATCCGCAAAACCGCGCAAAAAAGTCATGGGGACATGCGTATGGGCATTAATCAGCCCCGGCATCAGCAGCACATTTCCCAGATCCCTGCGGACGGCGGGCGTCCACCTGGCTTCCAACTCTGCAACGCCCCCCGTTTCCAGAATTTTCCCGTCCCGGACGGCGACGGCCGCATCTCCGGGAGCGCCGGACTGTTCCTCCCCGCCCAGAATGCGGGAAGCGGTCAGCAGCAAATCACACGCTTGTTGTTCCATGAAGCAGAATGTACCCCACCGGGAGCGTTCTGGCAACTTCATCTCCCCGGGTTTGGGGATTTCGCGTCCATTTGATATTTCATGTTTGACTTCAAAAGAGAAAACTGCCAAGAATGTATTACAGTTAAATTCACCATTTATCTCCATATGAACAAAACTATACTGTTAGGTTTGGCCATTGCGGCCTCCGTGTCTTCCGCCAGCGCCTATCATGCCGACAAATACGACGGCCAGTTCGGCATGTCCCTGGAAGGGGCTTACGGAATCGCCACCAAAGACGCCATGCCCAACGTGGCCGGCGGCAATCTGAGCATTTTCAACTATATTGAAACCGGCAGCATTGTTCATCAAATTTCCCTGAACGGCGGCATCCTGGCCGGTTCCCACCATCCCAGCGTGCAGGACCTGGGCATCAGCGGTCCTTATACCGCCAGCCTCCGTTCCACCTATATTCCGATGATGGCCGGTTACACGCTGAACCTTCCCATCGGCGACTACACCATGTTCTATCTGGGCGGCAAAATCGGCGCCACTTACGGCGACGTGAAGACCACCATTCATGGCCTGGAAGATGGCAGCCGTTCCCGCACCATTTCCTCCACCAAGTTTTCCTGGGCGGCCCAGGCCGGTTTCAAGTTCAGCATCTCCAACAGCGCGGACTTCCTGATCGGCTACGAATACTACCAGATTCAGGGTTATAATGATCCCGGCTACCACACCATCAAGCTGGGCTTTTCCTGGAACTTCTAACAACCGGCTATCAGGTTTTTACTGCCTTCCGGCGGCTCCGTTACACTGTGGGGCCGCCTTTTTTTGCGCATGGAATACCGGCCCGCACAACAGCAGAAAACAAGGGAAACGAAAAGTTGATACGTATCTTTAAACCGGCGCTACTCTTGTCCGGGAAAAGCGGGGGGACTGTTTTCTTTCGGGATATCCGGACGCAATAAGGCCGCCCCCTCATCCGAGAGGGAGCGGCCCTAGAAAGTTCAGCAATTCAGAGGATCTTACTTGGCAGGTTTGAACGGCTTGGGAGACGCATAGACTTCATAGTCCTTGATGCGGCCGTTTTCCCGGTCCTGGCGCGGCAGGTAGCGGAATCCTGAAAGTTTCTGCACCTTGCCCAGATCCAGCACGATCATGTGCGGGTGCCTGGGGTTATCCCCCTGCCACTTGGTATGCCAGTAGGTGGTGGGCTGGTTGTCCATCACCAGTCCCGCCTGGGCAGCTTCTCCCGTCGTTTCATGGGAATCCGCATAAACCACGGACCACTGTTCGCGGGGGAGCAGATTGCCGGAGGCATCCAGGAAGTTCAGCTCCGCAATGGCGGCATGGGGGCCGTTGTCATGAGCGTTCTTACTGACAATAGCAATGTAACGGGCCTGGACAGGAGCGCGGAATTTGATTTCCTGCTGGTCCGCCCCCTTGGCGAAGGAACCCTTGTGCACCAGCTGGCCGGCAGCGGGGGCCACAGGTTTGCCCACGCGGAAGACATCCGCCATGGCGGGGTCCCTGTTGACTTCATAAATGGCTTCCTTCACACCCTTCACCGTGCCGGAACCTCCGTCCACGTCCAGCACCACGATTTCATTTTTCCCGGGCTTCAGGTATTCTCCGGGGCAATAAAGAGCCTGCTGGGAGCCGATAAACCAGAAGCGGCCCAGATTGCGTCCATTCACCCACACGACGCCTTTCTTCCAGCCGTCCCGCATATCCAGGTAGGTATCCTTGGGATTGGAAACGTTGAAATACCCGCGGTGGAACACGGGCTGGTCGCCCGCCGGCTTCTTGCTGGAGAAGGGAATAAGCTCCACCCCCTTGCATGGGAAGTTGTAGATAAGGAAGTTTTCCAGCTTTTTGCCGTCCAGCGTAATGGGGCCCCGGATACCCTTGCGCTCGCCCTGTATCTGGCCGCCGAAGTTGATGCGGCCCATGTTTTCCACAAAAATGTCCACCGTGTGAAGTCCGGAGGGAATGACAATGTCACAGGAATCCTGCTTGTAACGGCGATCCGCCGCCCCCTGCCTCTTGCCATCCACGTAAACGATGGCGCGGTCCTGCATGTTGTTCATCTTCAGTTCTCCTTTCACCGGTCCTTGCACCTTTGTCCGGTACAGGATGAAACCCAGGCTTTGCCCCAGGGCTTCCATGTGGACGGGCTCCTTGCGGATGGAGGGCTGAGGAAGACGGGAAAACATGCCGGCCGTTTCCGTAAACGTGATGGGGGGCAGCTCCATCATTTCCGGCTGGGCGGGAGGTTCGGGAAGCTTGTACGTATCACCGTAATAATCCTGAATAGTCTGGCGGAAGGTGCGGTAGCGGTCCGTCAGGGTTCCGTTTTCGGAAATGGGGGCGCCGTAGTCGTAATTGGTTACATCCGGCGTATAGGCGCCTTCCCAGTTCGCCCCGTTCATGAAGCCGAAGGAGGTCCCCCCATGCACCATGAAGAGGTTGGGGGAGACGTTATTTTCCAGCATCCACTTCAGGTCTCGGTTGAAACCTTCCGTACTGCCGCCATTCTTGGGCTTGCCCCAGTGGTCAAACCAGCCCACCCAGAATTCGCCGTTGATGCGGGGCGTTTTACCCTTGTGCTTCTCCAGATTCGCAAAGGCGCCCTTGGCTCCGCCGCCGAAATTCATGGCGGGAACAACGCCCGGAAGCGTGCCGTTCTTAATCATCCAGTCGTTCGGGCCGTCCGACGTGAAGGGAACAACTCCCGGAAGTTCCTTCCGGATAACGTCCAGATGCTTTTTCACGTAATCCTTGTCAGAACCATAGGAACCATATTCATTTTCCACCTGGGCCATGATGATGGGGCCTCCCTTGGTAATCTGCAGAGGTTCCAACATGGAACAGACTTTTTTAAGATAAGCCATGGCCGGTTCCAGGAAGCGGGGATCCTGGGAACGGACTTTCAAATCTTCATCCTTCAGCAGCCAGCCGGGAAATCCGCCGAATTCCCATTCCGCGCACACATAGGGCCCGGGACGCACAATGACCCACAGGCCGGCCTTCTGCGCTTCCTTGATGAATTCCACAAAATCCAGATTGCCGGAGAAGTCCCATTTGCCGGGTTCCGGTTCGTGCACGTTCCAGAACAGATAAGTGCAGACGGTATTCATGCCCATGGCCTTTATGCGCTGGAACCTGTCCTTCCAGTGTTGGCGCGGCACGCGAGGATAATGCATTTCCCCGGAAATGATTTTGATGGGCTTTCCGTCCATCAAAAAATTTTCCTGATTAGTAGAGAAGACATGACTGGCTCCGTCATTGGATTCCGGCAGAGGCATGGGAGCAGCCACGCAAAGATGCCCTGCCAGAAGCAGAACGGAGAAAAAGGATAATTTCATGATTATGGAATTAATAATTAATTACGGTAAATGCGAAGGAGATTATGATGAAAAATCACCTCCTTTCAATTTAAAAAGGAGACGGTGACCCGGTTTTATTACGGAACGGCACCATCCTGTCTTTCAAGATATATTATTTGATGCTTTTCTTCAAACGGTACGCCACGGCTCCGAGCCTCCAGCGTTTCCTTCTTCATTTCTTCATCCACCCAGTACAGGTGCGATTCCAGCGGATTGTAAATTCTGGGGGAACAGAACCGGGTGGGAGATTCCGGCCAGCGTATCCAGCGCCAGCAGGCGACATGCGTGTATGGTTCCCTCCAGCCGGGAATCCAGACGCAAAGTTCATAAAGACGCTGCTGGGCACGGTGAAGAGTCAGCTTCAGGGAACCGGTATCCGGGGCATTGCGTTCCGCATCCAGGGCGGCATCCAGTTCAGCGTCCGATACAGCCATAATATTATTCGTATTGCCTACGGGATTTCCGCGGGCATCATACGCCAGTTCGGAAGAAAATGTTTCATACAGCCGTGGGAACGGCGTCTGCAGCGGCCACGCCCACAGAGCCGCCTGATACCGTTTTTCAAAAACCTTACGGGAACAGACACTGTAGGTAAGAGAATCCAGACGCAGGTCCACCCCGCACTTCAGGGCCTCCTGCCGGAGAATGGAACAGACGTTGGTCATCAGGACGGATGAATCCGCAAACGTCAGTTCCACCACCAGCCGTTCTCCCCGTTCATTTTTCAGCACGCCGTCAGTCCCCATTTCCCGGTAGCCGGCGCGGGCAAAATATTCCATGGCTTTTTTCTTGCTGTATTCCGGAGCTTTCAGCGGAAGAGTCAGGTCTCCGTACCCCTCCATGTAGGAACCGAGCCTTCTCATATTCCCGCGGAACAAAGTATCAATCACCAGGCCCATGTTCACGGAATGCGCCAGCCCGCGGCGGATATCCGGATTTTTCAACAGTTTGTCCGAGCAATTCAGATACAGTCCGTACGGGGGACAGGCGTAATTGGCTTCCAGACTGTATTTATCTATATAGCCCCGGTGCACTTCCGGCAGTTCCAGCCCCGTTTCCCACACCTCCGGCTTACGGACGTTCATGATGTCCAGTTCCCCGCGGCGGAACATTTCAACCGCCTTGTTTTCCATGTTCACAAACACATGTTCCACCTGGTCCGCATTGCAGGAATGGCGGTAATACTTCCTGCCCTTCGCCCACCAATTTTTCACGCGGGCCAGGGTAATGCTTTCTCCTATCCGGATTTTAGCGGGAACAACCATGTAGCCACCCGTATTTGGAGGGACTTTCCACTGGTAGCGTTCCAGAAACAGAGCGTTGAAATCATGGTAAAAACCGGGATGGGCCGGATGAAAATCCGCACAGGCCATGTAAGGCAGCAGCGGCCCGCGGGACGGCAGCGTCAGGGCAATGACGGAATCCCCGTATACCGTAATCTGATCATACATGGAACGGAACAGGGTTGTCCAGAACGGATCCCGGGCAAAACCGGACGTACGGAGGCAAATGTTCAGCAGAAAATCCTGCGCTTTCACGATGCGTCCGTCCGAATAGGCCGCTTCCGGATCCAGATGATAAAAAACGGTTTTTCCGTCTGCGGACAAGGCCCAGCGGTCCGCCAGGCCCGGAATGGGACGGAAGGTTTCCGGATGAAGCCCCACGAGGGGAAGCCACACGTTGTCAATGGCGGAGTAATTGAAAAAATTTTCACTTCCCGGCCCGAAAGCACGCAAAGTTCCGGGAAACGGAGTATTGATCCACAACCGGACTCTTCCACCCTTGACGGCGCGCGGATCACCCACATCCGGCTCTTCCATTCCGGTTTGCCATTCCAATCCGTCCGGAACGTCTTCCAGAGGAAGAAGGCGGATATGGTCTTTCAATAACAGCCTTTTCCTGATGCGTTCCACGGAACGAGCCTGTTCCGCCAAACGCCGGCCGCCCCCTTCCCCGCGGGAAACGACCAGAAGTTTTTCCTTCCTCTCCCCTTCAGCCAATTCACGGCGCAGCTCCCGTTCCACGGCCCTGTTCCAGCGTTCCACAAAACCGTCAAATACGGCAGGCATCCCCCTGCCGTCCATCCGGCCGGAAAATTCATGCCAAACATTCTTCTCACGCTGGGAAAAGTAAAAGACACCTCCCAGAAAGACGGAAAGGGCCAATGCCCCCAGTATGGATATCCAGCGCAACACAACTCAGATGGCCGCCACATGTTAACCGATTCCGGAAACTACGGAAAACAGAAAACCCATCTTCCGCGCGGAACCGTTCACTTCGCCTGAAACAGTCCGCAAGACGGAAGATGGGGGAGCAATCAACAATTAATATTGAAAGGAACTTAGAATTCGACCGTCACACCGCCGAAGATTCCGAATCCACGGGCTTCACGCGGGCCGAAGTTATAATCATTCGTCATGATGAACTTCTGGTCAAACAGGTTTTCCAGACGCACATGGAGGGACACATTGTCCGTTGCCTGGTAACGGGCAAACAGGCGCGCCGTAAAGAAATTGTCCAGACGGGCATAATTGTAATCCGTGCGTCCCATGGCGGCCGTTACGCCGAAGCCGACCGTCAGCTTTTCAACCGGGGAGGAATAAACCTCTGCGTTGATGGTGTGGCGGGCGGTATTGGCCATCTGAATGGTTTCGTATTTGCCGATGGAATCGCGCTTGGGCATCGTGAAGGTGTAATTGGCATAATAGCCGCTGTTCCACGCGTCCTTGAACTGTCCCTTGAACGCCACTTCCACGCCGTAGGAAGTGCAGTGGGAATAATTGGTGTAAGTGGTATAGGAATTAGGCCAGGTGCCTACGCTCATGGTGCCGATTTCATCGTCGATACGGGTCCAGAAGCCCGTCACGGAAGCATAATGGCCGTCCGCCAGACGCTGTTCCACCCCCAGATCGCCGCCCAGGGACTTGGACACATCCAGATCAGGGTTGCCAACATAACCATAATTGGCCGCATACTGCTCAAAATAGGTGGGCGCGCGGAAACCGGAACCCACGGAACCGAAAATACGGGTGGGGGAATCCTTGCCCGTCACTTTCCAGGAATTGGAATAACGCCACGTAAAATGATTGTTCCAGACGGAATCATGTTCCAGGCGCAGGGCCACGCTGGCGTCAAAGCTGTCCGTGGGTGACCACATTTGCTCCGCAAAGAAGGCAAGCGTGCTCTGCCATTCATCCTTGGCAACGTAATTGTTTTCGCTCATGTAGTCGGAACGGTCCCAGGCCATGCCGGCGATGGTTTTCCATTCCTTGTTCCACGTCAGCGCATTACGCCACTCCGCCTGAAAACGGCGGTTGCGCATCACATTGGGCTGGAAATCAAATCCGGGAGTATGGCAGGAATAGTCCATGTTGTAATGCCCCACCATGAAACTGGTGGACCACAGCTTGGAAATTTCCGCATCCACACGTCCTGTCACCAGATTGCTGCGGTTCTTGTCTTCCGTATTGTACAGATGGGGATCCGGAACGGAAGGCCACTGGTTATAATCCACATAAGGCGTGGGATATTCAAAGTAGGAATCCAGGCGGCGATAGGTAAAGCTCACCTTCACCTTGTCATTGATGTCATAGCCCAGGCGCACGGCTTCCTGCCACTGGCGGAAATCGTTCATGCCTGTCCTGTTGTCATAAATGGACGGATAGATTGACGGATCGTTTTCCGTAGTTTCAAACCCAACGCCTACAAAATAGGAAAGCTTCTTGATCTTGCCGGAGGAAGTGATGTAGCTGTTGAAAGAGCCGAAGGAACCGGCCTCCGCAAAAATCCGGGTTACGGGATCGCCTTCCCCCTCCGGAGTATCCATCGCGACGACGCCTCCAATGGCGCCGGAACCGAAGACGGCGCCCTGCGCGCCTTTCACCACTTCCACATTGCCCACCGTAAAGAGATTGGTGATGCCCAGCAGCTTGTTGCCGGACATGTTGGCATCACTGATGCGCATGCCGTCAACCATGGTCAGGGTGTAGGTATCCTTGTTCATCCCGCGGATGACGGTGTTGCTCACGGAACCGCGCTGCCAGGTGCCGCCTCCGTCCAGCGTGAAAACGCCGGGCGTCTGGGAAAGGGCTCCCGTCAGGGTTTCAATGCCCGCCTTCTGGAATTCTTCCGGATTGATGATGGAAACGGACACTCCAGACCGGTTGTACGGCACGCCCACAAAGTGGGATGCCATAGTCAGTTCCGGCATAACCTGCATGGTTTCCGTCCTGACGGAGGGCTTGGAGTCTTCCTTTTTAGCGGACTCGGCAAGAGAGGACTGGCCTGCGAATGCGGCAAGGCCAACAGCAATTGCGCCCATTTGAAGGGCTTTCTTCGTATAAAGCATGGTTGTAGTGCCTTACGTTCGGTAACTCGCCGAACAGTTGGACAACCTCACAGGCTGGTTTCCTGGCTTGCGAGGCAGGCTCGCTTACAGTGGCGGTACCGCTCCGGACTCACACCGGTATTCCCCATTTATTTCCTGCCCGGCTACGGGCGTCCCTGAGGTCTGTAACCCTTCCCATAAGGGTTCATGGGACGGATAAAATACCAAAGAGACCGGTATGACAAGACAAAAAAATTTTTCTTTGAACATCCAGATGAATTGCAGCCGTTTTCCCTTTTCAGCGCATTGCTCTCCATCCCTCTTTTCCTCACGGGGCTTTCCATTTTTGTCTTGTCACTCCCGGCGCACACAGGACATGATGCGCTCATGACGCTCCTTGTTCCCACGTTCCCGCAACAGGGAAGATTTCCCGTCTCCGGCGAAGCTTCCGGCTACGAGGAATTCCGAACTTGCAAGGCGCTTCCTTTCTTTCTCCGGCGCGGACACCCCTTCGGTACGCCGGTTCCAATTACTGTGGCATGAACGTTTTTTCACATGGCGGAGATTTAAAATCCCTGGCGGAGGAGGCCTGCCGCCCGGAACGGGATATTTTGGACTTCAGCGTCAACCTGAGGCCGGAAGGTATGCCGGAGTTCATCGCTTCAGCATTGTGGAAGGCCATGGAAAACGCAGTACCCTACCCTTCTCCGGATGCGGCGGATCTGCGAGAACTGGCGGCGGTTCATTACGGGCTTCCTTCCGGCTGCTTCGTATTTGGAAACGGGGCCAATGAACTCATTCACGCTCTTCCGCGCGCATTAAACCTTAAACAGGCCGTCATTCCGGAACCCGCTTTTTCCGAATACAGGCTGGCCTGCCTGCGCCACGGCATGGATGTTCTTTCCATCCGGACGGAGGAACGGAATTCCTTTCTCCCGTCTCTTTGTCATCTGGAGGAACAGGCCGCAGACGGAAGCGCTGTTTTTCTGGCAAATCCCAGCAATCCGTCCGGCAGCCTGCTGGACGCAGCGGCCCTGCGCAGGGCTGTCCAGAGCCGCCCCGAAGTCCTCTGGATCATTGACGAATCTTTCATGGATTACGCAGAAGGAGCGGGATCGCTGCTCCGAGAAGCGGCTCTCCTTCCCAACCTGGTGGTTCTGCGCTCCCTGACCAAGTTTTACGGCATGGCCGGCGTCCGGTGCGGTTTTTCCATCTGTGCCGCTCCGCTCGCGGAGCGGCTGCGGCAATCCCTGCCCGCCTGGAACGTGAATGCCTTTGCGGCGGAAGCGGCGAAGGCCGTGCTGAAACACCCCTCTTCCTGGGCAGACAGGGAACGCGCCCGGAACCGGGAACGCCGGGATGACCTGTTCCGCAGGCTTTCCTCCCTGCCGGGTGCCGCCGTACTCCCGTCCGAGGCCAACTTCCTGCTCTTCCGCCTGGCGGGGGCGCCTCATGGCCTGGCAGCCCGGCTCCTGAAAAAATACGGCATCGCGCTGCGCGACTGTTCCAATTATCCGGGACTGGAAACGGGCGGCTGGTTCCGCTCCGGCGTCCGCACGCCGGAGGAACACGCCCTGCTGGCAGAAGCTCTGCGCGCCGAACTGGCGGGAAACGGCCCTTCCATTATCCGTAAATCGCCCAGACCGGCCCTGATGATTCAGGGCACCTGCTCCGATGCGGGAAAAAGCGTGCTCACGGCAGCCCTGTGCCGCATTTTCCTTCAGGACGGCTACCGGGTGGCTCCGTTCAAGGCGCAGAATATGGCTCTCAACTCCGGCGTAACCGCTCTGGGAGAGGAAATGGGCCGCGCCCAGATAGTGCAGGCCCAGGCCTGCCGCATTGATCCGGATGCCAGAATGAACCCCATTCTTCTCAAGCCCCATTCCAATACCGGCTCCCAGGTGATCGTGATGGGGCGGCCCGTAGGCAGCATGGACGCGCGGGAATACTTCACGGCTAAAAGGCGCTTCTGGCCGGACGTATGCAAAGCATACGATTCCCTGGCGGATGAATATGAACTCCTCTGTCTGGAAGGGGCCGGAAGCCCCGGAGAAATCAACCTGAAATCAGCAGACGTGGTCAACATGAACATGGCCCGCTACGCGCGTGCCAGGGTTCTGCTCGTCGGGGATATTGACCGGGGCGGCGTATACGCCTCCTTTCTGGGAACGTGGATGACATTCGCCCCATGGGAAAAAGAACTGCTGGCGGGGTTCGTGGTCAACAAATTCCGAGGAGATCCGGATCTGCTGGCCCCTGCGCACAGCTACATGCGGAACCATACGGGCAAGCCCGTGCTGGGCGTCATCCCGATGATGCGGGACATCAACATTCCGGAAGAAGACCGCGCCACGCTGCCCCCTGGCCACGGGGAGCACGGGAAACATGCGGATTGCCTGGATGTGGCCGTGGTCATGCCCGCCCACGTCTCCAATTTCACGGACTTCGCCCCGCTGGCGGCGGAACCGGACGTCCGGCTCCGCCAGGTGCGGACACGGGAAGAATGGGGAAATCCGGACCTGGTCATCCTGCCCGGCACTAAAAGCGTGGCGGCGGATCTGGCCTCCCTCCGTTCCGCCGGGCTGGAAGACCTCATCCGCCGTCATGCCGGAAAGGGAAAATGGATTCTGGGCGTCTGCGGGGGGCTGCAAATGCTGGGAACGGACATTCTGGACCCGCTGCACATGGAATCCCCGGAGGAGCGCACGCGGGGGCTGGGGCTGCTGGAACTTTCCACCACCTTCGCCGCCGCCAAAACCCTGCTCAACGTGCGCCGGGTGCGCACGCCGCTGGCCCCTCCCGCCGCAGGCTATGAAATCCACCACGGCGTCACCAGCCACAAAGAATCCAGCCCTCCCGTCATGTTCCGGGAAGACGGCTCCCCCTGCGGCTACGGCAAAGGCCGCATCTGGGCCACGTACCTGCACGGCATGCTGGACGGAGACCAATTCCGCCGCGCGTTCATCAACATGGTCAGGAAAGATTCGGGGCTGAAGGCCAACCCAGCCCTGCACACCGCTTATGACCTGGACGGAGCGCTGGACCGTCTGGCGGAGGTAGTCCGGAAACATCTGGATCTGAAAACCATTTACCGAGCTCTCCAACTGAAACGCTGACCCATGTTCCCGTGCCCATTCATCCTGCCTGCGGCCTTCCTGCTGGATATTCTGGCGGGAGAACCGCCCAACAGGCACCATCCCGTCTGTCTGATCGGCCGGTGCGCGCGCCGCATGGAAACACTGGCGAGGCAGAGGTGGGGAGAAACTTTTCATGCGGGAATGGCGGCAGCGCTGGCAACCTGTATCCCTGCATGGTTCGGATGCGCGGCGCTCTTCCTCCCCTTTTCCTTATTATCCTCCCTCCGTGCATCCTGGATTCCGTCCGTTCTGGTCATTTACATCTGCATGGCCCCGCGCAGCCTGGCCGAGCATGCCCGGAACGTGGAAAACGCCCTGCGCAGCGGGAATGATGGAGAAGCCCGGCGCTCCGTCTCCATGATCGTGGGGCGGGATACGGAACGGCTGGACCGTCACGGCATGGCCAGAGCTGCCATTGAAAGCGTGGCGGAAAATCTGACGGACGGCGTCTTTTCCACCTTGTTCTGGGCCGCCGCAGGCAGCGTGGCTGGGGGCTTCTTCGGCGCGGCCTTTGCCGCGTTGACGCACCGCGTTTTCAATATTCTGGACGCCATGTGGGGAAAAAAGAACGACCGGTACAGACACTTCGGCACCTTTGCCGCACGCACGGACGATGCTCTCAATTTCCTACCCGCCCGCCTCATCCTGCCGTGCATTTCCCTGGCGGCCCTCTTCGTGAAGAAAACTTCCGCCCGGAGGGCGCTCACCACGGGCTGGGCCTTCCGCCGCGCCCATGCCAGCCCCAATTCCGCCTGGAGCGAGGCGGCTTTCGCGGGCGCGCTGGGCCTCCGCATCGGCGGCCCGGTCTCCTACAAGGGGATTCCTGCGGACTACCCGTGGATAGGAACCGGGCGCACGGAAGCTACCGTCAGCGACCTGGCCCTGGCCATACGCCTCATGTGGATGACCGCCGCCGCGGGCACGGAGCTCTTCACCCTCATCCTCTTCTTTATTCCCTACTTCTGACCATTATGAACAAACTGCATATTCCCCCGCTGGACGAACAGGCTGCAAAAGCCGCCCTGGATCATCAGAAAATACTGGCCAAGCCCCCCCTCGCCCTGGGGAAGCTGGAACCCGTAGCCATCCGGATTGCCGCCATGACCGGCAACCCCGCGCCGCGCCTGAAAGACAAGGCTGTGGTCCTCTTCGCCGCGGACCACCACATAGCCGACCACGGCCTCAGCCTGACGTCCACGGACGTCACTTACATCCAGACCCGCAACTTCCTTCAAGGCGGGGGCACCATCAACGCCTTCACGCGCAACGCGGGAGCCCGGCTCTCCGTGGTGGACGTGGGCGTGAATTACGACTTCGGCGATCTGCCGGGGCTGGTGAAAAGAAAAGTCATGCACGGCGCCAACGACTTCAGCAGGGGCCCGGCCATGACAAGGGAACAGGCGATGGAATGCCTGCAAGTGGGCATTGACATGGCCCGTGAAGAAAAAAGCAAAGGGCTGGACATCGTGGCCGCCGGAGAAATGGGCATCGGCAATACGACGCCCTCCTCCGCCATCGTGGCCGTGCTCACGGGAACCCCGGTGGAAATCGTGACGGGACGCGGTTCCGGCGTCAAGGGGGAAGTCATCCGCAAAAAAATAGAGCTCATTGAACAGGGTATCGCCTTGAACAAACCTGACCCCTCCGACGCCATCGATGTGCTGGCGAAAGTGGGAGGACCGGAAATAGGAGCCATGGCCGGACTGATGCTGGGCGCGGCCTCCCTGCGCGTCCCCATCGTCATTGACGGCTTCATCGCCGGGGCGGCGGCGGCCATCGCCCAGGGCATCCGCCCGGAAGCGGCGCAATACTTCATCGGCTCCCACAACTCCGCGGAACCTGGGCATCAGCTCATTATGGACCACATCGGCGTCACCATGTACATGGACCTGGGCCTCTGCCTGGGGGAAGGCACGGGGGCTGCCCTGTTCTTTCCTCTGCTGGACGCCGCCACGCGCGTGCTGTCTGAAATGAAAACCCTGTCGGAGCTGGACATTACCGTTCCGCGCTGACCCCAGCTTTCCTGTATCTATGGCTGTCATCACCACCATCCGCTCCGCCTTCGGCTTTCTGACCCGGCTTCCGGTAGGACCGTGGCCGCTGCAAAACGACCTGAACGGCATCTCCGCATGGCTCCCGCTGGTCGGACTCGTCGTGGGAGGGCTGGCGGGCGTCCTGACCTGGGCGGCCACCCTGCTCTTTCCCCCCCTGGTCTGCGGCGTCATCGGCTGCGCCTGCTGGGTAGCCGTCACGGGCGGACTGCATCTGGACGGAGTGGCGGACTGCGGGGACGGACTGCCCGTGGAAGTGCCGAGGGAACGCCGGCTGGAAATCATGAAAGACTCCCGCCTGGGAACCTTCGGCGGCACGGCTCTGTTCTTCAACCTGGCATTCAAGGGAGCCGCTCTGGCGGCTCTGGCGGCCTGCGATTCCCGGGAACTTCTGCTCACGGCGTGCGCTCTTGCAGGATTGCTGGCCCGCAGCCAGATCTTCATCGCCATGCGCTTTCCGGGCGCGCGCCCCGGCGGCATGGGGGAAGCTTTCAAGCAGGGGACGCGCCCCGTTCACGCCCTGATTGCCGCCGCCGTCACCCTGGCTGCCTGTGCGCTGGCAGGATGGCACGGACTGTACGCCCTGCTCGCCGCCCTGGCCGGTTCCACGGCGTTGCTCCTGTATGCCCGCCGCCGCCTGGGCGGCGTCACCGGGGATGTGTTCGGCTGTACCGTGGAATGCACGGAATGGATCGTCCTGCTCACCTTCTGCACCTTATGAAAACTCCGCACAAATGCCGCGTTCCGGGCCTCAACATCGGCTGCACCTCCTTCATCATCCCGGACTACTACGTGCCCGCCATCAGGGAATGCGTCCATTACGCGGATGATGTCGCCCTGCTCCTGCTGGAAGCCGGAGACTGCGGCAAAGAACTCATCACTCCTGCGGAAATACGGGAACTGGCCGGCATCGCCGCGGATGCCGGGGTCAAATGGAACGTCCACCTGCCCACGGACGGCGGTTTCGCCACGGAAGAATCAAGCCGCCGCTATACGGAAAACATCATCCGCGCCATTGACCTGACACGGGAACTGGAACCCCACACGTGGGTCATGCACGTGGTTACGGACCATATTCCCGGCCCGGACATGCGCCCCCACCTTACGGAGCGTGAAACGGAACGCATCCTCCGCAGCCTGGAGCAAATAACGCCCCATTTGCCCGCTCCGGAATACCTGGCCCTGGAAAATCTGGAACGCCACCCGACCGACTACCTGGACAAACTGGTCTCCGCCACTCCCCATTCCCGCTGCTTTGACATAGGCCATGTCTGGAAGGAAGGCCTGCGGCCGGAAAAACTGCTGCCGCTCTGGCTGCCGGACATACGCATGTGCCACCTGCACGGGCTGGAAAAAAGGGACCACAAATCCCTGCACCACATGCCCCCCGCCACGCTGGACGCCATCCTGCACCCCATGTGGGATATCCGATTCTCCCCCCCCATTACCCTGGAAGTCTTCAGCCTGGACGACTTTCTGAACTCCCACCAGGCCATGCTGGAATCCCATGAACGCTACATCACCAAACACTGACGCCAATACCGCACGCATGACGCTCGTCCTGGGCGGCATCAGAAGCGGCAAAAGCCAATACGCTGAACAAATAGCCGCCGGATTCGGGGGAAAAATCCTGTACGTCGCCACGGCGGAAGTGTGGCCCGGGGCCGGCTCCATGGAATACCGCGTGCGCAAGCACCGGGAACGCCGTCCTGAAAGCTGGCTCACGCTGGAATGTCCCCGTCATGTAGCTTCCGCCGTCAGGGAATCCGGCTTGCTGGACCAGGTGGACGGCGTCATTCTGGAATGCGTCACCCTGCTTGCCTCCAATACCCTGTACGCACAGAAGGACCCCACGGACTACGAACCGTTCCAGGAAGCGCTGATTGAGGAAATAGAAGCTTTGAAAAAACTCATCCGCCAATCCCCCGTGCCATGGGTGCTTGTTTCTTCTGAAACCGGCATGGGCATCAGCCAGTCAGATGCGGAAACGCGCCATTACTGCGACGGGCTCGGCATTGCCAACCAACTCCTTGCCAGAAGCGCGGATGAAGTTTACTTCATGGTCGCGGGGCTGCCCCTGACCGTGAAAAAAGGCTGAACCACCCGGAGAACGATGCTCCCATTGGTCAGGAAAAGAAAATGCCGGACATGAAGCGTATCATCACCCTGTGCCATGTTGGCATCGCTTTCATCATCCATGAAAAACGCTTCCGGGAAACTCGTGGCGCAGGCAGGAACTACATGAGGAATCCGGCATCCGTCTGGGACGCCATACCTTAATCGTCAACGCCAGTCTGAACCGGGCCATCTCCAAAGCCTGGAACACCGGAGCCTTTTACCGACAGGAACAGCGGAAACACGTGATCAACCAGAGCGTTAACGCTGCCGTGCGCTGCTTATCTCAAACACTTATTTTCAATCGGAAACATGAAGGAGAGAATCCGCGGGAAATTCCCTCCGTTTTTTCCGCGGCTCACTATATTCCACAGGAAATTCTTGACTCTCCGGCCCTCTTGCCTCTTAATTCTTTTGCCTCATGTGCCGTCGTGGCGGAATGGTAGACGCGCTCGACTCAAAATCGAGTTCCAAAAGAGTGTGGGTTCGAGTCCCACCGGCGGTACCAACTTCAACAAAAAGACTACCTCGTTAGAGGCAGTCTTTTTTTATTCTACCTATTGAATATCAAAAGAGTTATATCGTTTCCCCCTGTCCACAAATTCCGTCCATTTACTAGGGGAACGCTAAAATGCGTTGACGTTTTGTGTAAAAAATTGTGTAAGTAATCCGTGGCTATCATCAGACATCTTCCAACGTCCCGGTTCTGGATTGCTCAATTTGCCCGCAAACTCCCTGACGGCGCGTGGAAAACTGTTTCCCGCTCCACAAAGATTCCAGTTGAACCGCCTCCCGGTTCCGAACAAACGGCCAAAGAACTCCGGGAAACTGCTCAGAAAATCGCCAATACCTACGAACGCACCGCCAATCAAAAACTCAAAGCTACCCATATCCGGCGCGTACTCGCTGACCTGAGCAATGATACGCTCAGGCTTCCATCCGTGCGGGAATGGATTGAAGAGAGGCTCGCCCTCATGTCCAAATCAAAAAAAGAAGCCACCTACCGGAACTACAGAGACGCAACGCGCCTCTTTTTTGAATGGATAGAAGAAAAAGACGCTCTTCCGCTGGATTCCGTCACGTCTCTTATGATGGACGAATTTCAAAACTGGCTGAACAGCCGTTTCCGTCCATCCACCCGCAAAAAACATTTTAGTGCCATCCGCCATTTTTTCAGCATCGCAAAAAAACTGAACCTGCTGGATACTGACCCTTGCGAAGCGGTGACGCATCTTTCATCCCTTTCCCGTGCCGTTTCCGCAGAAGTTTCCCGCCGCCCGTTTACCTTAGAAGAGCTTCAACTTATCCTGAACAACAGCAACGAGGAATGGCGCAGTATGATACTCACCTCCCTATATACAGGCGGCCAGCGTCTGGGAGATATTGCCTGCCTCCAATGGGATGCCGTGGATTTTGAAAAAGGCACTCTCCACTTTCGCACCCAAAAACGCGGCAAATCCCTTGTCGTCCCTTTGTGGAACCGTTTACGCGCTTTGCTGGAAGAAAAATACCCCCACCGCATCAACGAATACATACACCCCTCTGCGGCTCAAAAATACCAGCGCACGGGAAGATCATCCGCCCTGTCCAACGAATTCGGAAAAATCCTCTTCACCTGCGGTCTTATTGAACGCGATCCGTCTCTTGCCGGAAAACGATATAAGAAACAATATGGAACTTCTCAGGACAAAACCCGGCAAAAAAACGCCCTTTCCTTTCATAGTCTGCGTTACACGGCTACCACTCTGCTTCATGAAGCGGGAGTGCCGCCCATGATTGTACAGAAAATAGTAGGTCACGATTCAGCGAAAATCCATGAAGGATACGCCGCTTTCTCCCTGCGGGAATCGGAAGAAGCCTTTAACAAATTGCCCTCATTCTAGTCGTTGCTGATGGCGCCGGCCAGAATCAGGCCATGCCCTCGTGCAATGCTCAATTCCAAGGCCCGCTTGTATTGTCCGTCCGTTGGAGCTACTACATTCACCCAGCCGTTCCCCTCACTCATAGGGAACAGTTGCATACTCCCGGAACCACAGCCACACTTGGCACCAGTCAAATCCACCTCATCCATCAGCACGCTCACTTTCGGAGTAACAGTTTTCATTCCGCTAAACTCCGGCAAATCCATTTGGGTCGTCCTCAATACGGCAGTAAACGGTACACTCCGTTTTCCCACGCAATCATAATCGCGGGCTTCCCAGTCCATCTTTTCGAGCATAACTTCCCCATCCCTTTGCACCGCGAGGAATAATTCATCCACCGCCCTACCTGTCGCCGTACAGGCCAAGCCAACAACATCCCCCCCAAAATCCCAGCAAAACCAAGAAGCAAGTTCCTGATCCGGATTATACAGCATCCCCATTAATTTACCTGCATACTCCCCGGATTCCGGAACAACCCACGCCACCGGTTCCGGCGCACGTTGCCATACCATTCCGTTAATTCCTCCGCTCAACACGCCGTAGGAAAATACAGTCATATCGCGTGCGAAATAAAATTCATTATCCATCGAATAACTAATACGCCTCAGCCTCTTGCCGGAACGGTCTACAAACATAATTGCATCCGTAGTCATCAACACGTCACTTGTTGAAAAGCTTCCGCAATTACTGTGCTGTTCTGCTACGGCGGAGGAACTGCTCAGTACGTCAGCTTTAATAGACCTGACGGCCACTTCCCCGCAGGTTGTTCCACACAGCAAAGCCGTCCCGGAACTCGCCGCCCACACAAGTTCGCTTTGTTGACTGCTCACAAGCGTTAATAACATGGCATCTGCCGTATTATCGCCGGTACGGAAATTGAAATAATCGTCCACGGCACTAAACCATAACGTCAAAGGTTGTCCGGACGTGCCGCCGAACACCAGCCGCCCGGCATGTAACACGCATGTTACAGGGAAACCGTTTTGCTTCCGGAATGCAAAAAAATCCCACTCCCAGCAATGGCGCACGTCAAACATGTCAGGATCATTTAACAGGGTCACTTGTCCTGTCCCATCATCCTTCAAAGAAACAATCTCCGCATAATTGATTAAATCAAACCTCTTACGCTTAAAATACTTCTTACCCATATTCCCAACGGCAAGATTAACGTCATGCTCTAAAATAACGCACCTCATCAACAAAGGAACGCCATCATTATTGCCCGTTAAAATGACCTCCGTATTAGGCGTATAGCTATCAACATTAGTAATCATGTTCTCCCACCTCAAACCATCAGAAGAAGTCTGAACCGCCCACAAATTATAATCGGATTTATTGACAGACCCAAACTCAAATTCCCCGCTCACCACCGAACGGAAAAACTCTATCCCAGGTTCAAAATAAGACGGCCACGCATCCAAGTCGGCACCGCTTGCTACCGTTGAATCAGCAGTCCATTCTTTCACGCAAGTCCAATACTTGCGAATGCCTGAAATATCGGAATACAACTTTTTACCTACAGCATAACTCGTTGTCTTGAGGTTTGCCGCAGACAATCCATTCATGTGTTGGCTCACATCGAAATACCTCTTCCGTTCGCTGATTTTATGCCGTATTGCCAGTACGTCGCCTACACAAAACATCTTACCGTCATACTCCGCGCGAATCACATCCCCATCTTCGGAAGGTGTTACGGTCATCCTGCGGAAAACCTCTATCACAGGCTGTTCCACCCAGTTGAAATTACTGGAATATTCATAAAATTTAAACCGTAACAATGTATCCCGTTCTACAGTTTCTTCTAATTCCGTCAGTTTCCCGTCAAATCGAGTACGTTCTTGCCAAGAAGATCCGTTATCGGTAGAAACCTCTATAATGACTGTACCTGCCCATTTGCCCGGAAAATTCAAACGATAGGTCATGCCACCCGCCACCGTTACGGAAGGGAAATAATTATAATAAGCTTCCGACTTGGCCGTAGTCAAACTGGCCTTTTCCCAATAATAAACCCCCTTACCTGAATGATACTGTACAATGATAATATACTCATTATTCAGCCTATACCCATGTTGCTTCACATATTGCTGAAAGCCAAAGCTATAAGTCTTCCTGTCCACTTCTACCACTTCCTCCCCCGAATCTGACGTATTCTCTCCTGTCTCTCCCCGTTCGCAAAAATCCCAGGCATCCGCTACCCTGAAATTCACTCCGGAAAACGACAAAGGGAAAGACTGATTAAAACTCCCTTCCAATGGATAATGATCCCACGTAATTTCCGCCACATCATACACGCCGCCCCGGTTCGTCAACTTCACGGGCAATCTGTTGGAATTGGTAATGATAACCAGATCATTAATTTGCCGCATCCGGACAATGCCTCCATTGGAATCATAAGCGCACCGGAACAATTTGACACCATCCTCAGAAAAAATAATCAACTCCGCGTCCAGCACCACGACCACGGCCAACATCCCGTCCGACCAGCGGAACGCCTGCATGGCAACAGGCCGTCCGGATAAATCCGCCAACCACCGGCTACCGAAACGCCTGCGGACGGCACCGGATTGCAACAACTCAAAATTCTTCATTTCCACGCATGCGCGTGAAACACCGTCCACATCAATCCTGCCAGCCAAATCACGGGACATCAGCCCGGAACCAAAACCAAACCTGCTAAACTTCATAAATCAATAAGTAGGGGGGAAAAAATCACCATCCGCGCCAATCATGGCATCCAGCGGAGCCACAACCCGCCCATTACTCGCATACTGCCTGACATCAACCAATTTTGCCTCATCTAAAAAAACATCGTATAACTTATGCAAAGACAGCTTCTTATCCATACTGCCTGACACAATCACGGCCAAACGTTCTGACGTTTTACACACAACGCATTCTATGAAATACGCCGGCAGATCTGCCACACCGTTATTCTCCAAAGCGTCCACGCAACTCCGGGAGATATACAACACCTCTAAACAATTTCCTGCAAAACACCTTAATTCACGGCCAAGCAGTTCATAGCTCTTTGCTGAACACCATAACAGCAAAAGAAAATCATCAGGAAGAGCAAACACTCCATCATTCCCGGATAATGTCACCCGCTTTCGTGCAAAATACCACGAATGACCTTCCAGACATCTCAACAATACCCCCTTGATGATCTTTAATGACTGTTCATAATGAGGATGCTCGCAACCCGGCAATTCTGTCACCCCTAAGGCTTCATACGCTTCTTCGCGTATATCTAAAATACTGATATTCATTATTTATTATTTGGAGGTGAAAAACTTGAAAAACTCCACGGCGGCAGGTTCCGTGATTGTGAACTCCTGATATTGGGCCGAGGTGAAAATCTGGAGTCCCACTTGGTCATTAACCGCCTCCACGGTCAAATCTACAGCAAGAACATATTTGTAACGCTCATCCGCAACATCATACGTACACACCATACCTAACCGCGCCCATACTTGGGAAGCCTGCCAATCCTCACCCAATCCCACAAGCGCAGTAACTACGGCGGCCATTGCCGGGGCATGATCGGCTGGTATCTCTCCGGCAGTATAGCGGTCTGCGTGCATATACCCGTCATAGTCTCGGTAAATAGCCGTTAGGGTGAATTCCTGCCAGTTGCCGGGCCGGGGGAACTGAATTTGTATTTCTGCGTTATTCATAAGGTGTAAATTCTGTTACGGTGGTTGA
>Ga0137298_10530_pt1 | contig 30729 bp, 30 predicted proteins | sample RamsorincwithD2O_2_FD_97182 | JGI IMG/M metagenome (GOLD analysis project Ga0137298, IMG submission 97182) | Mouse cecal microbial communities from Vienna, Austria - Glucosamine amended with D2O | ecosystem: Host-associated > Mammals > Digestive system > Large intestine > Cecum | place: Austria...
TTGAAGCCAACCTTGCAGTACAAAAGCGGCGCGGCAAACATTCCGGGAATGCGTATATTTGCATTGCCATAAACGGCATATACACAAAATGGACAGGACCGTAGCCTTTTACACCCTCGGATGCAAACTCAACTTCGCAGAAACATCCACCATCGCCCGCACGTTCGAAGCTGCCGGGTACCGGCGCATGCAATGGGAGGAAAAGGCTGACATATACGTCATCAACACCTGTACCGTAACCGACAATGCCGACAAGCGTTTCCGGTACCTGGTACACGGCATCCTAAAACGCAACCCCGAAGCCTACATAATAGCGGTAGGTTGTTACGCCCAGACAAACCCCGACGAAATAAGCCGTACGGGAGGCGTAGACCTGGTACTAGGCGCGAAGGACAAATTCAAAATAACGGAATACCTCTCGTCGCTAGAAAAGGTACCTGCCACTCAGGTACACAGCTGCGACATATCGGAAGTGGACACGTACGACGGGTCTTACTCCCTCTCGGAACGCACGCGCGCTTTTCTCAAAATACAGGACGGATGCGACTACCGCTGTACATATTGCACCATACCGCTGGCACGGGGAAAATCCCGAAGCCAGCCGTTGGAAAGCGTAATAGCCAATGCCGAAAAAATAGTGGCTGCAGGAACCTTTGAAATAGTGCTCACCGGCGTCAACACAGGCGACTGGGGACGCGGGCTGGACACCGGGCAGAAATTTTTCGACCTTGTCAAAGCTTTAGACAATGTGGAAGGCCTTCGCCGGGTACGCATCTCGTCCATCGAGCCGAACCTTATAACGGACGAAATACTCGAATACATCGCTTCGGGCGACAAATTCATGCCGCATTTCCACATACCGCTGCAAAGCGGGTGCGACGACATTCTGCGCGCGATGAAACGCCGCTACCTGACGCCCCTTTACCGCAGCCGCATAGAAAAAATAAAGGAACTTATGCCGCACGCATGTATCGGCGCGGACGTGATAGTAGGTTTTCCCGGCGAGACCGAGGCGAATTTCGAAGAGACTTACAGGTTTATATCGTCGCTCGAGGTTTCTTACCTGCACGTATTCACATATTCGGAAAGGGAAAACACTCCGGCATGGTCCATGGCGGGAAGCGTTCCGGGAAAAGTGCGCGCCAAACGCAGCAAAGTCCTGCACCTTCTGGGCGGGAGGAAAAAAGCGGCGTTTTACCGCAGCCAGCTGGGCTCGGTGCGTCCAGTACTGTTTGAAAGCGAAAACAAAGACGGGATGATAAGCGGTTTTACCGACAATTATGTCAAGGTACGCCTCCCGTGGGAAGACGGACTAGCAAATACCATACGCAACGTGCGCCTGGATGGTGCGGATGCGGAAGGGGAGATAACCTGCTCCCTTGTAAAATAAAAATCATCGCCGATTTATTAAACCTTTTGCGTCTGTTTACGTCTTATCTACAGAAAACGGAAAACAGGCGGTAACCCAATAGAGAACCATGTTATCGGAAACAGACGACGTACAGATAATGGCTCTTTTCCGCCAGAGCCGCGGACGCGAAAAGGCATTCAGGCTTGTCGTAAGGAAGTTTTCACGTCCTCTGTACTGTTTTATCCGCAGAATGGTGGCAGGCCATCACGATACGGACGACATACTGCAAAACACGTTCATAAAAGCCTGGGACGGGCTTGACAAACTGAAAGAAGACTCCGCTCTCACCTCGTGGATATACCGTATAGCGACCAACGAAACCATGAGCTTTCTGAAAGAAAAAGCGCGTCTGGCACAGGTTCCGCTAGACGATCTGGACCTGGCCGACACGGAAACGGACGGCATACGCAGCGAGGAAGAAACGGAACGCATCAACAGCCTGACCCTGCAGGCCATACGCTCACTGCCCAAAATGCAGCAGGTGGTATTCTCGATGAAACACTTCGACGGACTGAAATACCGCGAAATAAGCGAGATACTGGGCACGAGCGAAGGGGCGTTGAAAGCCTCATACCACATCGCGGTGGAAAAAATCCGCCTGTACGTAAACAAAACGGCTGAAAACATCTGAACAAACGACATCGCAAGAAGAAAAAAATGGAAACACCGGAAGAAATAAAAGAACCCGTATTTGACATCCCCGAAAACTATTTCGCCGATTTCGAAAGAAGGATTACGGCAAAAATAGCCGAAAGGGAAAAAGCCGGAAAACGGAAGACCATACGCATGTACGCCGTGAGGATTGCCGCAGTTGCCGCAGTGATGACAGGAGTTATATTCTCCGTAAAAGTAATCGACTCCTCAGATACCGCCCTCTCCCCGGAAATATCGTACACACAAGATGAAACGTCTTATATACTGGCGTCCATACAACAGGAGTACACTTCGGAATATACCTCAGCGAACGAAAAACAGACAGCGTCGTTACCAGTGGAATCGGAAACGGTGTCGGATATAATACAGAAAAACAACATGAGCGTGATACCCCTTGACGAAGGCAGTTCCTACGCCATAGACCATTCTGCCGTAGAGCAGTACATAACCGACAACTACAATATCATGGAGCTGGCCACCCTGTGACATTGATATCAATCCCGAACATTTTTCAAGAAATCAAAAATCAAAAAAAGATGAAAAGACACATGATAATATCATCCCTGGCATTGGCCGTATGTTTTTCAGCTTACGCCCAGGACAAAAAACAAATGCCGACGGAGCATCGTCCATTCGTGTATACCAACCGCTCCGGTGTAACCGCGGACTACTCTTCCGGAAAAATAGGCTACACTTTGGGGAAAACGGAATACAACGACAGCCTCTTAAAAGTCGCAAAGGCAGCCCAAAAGGAATTTGAAGCCAATCCGTCGTCGCAGCAGGCCGCCGAAAAACTGATAAAAGCCAAAGTGGAATTATTCGCGCTCGAGAAAAAAATCGAAGCGGACATCAAAAAAACACAGTCCAAGGCTCAGGCCGGGAAGACAGACCCTAAAATCCTGGCAGAACGCCAGAAAATGAGAGAAGCCGAGGAGGTTATGCGTACTGCCGAAAAGGATTTCAAAAACTCCCCGGATGACAAAACAAAACAACAGGCTTATATAAAGTCGCTTACCAGCTATTTAGCAATAAAGAAATCCCTCGAGCCCATTGTATTCGTCGACGGAAAACAAGTACCCTCTATAGCATCCGTCAGCAGGGACAGCATAAAGACATTCAAAATACTCAAAAACGAGGAAGCGGTTGAAAAATACGGCGAAAAAGGACGACACGGGGTGATAATAATCACCAAAGGCGCTCCCGCACCGCGTAAATCCATGGACGAGATACGCATAGAACACCTGGAACGAGCTATAAAAATAAAAGAAAGCCAAAAAGCCGAATTTGAAAAGATATACAAATCCGTTAACGACCAAATAGAAAAACTGCGCCGCGATTCCCGCGAAGCAGCTAAGAAAACCGAGGGCATGGAAGCCTTGAACAAGATATTCCAGACCAATATATCGATCGAACAGAAACGCCTTGAAATGTACAAATCGCTGAGTAAAATACTCTCCGAAGAACAACTGGGCAAACTGTATAAAGCTGACATACAATTCGCGCGCAATATGATGAGCGGCAAATACGGACAGTCCGTCCATACCCAGAGTGCAACCATGCGTACAGAAAGCAAGGACGGCCAACGCAAATCTCCGGCAGGAGGACCGCAAACACCCGGACAGGGAAACCGTCCCCGTCAGGCACAACCGGAAAGGAAGTAAAGTAAATTTTTTTAGTGCTGTTATAGATGTTTGATAGTAGTGAGAGAAAGGGCGGCTGGATTTGATTCCAACCGCCCTTCTCCTTTTTTGAAAATAATATTTCTTACTGTGCATCAACCGCACTTCGAGTGCCCGCAACTTTTGCAGATAATGCAACCGTTCTCGTACACCAGGCCGTTCGGATCGCCGCAAACCGGACATTTCTTGTCCGCAGCCTCCGTGCCGTTCGGTATGTAACGCTTAAGAGCACGCATAACGCCGTTTTTCCACGTATTGATATTATCGTCGTACAGGTGGAGGTTGTTGATCAGTTCCACTACATAGTTCAAAGGCATTCCGTGACGCAGGATACCGGATATAAGTATCGCATAGTTCCAGTATTCTTTGTTAAACGAACGGGAAAGTCCTTCGATAGTAGTACGGTACCCTTCTTTATCCGTGTATTGAAAATCGTAGCGCGATACCCCGTCTTCGTCCTTTTCCTTTATCACCACGCCTTTTTCAACGTATGACGGCAGGTTGAACGCATCCTCCATACGGCCGGTGAATATTTCGTACGGGCGGCCGTCCATGATGCCTATCACGGCCAGCCATTTTTCGTATTCGTTCTGGAAACGCACAACATCCGCCTCAAGACGTTTCGGGCGGCGTATCAAATCGCGTTCCATAACCAACCCGCCGAGGGCTTTCAGAGCTTTTTCGTCGGATTCTTTCTTGTCCTTGGAATCTGAGGCAACCAATACTCCGGAACGCGAACCGTCGCGGTAAACGGTTATACCTTTAAGTCCCAGTTTCCAGCTTTGCAGATATATCTCCCCTACCCTTTCCACACTAACGTCCGATGGCAGGTTGATGGTGGAAGAAATAGAATGTGTCGTGTATTTCTGTACCAGGGACTGCATCTGTACGCGCTTGAGCCAATCTATCTCGCCGGCCGTAGAACCGGAGTACGGAGATTTGGAAATATCGCTTTGTCCCGTCACCCGCATCCATTTGAGAAGTCCGGGGTGGAACACTTCGAATTCCTCGAACGAATCGCCCATGTTGTCCACGTAATCGGCCTTGCCTTCGTAGTTGCCCACTATCTTGCGGCGGCGTTTGTACGAAAGCATAAATACCGGCTCTATCCCGGACGAAGTACGAGTGAGCAGACTTATTGAACCGGTCGGGGCAACTGTTGAAAGGGAAATATTGCGGCGGCCTTCTTTCATCATCCGTTTGTATATATCGGGGAATTCTTTTTCGAGCATCTGAACGAACTCGGAGGTTTTTTCCCATTTCTTATCGAAACCATCGAACGCACCGCGAGTAACGGCCATATCTATCGACGAATCGAACTCGCCCTTGAGTTTGGTGCGCATTATGCCATCGACAGCTTCGAGGGCCTCTGACGAGTCGAACTTGAGGTTGAGCGCGGCTATGGCATCGGCCAAACCGGTAAATCCCAACCCGGTACGGCGTCCCTTTTTTCCGGTATCGTACAATAGTTCCCACAGCTCGCGTTCGTTGCGTTTGATATAGTCGGGTTCCGGGTCGGAATCCACCTTGGCCAGTATCCTTTCCACGCACTCCAATTCCAGATCCACCAAATCGTCGTTCAGCCTCTGGCCTTCGTATGCCACGCGGTAAAATTCGTCAAAATCGAACCTCGCCTTGTCCGTAAACGGATCTTTGACGAACGAATACAGATTTATAGCTATAAGACGGCAGGAATCGCCGCCCTGCATGGCAATCTCGGAACATGGGTTGGTAGAAACGTTCCTGTAACCGGGATAAACCGACGATGTGGAATACCAGTGCTGGCGGTCCCAGAAAATGATTCCCGGCTCTGCTGTATTGTGAGCCGAGGCTATTATTTTATCCCACAACTCACGTGCGCGCACCTTACGGTCGTATTTCGGGTCGGGATTGTCGAGCGGCCAATGATGCGTGAATTCGGCGTCCAACTCCACAGCCTTCATAAATTCGTCCGAAATACGCACGGATATGTTGGCACCGGTCACTTTCTTAAGGTCCTGTTTGATCGTTATAAAATCCTCGATATCTGGATGCGCCACATCCATAGTAAGCATCAGGGCTCCGCGGCGTCCGTTTTGCGCCACCTCACGTGTGGTGTTGGAAAAACGCTCCATGAACGAAACGGCTCCGGTCGTAGTGCCGGCCGCGTTCGATACCACCGAATTTTTAGGACGCAGGCCCGAAATGTCCACGCCTACTCCGCAACGGCGCTTAAACAGTTGCACGAGCTGTTCATCGGTGTGGCATATACCGCCATAAGAGTCCTCTACCGACGGAACTACCACACAGTTGGACAGAGAAGCTATTATCTCTCCATTGCCAAGGGCCGTCATGACGCTGCCCTGCGGCACTATGTAGCGGAACTTGTCGAACAGGGAAAATATTTCTTTTTCACCCATTTCAACGCGCGATTTTCCGTAATCCGACAGGCGCTCCTTATCCTTCGCAGGATATTTTTTCTCGATACGCGCGAATTCGGCAGCCATGCGCCGGTGCATATCGGATGGAGATTGTTCGAGCAGACGACCCTCGTTGTCCTTGAGGGCATACTTTTTAACCCACGTGGTTGCGGCCAGCTCATCACCCTCGAAGTATTCCAGGGCATCGGCCAGAACTTTGTCATAGTCGTAGGTCTTTTGTTTTACCGGGGACGCATCCGTCCCATTGACAGCGGTTTTCATTTGCAGACGATTTTTTTAAAACCCGGAGCCTTACACCGGGCACGCAGATAAGCGTTATTTATTATAAGTTATTTGTTTTTACAGTGTGTTTTGACTAATTTTCGGTGCTTTCCCAAAGTCGGCAAGACACTCCCCGCACCGATACATTTCACATGCCGACAAATGTAAACCAATTACTCATCAAAAGTAAATTTTTTATAAAAAAATTGTGTTTTTAACTTTAACAAACACTATACAACACTGATTTACACACAATTACACAATATTAACGAAAAATATTTTTAAAAAATCCGAAAAAATTATTTTTCCGAAAAGAAAAAAAAATTTACATCGAAGAACATTATTTTTTTCGCGCAAAACAAACCGAAATACTTTTTTTGTCAGCAAATATTTCTATCGGACAGCGCATATACGAAAAATAAAAACGAGGCCATATAAATTTGTCAGCCGACAAACGGTGCAAAACAGCAGGACAATGATTACCTTTGCCCTTGAATTAACCGAAATAAATCCCCCAGGCAAATGCCGGCCACTTTAAACGCCTCGCAAAGGCTGAAAAGCGAAAAACTGATAAAACAGGTGTTCAGGGAGCGAAACAGCGCCCTTAAATACCCGGTGCGTCTGTTATGGAAAGAACTTCCAGGGGACGGTAAAACTGCAGCCGCCTTTTCCGTATCGAAAAAACACTTTAAACGCGCTGTGGACCGCAACAGGATAAAACGTCTGTTAAGGGAAGCGTACCGCACGCAAAGGGATTCGTTCACCGCATCGGTCGATGCGCCTTACGCATTCGTATTCCTTTACGTTTCGGACCGTTTGCCCGATTACAAGCAAGTGTGCGAATGCGTAGCCTCGGTAATGGAAAAATGGAGGGATGCAACCGAAGGCAAATAACACAAAAGCATGAAAATAACGGTATTTACTGACGGATCATCGCGCGGAAACCCCGGCCCCGGCGGTTACGGGATAATAATGTATGCCCCGGAACACAACTACCGCAAGGAATTCAGTGCCGGATACCGCCTTACGACCAATAACCGCATGGAACTGCTGGCCGTGATAGTATCGCTCGAAAACCTCCGCTCAAAAGGACATAAGGTGGACATTTATTCCGATTCAAAATATGTGGTCGATTCCGTGAGTAAAGGCTGGCTGGCCGGATGGGTGGCAAAAGGATTTAAAGACAAGAAAAACCCCGACCTCTGGCGGCGTTACATAGAGGCCGCCAAAGGGCAATACGTTAGTTTCCACTGGATAAAAGGCCATAACGAACATCCGGAGAACGAACGCTGCGATGCCCTGGCCGTAGCTGCGGCCACGGGTCAGGCCGGACCTCTGCTCAGGGATACAGGTTTCGAAACCGGACAAGCGGGATAATACACCCGGAATTCCCGGCATACACGAACAGCTTTTATCTCATTCACTTCGGGGCATTCCTAATTTTTCATACATTTGAAAGGACGGACCGAATTTAACTCCGCCAGTGTGATATTATGAAAATAAATAAAGTTATTTATTGGACCGTCGGCATCGCGGCGGCAATAACGGTCGTTTACTTAGCCGGACCTAAAGTGGAGAAAGCGCGTATGTCGCTCGAATTTCCCGGCGTTCCGCCCACTCTGGAAAGCATACAGGACAGTATAGAACGCTCTGAAAACGCCCGCAGCGACATAAAACCGGGCAACCGTTCCGAAATATTCTGGTACGGAGACACTTTGACTCAAACCGATTATGCGGTAGTCTACCTGCACGGATACAGCGCCTCGAAATACGAAGGCATCCCGGTAGCAACCGACTATGCGCGCCGCTTTGGCATGAACCTTTACATGCCCCGGTTGGACGAACACGGACTCGAAACACCCGAACCGTTGATGAATATGACAGCCGACGGATTGTGGGAGAGTGCGAAAAACGCTTTGGCCGTAGGAGAAAAACTGGGAAAAAAAGTGATACTGATGAGCACATCCACCGGCGGTACGCTTGCCATTTACCTGGCAGCCATGTATCCTGAAAAAGTGACGGCTCTTATAAATTTTTCCCCCAACATATTGCCCGCCAACAAAGGAATAAGCCTTTTGAGCGGCCACTGGGGACTGCAGATAGCACGGGCGGTACAGGGCGGAAAATATGTGCGCGTGGATTCGGCTTTCTACCATCCGGAACAATGGAGCGAAGGGCCGAGGCTGGAATCGACCGTACAACTCCAGGCTTTGATAGACGCCACGATGAATGCCGAAACATTTTCCAAAGTGAAAGCGCCGTGCCTGACACTGGCCTACTACAAAGACAAGGACAATCAGGACCCTACGGTAAGAGTGGAAAAAATACGTTGGATGAACAGCCTTCTCGGCACACACGATGGGGAAAAAGTCTACGTGGAACTGCCCGGCGTAGGAGTACATCCCATGGCATCAGGTATCGTATCGAAAGATATACCGTCCGTTGAGAACCAAGTCAACGAATTCACTCAAAACATCCTTGGAATACATCCGGTAGAAGATTAACCGAAATCAATCCGTTGCAGGATAACCTCCGGCAATTATACGCACATAAACCGAAAAAGATTTATCACTCTGCCGATGTGTCATCGGAAGAAACATAGCCGTTGGTCATGGCATAAAACGTAAGTCCAGAAACGGTCTTGATGCCTAGTTTTGCCGTTATGTTCTTCCGGTGTGTGAGCACCGTATTGAAACTTATGGAAAGCCTGTCGGCTATTTCCTTGTTTATGGCGCCTGAAACTATGAGCTTCAACACCTGCACTTCCCTGGCCGATAATTCCTTATGATGCTCCACAACAGGCTGGCGTCCATCGCCGCAGCCAAGAAAACGCCTCACCGCGTGTATAAGTTCATGCTGGGGAGCGGACGTATCGAGTATTCCGGCATTATCGGATTCCGGTTTGCCGCACATTACAGCCACCGTGCCGGACACACCGGAAAACCATTCGCGAGAGGCCGCGAATATCTCTTCGGATACGAAATAACAATCGTACCGCATATCCCTGCAATCATCCGTACAAGTCATGACATCCGTCTCCACCGGTTGGAAATAGGCGGCAAGAAGACCCTGCAACCCAAGTCCTGAAAGCGTATCGGCAGTTATGACTGCTATTTTTCTAGGAGTGCGCATAAGAGTTTCAGCCGCGTTTATCGGTCAAAGAAGCTACAAGAGGATACAGTATCCTGTCGCGTATCCGGTGGTGCATGCTTATATCCTTCTCCATGGAAGAGATGGAAAATATAACCGCATAACACAGGTTGCGGTCGTAATCGCCCGAAAGATGCCTTACCATGACGCCTTTCATCTCGTGCAGTATATTAATTCCTTCAACATATGCGCTGTCATCGTACCTGGGAGCATCGGCAACGTTGCTTTTCCCGCCCGCCGAGAGCGATGCGCAGTATGGCAACCACTCGCGGGTATCGTACTCTACTGCACGGGAAAGACTTTCCCGGAAAGAAGATAACAAAATCCTGAGTAATCCCAACGCCTGCGACGACGGACATCCGTTTATCAACCGTCCCAAATGAGCCTCTATATTCGGAAGTTGATACTCCATGTAATACTTTTCAGTGCGAAGCAGGTAGTCGGCTATTACGCCTATTCCCGACGTTTTAAGCTGTTTTTCAGGAAAATAATCCGGATTCAGGAAGTTATTCACCACCGAAAGGAAAAATCCGGCATCTATCCCCTTCATTGCGCATATCTGGCCGGCCGTCCTGTCCGACAGTCCCAGCGTTATGCCGAACCTCTCTAAAACGGGTATAAGTTCCACATTTTCCTCAACCACCTCCGAGAGCGGCATATCCTCGTACACCAGTAACATAGGCCGTATGATTTTTTAATATAAGACAAAGGTAACTCATTAAGTCCGTAAAATAAAACACCGGTATAAATAAGGACAAATTTGCCGTATGGCAGGCGTCGGGGAAAAAACAAAAAGCATGGCTTTAAAGCCATGCTTTTTGTTTTTCTGCGAATTACCTAACCCTCGTTATTATTTATTTACTGTGCGTATATACTCTTCAAGCGCTTTTGCCATAGATGGAGTCTGAGGCGTAGGAGCTTTTATATCGACCGAAAGCCCGGAGGATTCGGCTTCCTTTATCGTAGAGAGGCCGAAAGCTGCTATGCGCGTTCCATCCTGTTCGAACTTAGGAAAATTATGAAACAGGGATTTTATACCGGCCGGAGTGAAAAACACCAATACGTCGTATTTCTTATCGGCTATGTCCGAAAGATCGGAATTGACGTTATTGTAAAGTATCACACGGTCCCATTTTATACCTGTCTCATTCAGTGCCGACGTTATTTCAGGGCGCAGACTGTCGGATGTAGGCATAAGGAAAGATTCTGTCTTGTGCTTTTTTATTATCTTCACCAGATCGTCGAACATCTTGCCTCCGATATATATCTTGCGCTTGCGGTAAACCACATATTTCTGAAGATAAAAAGCCACTGTTTCCGTCTGGCAGAAATACTTCATGTCATCGGGAACTTTGAAGCGCATTTCTTCGGCTATCCGGAAATAATGGTCCACAGCATTGCGGCTGTTGAAAATTACAGCCGTATAATTCTTCAGGTCTATCTTCTGTTTGCGTACCAGCGAAGCATCCACGCCTTCGACATAGGAAAACGGATGGAAGTCCACTTTCACATTCTGTTTCTGGGCCAGTTCAAAATATGGAGAGCCTTCGGTTTTGGGTTCCGGCTGGGACACGAGGATAGTTTTTACTTTCATCTTTACACACAAATTTGTTTTATCCCCTCACGGGGAGTAGTTATCAGGTTAGGTTAATACTTGCCTGAACATGCTCCACGCTATAAGCAGGGGGCATATTTCGACGATGCAAAGATAAAAAATAAAATACAAAAAATACCCGGGGCCAGATACTAAATATTCGGCAGCCACAGCAAAACTCAGTGTTATATACAATACAAATACGTACAACAGCATATTTCCAGCCCCACACACATCCAACGCACCGGAATAATACAACAGAAAAAATACGGACAGGCCATATACGCCCATAGCCAACCGCAAAGCTATATTCTTCTCCATTATCAGCGCTCCGAATCCCCTCACATCGAAAAGCCACGAAAGAAACACGTCCACTATATAACGGACAACCATATACACGGATATTCCGGAGAAAACCCAAAACATAATTTCTGTCGAGAACTCGCTTGAGAAATATCTTGGGCTGAAATAAACGGATGAAAGCAGCGAAAACGTAAAAGCGAAAACGGTTAGTGCCAGCACACGGTACACAACATAAACCTTCATGTTCCTTTGTTGGGAATCAAGGCCCGAAAAATAAAACAGATGCACCGTATCACGGCGGAAAAGCATAGGGTAAGCATACCGCAGCAACGCTATCACCGCGAACCCGGCTGCAAAGTAAAAAAACAGCCATGAACCTTCGGACGAGGATTTATATACCTCCAGCATCCTTTGCGGTATTTTCTACGGACAGGCAGCTGTCCGGACGGAAATCATCTATCCACCGGCCACGGAAAATATCGTCGCCGGCTTTTATTATCACCTGGTCGCTCTTGCCGTCGAGATACAGCACGCGGCGGCCCGTCACGCTGTCCTTTATCGGGAAATAATCGTACTGGTTGCGACGCGTACCCGGAGCGTTGAAGCTCCATGCAGGCTCTCCGGTATAATATATGTACATGGACGTATTCTGATACGAACTTCTGAACACCACCGGCGCTCCTGCCGCGGCAGTCCTTATGCCATCGGCCCATTGACGCTGATTGTGGTAAGGCGTAGGCAGCGACGGAATGAAAAGCAATACCCTTGCCGTTACCAGAAGTATGGCGCTGGCTAATCCGCCTATAAGAAAATAACGCGCAACATTTTCGCTCTTTACAGCATAATTGAACGCGAAACAAACGGCCGGTATAATAGCGGCAACGGTCCAGTGGGGTTCAACATGCCCTTTAAATGTCATAAGAAGGAAAAACGCCAAAAAACCCCAGAACAGGAATTTAAGCGTGCGTGCAAATACGCCTTTGGCCTTACATTTGTACACCGCCGCAATCATCAATGGAAAGAGGAAAGGACCGAAAACAGCCATCTGGTTCAGAGGATATTCCAGCGTATAGCCCAACCTGTACGCCTTGGCCGAACGCTCTACCAGGTGATATTTGAGCGACGGAAAATCGTTTTCCACCTGCCACCACACGTGCGGGGAGAAAACAACCAGCGCCGTGACTATCGCTATGTAAAAATATTTGTCCTTAAACAATTTCAAATCGGCCAGAATGACAAAAAACAGCACCAATATTCCGTGATACTTGCTGTACATCATAAGGGCCGCGAGCAATCCTACAAGCATGGCTGTCAAGACGCTGCGGCTATTGAGGAACTTCTTGTACACCAGAAGGAAAAGAGCTGTGAAAAACAACAGCGGCGCGTCCGGAACTATTATAAAACCGTACACGCTCAGCATAGGCACCGAGAGACAGAGAAGTATAAAAACGTTGACGTAACGGTATTTGTCCTTGTTTTCTATCATTCTCCACACCGCCATAAGGAACAGCGTGGACGACACTGCCGACATAAACCTCATCCCAAGCACTTTGCCGAACATACTTATGCCCGTCAGTATGAACACCCCAACCATCGGAGGATGGTCGAAATACCCCCAGTCGGGAAACATGGCGTACATGTAATAATAAGGTTCGTCTTCGTTTAACCCCGAAAACACACCCTGGAGATAATTTACCACAAACCACAGTAAGAAAAACAGCCTGAGCCTGCGGCGTGCCTTTTCGTTATCGCGCGTGGTAAGGATATTCAAAGCATTCATAGTTTCACGTCGAGTTTAAAAAAAACGTCAGTACAAAAGGACTTCCCCTTTCCAGGACGAATACATCAATATGAACAGTTCCGTATTGGCATATCCGCCAGAATGGTATTTCATATAACGGTAACGTGAGCCGACCTGCTCGGTGGAACGCGACGTAAGCGCATGTTCCGTGTCGGTGTCTGTTGCCATTCTCGAAAGCAGGTCGTACACCAGATTGAAACCTTCGTATGCGTAAGCGTTGGGCAATTCCCTGTAACGCGTCCTGAAACCGTTCTCAAAATCCGAATACCGGTATCCCTGACCGTTTTCGAACAGGCGGTCGGGATATATGAACCTGAGGCGGGAAGCCACCTCCGGCTTCATTTCACCCATCATGGCCTTCGCCCTATCCGCTATTTCAAATGCAAATATGTCGGTATCGCCTATTCTTGCCGACTGTTCCATGCCCTGAAGTATCTCCGACATGAACGACTGGCTGAGTTCCGGTATCAGTATGACAGTCGGTACGTTCTGCTTTACCATAGAAGCCAGACGGTCGGAATTGTTCCCAAGGTCCGTATTCAGCAATTCTATCGAGGTGTATTTTACTTTTTCGGACAGGCGTTTCCTTATGCGCGCTATCTGTGCTTCCTGCTGCATTGCCGAAGCTATGACTATCACATGCGACGAAGGGCTTATATTGTCCGCCATATACGACAACACGGCAGATTCCATACCCTGTGCAGGCGTCGACGCCTGCACCATATTCGGCATGCGGTTTACATCGTGTTTGACGGAAAAAGGAGACACTACCAGTGTTTTGGTTCCTTTCATACCCGACGCGACAACTTCAGCAATTTCAGTAAAAAGCGGGCCTATAATCAGGTCGGTACGGGAAAAATCATTTTCTGCCAGTATCTTTTCGGTAGCCTTCACGTCCTTCTGCGAATCGAAAACACGAACGTCGGCCATAAGTCCCTGACCGGCCAGAGAATCGAGCGCCATAAGGGCTCCCATGTAAAAACTGAGAGCTATCCTCGAATCCCTGAGCCTCTCGCGCGGGGTAGCCGCCACGAGCGAATCAGCCCTGTCGAGGTAAAAAGGCAGTATCATATCTACGCTGAGCATACGTTTTACATCCAGCGCCGAAGCCTGCTGCCATCTTCCGGCTGTTTCCCTGACCATGGAAACGTTCACGGTATCGGGCTGAAATACGGAGGTTTCAGGAGCCGGTTCCATCGTCTTGTCCTCCATTTTGAGTACAGGTATCTTAAGTACCATCCCTATCTTAAGCACCGAAGTCTTAAGTTCCGGATTGTATTCTTTGAGCATATCCTGTGTTATCCCCCACTGGTGCGAGATTCCGTAAACGGTTTCCTTCGGAGCAACCACATGCTGTGAGAACCCGACAGGCTCCGGGACCTTTTCCTCGACCGCCGTTTCTTCGGGGACTGCGCGGGCTTCTTCCCTGGCCTTCTGGCGTTGTTCGCGGGCGCTCTTTTTTGGAGGAAGAACAAGCACGTCGCGCGCCCTCAATTTTTTGGTGCGGTAACTTTTGTTACATTCGAGAAGCTCCTCCACCGTCACTCCGAATTTTTCCGCTACGGATTCTATGGTGTCATGGCGTTTGGCGCGATAGGTTTGTATGGCCTGGGCCCAGCTTTCAGAAAAGACGAAAAAGGTAAGCAGCACTATCGCCGATATCTTTACCGCATTATGCCGGTGTCTTTTTATCTCCATATTTAAAAATAATTTTTACCGTTAACAATAACCGACGGACTTCTTACAAAACAAGCCGCGTCCGGGCATATACGACATGACAACCATGCATCAGTCCCGCACACATTCATGCGCCGGCGCATACGGCCGGTACCGGCCCTTTTCCGTTTTCCACGATATCGCTGTACCGCGTATGTTATTCCCACTCTATCGTGGCCGGCGGTTTCGAGCTTATATCGTAAACCACGCGGTTGACACCTTTCACGCGGTTTATTATCTCGTTCGACACTTTGGCCAGGAACTCGTAAGGCAGATGCGACCAGTCGGCCGTCATGCCATCGGTGGATTCCACAGCGCGCAATGCAACTACGCTCTCGTAGGTCCGTTCGTCGCCCATAACGCCAACCGACTGTACCGGCAGCAATATCGCGCCGGCCTGCCATACTTTCTTGTACAGTCCGTCGCGGCGTAGCGAACTTATGAATATGTCATCGACATCCTGAAGTACGCGTACTTTTTCCGGGGTTATATCGCCCAGTATGCGTATAGCCAGACCGGGGCCGGGGAACGGATGCCTCGAAAGCAATTCGTCAGCTATGCCCAGAGTAGCGCCCACACGCCTTACCTCGTCCTTGAAGAGGGTACGCAGCGGCTCCACTACCTTCAGTTTCATGAAATCGGGCAGACCGCCCACATTGTGGTGGCTTTTGATCGTGGCTGACGGACCTTTGACCGAGCACGACTCTATAACGTCGGGATAAATAGTCCCCTGCGCCAACCATTTGGCATCCTTTATCTTAGCCGCTTCCGCATCGAACACTTCGATAAATGCCGCTCCTATGGCCTTTCGTTTTTTCTCCGGGTCGGTAACTCCGGCCAGCGCCGAGTAAAACCTCTGCGAAGCGTCCACACCTACGATATTAAGTCCCATGTGCTTGTATTGGGCCAGAACGCTTTCGAACTCGTTCTTGCGCAAAAGGCCGTTGTTAACGAAAATACACGTCAGGTTGTCCCCTATAGCACGGGAGAGCAATACCGCCGCCACGGAAGAATCCACGCCTCCGGAAAGCCCCAGCACTACCCTGTCCTGTCCGATTTTTTCTTTCAGTTCCCTTACGGTACTCTCGACAAACGAGTCAGGAGTCCAGTCCTGCCTGAGACCCGCAACGCCGACCAGGAAATTCTTCAGAAGCTGCGTCCCGTCCGTCGAATGGTACACCTCCGGATGGAACTGTATGCCGTACGTATCCTCGCCGTCTATGTGATACGCGGCGTATTCCACATCGGCCGTAGAAGCTATGACTTTATAACCGGCGGGAACTTTCTTTATAGTATCACCGTGGCTCATCCATACCTGCGAACCGGACGGAATGCCTTTCATAAGCGGACTGTCCGTGTCCATGCTCACGATATTAGCCCTTCCGTATTCGCGTATTTTGCTGGCCATCACTTCTCCGCCATAGTTATGCGCCAGGTATTGAGCGCCGTAACATACGCCAAGAAGCGGCTTTTTGCCTTTTATATCCGACAGGTCTATCATAGGAGCGTCTTCCTGCCGTACCGAATAAGGGCTGCCGCTAAGTATCACGGCATCGTAGGCCGAGGCGTCTGGCGGATTGTTAAAAGGATGTATTTCGCAATATATATTGAGCTCACGCACGCGGCGCGCTATCAACTGCGTATACTGCGAACCGAAATCGAGAATAAGTACTTTGTTTTGCATTTAAATTTTTTCGTATCTCTTGTATAAAAATATTTTCGTTGCCTCATCCCGAATAAACCGGGAGTATATACGTGTCTAAAAGTTAGGCGTAAAACCGGATTTCTGATAAAAAGCGCTTATCGCCTCGGTCACTTCGTCCGGTGTATCCACGAGTTTTACAAGGTCGAGATCTTCCGGGCTTATCATGCCTTCGGACAACATCCTGTCCTTTACCCACTCCAAAAGGCCTCCCCAGTATTCCGTACCTACGAGTATTATCGGGTAACTGGTCGATTTGCGTGTCTGGATAAGGGTTATGGCCTCGAACAGTTCGTCCAGCGTACCGAAGCCTCCGGGCATCACCACGAAAGCCTGGGCATATTTTACGAACATGACCTTACGGACGAAGAAATGGTCGAAATACACGTTCTTATCCTTGTCGATGAACGGGTTGGAATTCTGTTCGTGCGGCAGTTCTATGTTCATCCCGCACGAAGTGCCGCCTCCGAAATAAGCTCCCTTGTTGGCTGCCTCCATTATTCCGGGACCTCCGCCCGTGATGATACCGAAACCCATACCGGTAAGTTTGTATGCTATCTGTTCGGTCAGTTTGTAGTATTTGTTGTCCGGTTTGATACGCGCGGATCCGAAAATGGATACGCACGGACCTATACGGGCCATTATTTCAAATCCGTTGACAAATTCGCTCATAACGCGGAATATCGTCCACGAGTCGTTGGTCTTTATCTCATTCCATGTCTTGGGTTTGAAGTCGTGTCTGACCTGCTCTCCTATTTCTTCCATTTTTCAGTCGTTTTTCGTTTTTTTAATACGGCCCTAAAGCCGCGCTTGTCGATATATTTTTTTCTATTTCTCATCCGTTTTTCCGCTGGTCATGCCCAGCACCGCCGTGACGGGATTGTGGTCGCTCGATTTCTCGTCGATGGTGGAAAAATCCCTGACTTCGAATGCATTTTCATCAGCCATTATAAAGTCTATCCGAAGAGGATACATCCTTATCATCCGGAACGTCCTGCCGAACCCGAATCCGGCTTCGGAAAACGCATCTGTCATATCACCGCCAAGCACGGTGCGGTATGTGTATGAAAACGGCGTGTTATTGAAATCGCCCATGACAATATTCGGATAAGGCGAAGAGTCCATGTCGGCACGCAGAAGTTCTATCTGTTTCTGCTGGCCCCTGAAGCCACGGTCCAGTCTTCTTATCAGGCCTTTGACTTCGCTTTTTATCTCATCTGACGGTTTGCCGGGCAAATCGTTGACTTCGCCAGGCGCTATACCCAAAGAATTGAGGTGGACACAGTACACCCGCACTATCCTGCCCGACGGCATCCTTATATCGGCATATATAGAACTGGAATTGTCCTCGAACCTGCGCGAACTTTTATTCACTATCGGATATTTCGAGAAAATGGCATTCCCGTCGGGAGCCGATATGACGACATATTTGTATTTCCAGTCGCTCAAATCGACCATTCTTTCTGCATATTCCTGAAAGCATACTATATCCGGTGAAAGTTCCTTCAGCAGTTTGGATATATTCCCGGCAGCATCGTTATCGTCCGTCCACCGGTCGCGGTTGAACGAACGGACATTGTAACTCATGACCCGGAAATCGCCGTCCCGCATGGTTTTGTCCCACGAACCTACCGCAAAAAAACGGTTTACCTGCCCCAGACCTGCAAGAAGCGCAAAAAGCGAGTACAGGAAAAACAAATCCATCTTTACAGCCCAGAACACCACGAAAAACACATTTACCAATATCAGCACCGGAACGAACATCCCGGCCACCGACACGTAAGGCAATGCTTCGGGCGAAAACCTCGAAGATATGAACGCCGCCGCAAGAGCCAGGGCGCACATGATATTCACGATTTTAATTACCCACTTGATTATCAACATATTCAATATGAAATTATCGTATTGCCGGGCTGTTTTGTAAAAAGTGCAATTTACGAAAAAAATGTATAACACACCGCAAAAACAGCACGTGTTGATTTAACATCCGCAATGCTTATATAAAAATCCCACATGAATTTAAATGCACTACATTTGCACATCCGGCGGACAAATGCCGCGACACCGGCGCGCAAAAAGACACAACATGCGACAAATGAACAACATAAAAGGAATATCGTTCGCTCTTCTGGCTTCCGTGACATTCGGATTTCTGCCCCTTTTCTCCAAACCGCTGATAGATATGGGGCTGCCAGTTTCCTCGCTTCTGTTTTACAGATTTCTTATTTCGGCCGTTATCGTGTCTGCAATATGCGCGGCAGGGCGTGTCAACTTAAGGGTGACAGGGCGGCAACTGGCTATACTTGCATTTCTGGCAGTGCTTTACGTGTTGTCCGGAACATGCCTCGTACGGTCATATGTGTATATACCCAGCGGTATAGCAACCACGATACACTTCATGTACCCGGTAGCAGTTACCGCGATAATGGTATTCGTATTCAAGGAAAGGAAATCAAAGACTATTTTTACAGCCATGCTGCTGGCAATCCCCGGAGTGGCGCTCCTGAGCTGGAACACCGCCGCTCCGCTGAACACCAAAGGCCTGTTGCTTGCCGGGTCGACCATTTTCGCATATGCCATTTACCTTATTATGGTAAACCGATCGTCGGTAAGCCGGCTGGACAGCATGCCGATGATGTTTTACATATTCGTAATCGGTTCGGCGGTGTTCGCACTCAGTACGGTCATAGACGGTGGAATAAGACAGCCCGAAGGCGCATTCCAGTGGAGTATGATAACCGGACTTGCAATCATATCCACAGTCATACCGAACATTGCGCTGATAAAGGCTGTGAAAAACGCAGACTCGGTGGTGACGTCCATACTCGGTTCGGCAGAGCCCTTGACTGCCCTCATAGTGGGCATACTGTATTTCGGAGAGGATTTCAGTTACCGCACGATAATAGGTTTCATACTGATAATGTGTGCCGTAACACTGGTAATCTTAAATAAAAACCGTGAAAATAACCCGTTTGTCAGGTTAAATAAGTATTTTAGCCTCCAGAAACAAAAAGGCAACCTTAAAGTCTGACCGCTTTTTGCGGTAATACAAACCTTCTTTATGACCCATTTCATATTCCTTGGAGCACTGCTGCTCCTGACAAGTATCGTACTTAGTAAAACATCGTACCGTTTCGGCGTACCGGCGCTGCTGCTCTTTCTGGTCACCGGAATACTCGGAGGCTCGGAAGGCATCGGCGGCATAGAGTTCGACGACTACGGTTTCGCGCAGTTCATCGGCAACGTCGCCCTTATATTCATAATGTTCTCCGGAGGGCTCGAAACCAAACTCTCGACCATAAAACCGGTCCTGCGCGAAGGTGTCATACTGTCAACGCTCGGGGTACTCTGTTCTGTATTCGTAGTCGGTTACTTTGTATATCTGGTAACCGATTTTTCATTTCTGGTATCCATGCTCATAGGCTCGATAGTGTCTTCCACGGACGCGGCTGCGGTATTCGGCGTATTCCGAAGCCGTAAGATGGGCCTCAAACACAATCTGCGCCCGCTGCTGGAGCTGGAAAGCGGAAGTAACGACCCTATGGCATTCATCATGACCACCACGTTCATATACCTGATACAATCACCCGACACATCGTTCGGCATGATGGCGCTCATGCTGTTACAGTCGATAGTTTTCGGAACTATTGCCGGATGGGCATTCGGACGGGCCATGGTATGGACGATAAACAAAATAAAGCTCGACACCGACGGCCTTTACCCGGTATTAGGCATATCGCTGGCCCTGCTGGCGTTCTCGGCTACTGACCTTATAGGCGGAAACGGGTTCTTGGCCGTTTACATATCGGCCGTGATACTTGGCAACAGGAGTTTTGTACACAAAAAGAGCCTTATGCGGTTCAATGACGGACTTGCATGGCTCATGCAGGTGGTGATGTTCCTCATGCTCGGACTCCTGGTATATCCTTCGCACATAGTGCCAGTGATGGGAATAGGCATAGTGATATCGCTGTTCATGATATTCGTGGCACGGCCACTGGTGGTATTCATACTGATGGCACTGTCTAAATTCTCGGTACGTGACAAGATATTCATATCGTGGGGCGGACTTCGCGGAGCAGTGCCTATAGTCTTTGCCACATACGCTCTGGTATCTGGCGTACCTCATGCCGAAACCATATTCAATATCGTGTTTTTCATATCCGTATCTTCAGTGCTGATACAAGGCACCTCGCTTCCGTTTATGGCACGGATACTCAAACTCGACCTTCCTGCGAGCGACGCCAACGCGCATCCACTTGACTACGAGATATCCGAGAGTTTCCAGAGCGAACTGGTCGAAACTCGTGTGGAACACGGTTCGGCAATGGTAGGTAAGAAAATAGTGGAACTTAAGATACCTCAGTCGGTACTCATAATACTCATTTACAGGAACGGGAAATATTTCGCCCCAAACGGTTCTACCGTAATAGAAGAAAACGACGGGCTGACACTGATGTCCGAAAACGACGCCGATATAGGCATTATGACGCTCATGTGCGCGCCTGTCCCGGAAAACGACGCCTTGGAAAAAAAGGAATAAGGACTGTCCCGCCCATAAATCCCTTAAAAACGGGAAAAGCCGGAAAGGCATATGTCTTTCCGGCTTTTCCCGTTTTAACGCAATAAAAAAATGCATTATAATTTTATATCGTTCATCACCTCCACTATCTCGTCACGACGTGTGGACAGCACTTTCATATATTCGCGGTACGACAGATCCGACACCTCGCATATGAGCGGCCGGGCCAGAAACGGATATATGCACAACGACTGTATGTTTATAAGCAGTGTTATAGGACGTACGGGACGTATTGTTCCTCTTTCCACCTCATCATAAACGCTTTTGGCGAATTTCTTGTACACCTCCATTATGTTTATCTTGCGGCGGAATTTTTCCACTAGCTTGTCCGGGCTTTGTGTTATCTCGTTGAATATGAATATCGGCACATCGGGATTTTCGAGCAGTTCGGTCAGCATGCCGTCGATCAGTTTCGGGATTTTCTCCAAAAGCGGCTCGTCGCTCATTATAGCCGGATAAACATTCCGGTACAGGCTGCTGAACGCCCTTTCGTAAACTATGTGGAAGATGTTTTCCTTGCTCCTGAAATAATAATTCAAAAGAGGGGACGTAATACCGGCTTCGGCAGCTATATCGCGCGTAGTGGCCCCTTTATAACCTTTCTTTACGAACACGGTCTGTGCCGCGCGCAATATTTTTTCCTCAGCTTCGCTGGACAGGGGCTTATTTGGCATAATCTATCAAACAACTATTATTCAGACGTAAAAACTCTGCCCGTTCACAAACCGTTTTATAATTCTGTTCCGCCGGTACGGAACGAGCCGACACTCTGGCGTTCATAAACTAATTCAAAGCATTTACAAAAATGGTGACATTTGTCCGTATCCGCAAGCGCAAATGCTAAATTTAACATAAATAATGTGAAAAAAAGTTAGTCCCTTAATCGTAAATTAATACATTTGCCAGGCTTGTAATTAATTAAAAAAACCGAAATCGATGTCAAACATCCGAAAAACCGCCTTGTTGGCAGCCGTATTCTGCCTCGCTTTCTCTTCATGCGATAAGGTGAACAAACTAAGCGACCAGACTTCGGTCGAAAGTTTTCAGGTAAACGGAATAGCTCCTGAAGGCATAACAGTTGAAGAAGTCAGAATAGAACCTACTCCTGACAATCCAAAAGGCAACAAAATAATAATAAAAACGGATGCTTCCCGCTCCGATTACCCTGTGGCAATACTTGCCGACCCGGTATTTTCAGGCCAACAGAAAATATTTTACGAACCTGTTAGCCTGTCAGGAAATACCGAACCTGTACAATGGACATTCATGGAACCGCTGGTATTCGGCTACGGCGACAAATACGTCTTCCGCCTGGTGGCCGAGAGCGGACTGGTAAGCGAATACACTATCTCGCTGGAAGATGACAGCGAAGGCGGCGGCGGATACCTTGAAGACCTGTTCCAGATCCCCAACAGCGATTTTGAATCGTGGACCGGCACTGGCACCAAAATAAACATAGACGGCACGCCTATCGAAGGCAACAACTACTGGAGCACAGCCAATAACTTCTTCGTGCAGGGCACACACCCTGTCGACGGGCCCAACGGATTGTGCGCCGAACTGCTGACAAAAAAAGTGGACTTCGTGTACCGCACTATGGCAGCCGCCACCATGTTCACCGGTAATTTCTCCTCCACCGTAAATCTCGAAGACCCGAAACAGATGACTTTCTTCGGCTCTCCGTTCATAAAACGCCCTGTTTCGATGACCGTCAGCGTGAACTACAAACCCGGAGCCCAGCTCCAGAAAGTGGAAAACAATAAATTCATCAACCTCGACGGCGTCGACCGCGGACGCGCATGGATAGAAATAATCCATTTCGACGGCCCGGGCAAACTGGAATATCACGGAGACCCGGTGGAAGGCGTGACGGTACTGGGACGCGGCGAAGCGTTCCTTGACAACACCAACGGTTGGACCGACAAAACCATCGTTGTAAACTACACCGACACCAGTACACAACCGACGCACATCGTCATTGTACTCACCTCCAGTTGGCGCGGAGACTATTTCGAAGCGGCAGAAGGCAGCCTGCTTCTGGTTGACAACGTTAAACTCAATTATTAAACAACCGTCAGGAAAGAAAAAAAATGAAAAAAAGGATATATATACTCTGCGCAATGTTCTGCCTTATCGCCATGCACGCTTCGGCGGACACAGAAAACAGCGCGGACACCACAGTTTTAAAACGCCGTATTTCGCTTGGCGTACAGATAGGAACCGACATAGGCGGAGCGATACCTGTTCCGCTGAGCAATATACCGGACAAGTTCAACCCGTATCCCCAACTGTCCGTATCGCTCGGCGCGAGGATAACGATACCTCTGAAAGACAGAAAATGGGCGCTCGGAACAGAAATCACCTACAAGAAAATAGGTCTTGACGCCGATGCCCGCGTGGAAAACCAGAAGTTCGAAGGAACCGACCAGGGAGTGAAAAAAATACAGTATTACTCCGGAACTGCAAAAATGCACATGTCGTTCACAATGCTCGAAATACCTGTATATGCAAAATACGCATTCACATCAGGAGGAAGCCACAGACTTGTGTTCGGCGCATTCGGGGCGTATTACATCAACAACGACTTCAACGTCACGGCCACGAAAGGCTACGTAGGCAACGAACCTGACCAGTTCGAAAACTCAGTAATGCCGGAATCGCCCATACATATGGATTTCGGCTCGTCGCTCGGCTCATGGGATGCAGGTGTCCTGGTGGGCTATGAGAAAAACATGTTCTCCAGACTGAACCTTGGCATAAGGGTCATGATGGGCTTCAAGGATATCTTTACCAACGACAACAAATATTTCGACTACAAGATGCTCAACATGAGGGGAACCATTACCGTAAGTTACAACCTTATAGACCTGAGGACACGTTCCAAAAAATAGATTCCCCGGACATGATGAGGAATGTCCGATACGTAAAAAGAAAAAATCGCCGGCGAATATCTATCGCCGGCGATTTTTTATACTGAAAGTAAAAAGTTACTTAGCGGCATCGATGGATTTCTTGCGGAATTCCTTGAATTTTTTGGATATTTCCAAAGAAACCTTACGGGCACGTGTTCCAGCGGCTTTATTGCCTTTAGCTACATGAGCCTCCGCATCTTTTACGAAGTTATCGATGTCCTGTTTGATTTGATCGAGTAAATTTCTCATAATAAAGTGAATTTATGGTTAAAATATAGTGTTAATTGTCTATACCGTTATTAATGGCTCCTAAATAATTAAAACACAATAGTATTCGCTAAAATCATTTACAAATATATCTATATTTCCATTCACGAAGAAATATTAACATTATTTTTTTGCTTTTGCGAAAAAAATTCGTAAAAAGGAAAATCAACCTATAAATACACGAAGGGAATGACTGCCGGCCAATACGACGTCACAGGTTGATTTTCTGTTCAATCCGAACCGGAACACCTAAAGAAAGCGAAATAGAAATAAACAGCATAACAGGATATAAAACCCGGCGTTCAATGAAGCGAACGGCAGTTATGGCGTCTTTGCAGATTTAACGACGCGGAAGCCGAAAAACCCTTTCTGCATAACGAAAATGCAAGGTTTGTCTTCACGCGAACGATTGTATGTAGAGAGCGGAACGGGAATCTTTTTGCATGTACCATCGGCAAAGCGTACCGTAAGATAATAGTAATGTGTGACCCTACGTGTATAACGATAGCGCTTCCCCGACCTGTTGACAATAGTTTTGGTAGTCGTTTCTTTTTTCAGCACGAGTCCTTCTTCATCATGTGCGGAAGACGAATCCGCCAACAGGGAATTACCTCCCAACAGAAATGAGTAACATACTAATCCGACGACATACACATGGCACAGTAAGTTGACAGAACCGGATGTTCCAGTCAGCCATTGCCATCTGTTGTAAAACAAAGGAACGGACAACAGCACCACAAAAGCCGATACCGCTACCGGCCACCACCATACGACAAGCGTCCTTTCAAAACACACATACCCGAATACACCCAATGCAAGCACAACAACTGCGACCAGAAAACGTCCTGCACTTATCAGTTTACTATTCATAAATCTACCGACAATGAATTAAAACGCTCAGCAAAATTAAAGAAATATCCGCATACCGCATCCCCGCCATTAAAACGGCATTTTACGGAATATAAAAAATACCGTATTGAAATTCATGTATAAGGTATTTTTAGTATTTTCGCGGGTGTTTTTTCAGGAGATCCGACAATATTTACTATTTATATAGCTTATGAACAACATTATCAAATGCATTGTTGCCGTGTGCTGTGTAACATGTGCCATGCCGGCAACAGCTCAATTCAATCTGAAAAAGGCGATAGGCGGAGCCTCCAAAATCGCACAGGCCGCAACTCTTACCGACGAACAGATGGCGGAATACGTCAAAGAGTACATCGACTGGATGGACGAACACAATCCTGTGTGTGACGCGGACAATCCCTACACTATCCGCTTAAACAAACTCACCGAAGGGCTGACCGATGCCGACGGAATACCCCTTAATTTCAAAGTCTACGATGTGATCGACGTAAACGCTTTCGCTTGTGCCGACGGCAGCATACGCGTATTTTCGTCACTGATGGACATCATGACCGACGAGGAACTGCTTGGTGTCATAGGCCATGAGGTGGGACATATCGCTCACCGCGATTCCAAAAAAGGCTTCCGCACCGCCCTTTTGACTTCGGCGCTTAAAGACGGCGTGTCATCGAACGGGGGGAAGGCCGCTGCCCTGACCGAATCGCAGTTGGGCGACTTAGGCGAAGCGTTGGTAAATGCTACCTACTCGCAAAAACAAGAACGTGACGCTGACGATTACGGATATGAATTTCTGAAAAAAGCGGGCAAAAACCCGTGGGCTATGTCTTATTCATTCCGCCGGCTCAAACAAATGCAGGACGGAGCTGAAAAAAGCAGTAAAATCAACCAGTTGTTCTCCACGCATCCAGACCTGGATGTCAGAATAGAACGCATGGAAGAACGAGCCGTGGCCGAAAACATCGAGCCGCCGGTTACAGATGGGAAATAACAGTTTTTGCAAACTGTCGAATACCGAAACATGAACAATCGTGTTTCGGTATTTTTTTGTTCGTATATTTTATACGCAACACTATGGCCGCTTATAAACTATTTAAACTTCACGGGCAGAGCCCGCAGGCATAGCCTGCTTGATATCGAATGTCTGTTGGCAATATCTGTCCAGGCGGGGTAACCCGGCCGGATTGCAGTTTATTTTATGATGTAAAAATTCCACTTTGCGTATTTCAGCAATACGGCAGACAGACAACCTATGTCTTGTCATCAGGCTTTTGCAACGCGCCCTGCGGCATACATACCGGACACATCACACCGGCTCCATACGCCACTTTGCAGGCTCCCGTATCTCCTGACTTCCGGAAAAGCGGATAATTACTATTATTTACAACCGGTCCGGGAAATCATACAAGCATTCATACGTTTACCACGAAAAAACGCACCCTTTTCCGGTCCTGAAACCGGCGGTAGGGTGCGCCTGTTGTAATGAAAATAAAAATATTATAAACAATAAACCGTACGTTGCAGGCTACGCATATTATTCGATACTGCGCATCAGAACAGGCTCACAAACGTTATCTGGAGCATATCTATACGGCTTTTTCTATCGAAATACACATCTGTCATACCCCATGTATAACGGAAATCGAATCCGTACCACCCGAATGTGTATCCTAAGCCCGCACCAAGGTTAAATCCGACGGAGTTCACCTGGCGTTCTTTCTTCAGATTTATCTCAGGGCTGTCGCCAAGACGGGATTTGAATCCCATCATATACGTACCCATAGGAACAAGTTGCAGACTCAATCCCTTGGCCATACTGCGGTCACGGTAACCGAAAGGATAATATTTTACCACTATCGGGAACAGCATCTGGTTTATCTTGTACGAATTCCTGACGTCTCCCCACATCTGGTACGTGCGGCCATAGTTGAACATAAGTTCCGGCGTCAGTGTAAAATGTATTTTGCGGCGGTCGTAGTACACTGTCCTTATGGTATCGACGAACCCTTCTCCTTTTATCAGCTTGTTCCAGTAATCGGCCGTAAATATGGACGACGAGCGGTCCACAGTCTTAAGGCTCACCCTCTGTCGGCTTTTCGGGACAAAAGGAACTTCAAACCCGAAACCGAAATACGTGGCATAAGTACCGGGGCCAATATCTTCGCCGTTTTCGTTCAATGTCACGAAAGAAGCTCCCATCTTGGCGTGGAACTGTTGCGCCCACAAACCTGAAAAACATATTGAGGCTAATAAAGCTGTCAGGAAAATCTTTTTCATCATTATTGATTTAGTGTCGTTATATTGTGTTTTACTGTTATGACGCAAATATGGCTGCAAAAGTTACACCCATAGGTTTATTTAACAGAAAAAAGCCGGCGGATCATCACCCGTCCACGCATTGGCTCTTTCAACGCCAAATGTTCGTTATATGGTTAAGTGCCAAACGATGCATCTATATCATAAAGAACGAATTACAGACAAAGCATCTTTTGCAGTCCTTAAATCGGGCATCATCTCTCTAATTATCGTATTTTTGTCGAGCACAACGCACATTGGACAATTAAATATAAGACGGTTTATTTAAACAAAATCCATATTTCGCGACAATAGCCCGATGAAGATCATCACATGCATAAAACATCCCGTGCACTGCTTCCTAAGCGCTTTTTATTACATAACCGGCAATACTATAGGAAGGATATTCTACCCCCCCCCCGCTATATAACTCGCGGTGGTTCAACAAGATAACATCACAAGGATGGAAATGGGCCGCAAAAGGACTGATACATCAAAAACTGCTCGGTACAAACTCGAAAGCATGGTGGCCCGTAAATAGGCACCAGCGGATTGTAAACCCAGGCAACATTTCCTTTCATGTAGACGATATCAACAATTTCCAGATGCCGGGAACTTATTTTCAGGCTTTCGGGAAAATAAATATCGGAAGAGGCTCCTACATAGCACAGAATGTAGGAATAATCACGGCAAACCATAATTTGCACGACCTCGACTCGCATTCCCAACCGCGTGATGTAAATATAGGAGAAAAATGCTGGATAGGGATGAACAGCGTTGTCCTGCCTGGGGTGACACTGGGGCCTCACACGATAGTCGGGGCCGGTTCGGTCGTGACAAAAAGCTTTCCCAAGGGGAACTGCGTTATTGCCGGAAATCCGGCAAAAATAATCAGACATCTACCGGGCTGACAGCAACCTGACAAGATTACAGAGGATTTCTATATAAAAAGCACTGTCGTCCGGAATTTCCGGACGACAGTGCTTTCTTTTTTGTATCTGTCTGTGTTATTACACTTTCAACTGGGTCACATCCACTTTTTTAAGGTCGGTAGTACCGACACCTAGATTTTCACCACGGCCTATGTGCCCTACATCCTTTATGGACATTTCCTTCACTTTGTTGAAAAGGCTTACGGCAGCCGTATCGGCAGCGACCATATCCTGGGAAACTATCAGGGATTTTATCACGGCTGTATCACCGGCCGAACGTCCGCGCGGACCGTTCTGGAACATTATCCTGTATGCGTCTATTATATTGAGCGCTGGCTTTTTATCCCACGTACACACATCGGCGATACACTGCTGAAGGTCGCTTGAGTGGAAATATTCCCTGTCCCATACGATGCCCATCAGGTTTTTCATCGATATGGACATCTTCGCCCCGCCGTGATTTTTGAGTATCGGCATATTTATCCATACGTCGCAGTCGACCAACGCTTTGTGTATCTTGGTCTTTTTGAGCTTCACTGCCTTGGGCAGTTCCACCTCCACGTAATACGATTCCAGATCCGCCGGAAGCACCTTGGCTCCTGCATTCCTGGCCGCTTCTTCTATGCCGCTGTGGGCATACGAGGCTTTCCAGTTATCGCACGTATGGTCGAATACCACCACTTCCTTCGCTCCTGCGGCAAGACATTTTTTTACCATCGCCGCTACAAGTTCAGGGTTGGTATTTGCCGCCAGTTCCGGTGTTTTGTCCCATGCGATATTGGGTTTTATCACTACTTTCTGGCCTTTTTTCACGTATTTTTCAATGCCGCCCAGTGCTTCGAGAGCCTTGTCGAGCATCTGTACCGGTTCGCCGCCCATAACGGCCACCAGACGGGCTTTTTCGTCGTTCACCGCTTTAGGCACGGAAGACTGAGCCATGGCCTGTCTCAACCCTGAAAGGGTGAACATCGAAGCCACAGTGCCCAGTGCCGTAGTTTTAAGAAAATCCCTGCGTTTCATAATTATATTGCGTTTTTTATTTATCAGACTGCCACCGTAATATCCTTACAACAGCCAAGGAAACGGGAAGCACGGCCCGTTATAAAGCGCATAATCGGCATTACCGTTCACGGCGAACGTCTTTACGACCGCAGCCCCGTCCAACAGTTTTTTTGCATACTCTATCGTAGTTCCGGTCTTTATCCTGTCTTCGACCAACAGTATCCGTTTGCCCCGGTATTCGAAATCGACAGGAGAAAGCAGTTTCGGTTCGTCGTAAAGACGATTGTGGCATGCGTCGCGCAAATTCAGCCGCAGCAGGTACACCGGCAGCGACAATTTGCGGCACAGTATCCCGGCAGGCACGATACCACCGTTGGCAACAGCCACTATCATATCGAAGGACTCGGTTATATCTATCCGGCGAAACCTTTCGAGAACTTCTTCAAATGTTTTTCCGTCCATTTTTCACCTCAGGATTTAGTCATCACCCTGAGCAGTGCGTAACCGGCAAACACCTGAAGCAGCATTCCCGGAACACCTGTGCGGAAATCGGCCAATGCGGCTGCCAACGAACCGGTAAACGCCCATTCGAACGCCGAACCTGCCACCTGATATGATACCACGGTGAGCAAAACAGCCCAAAAAGCCGCCCGTCCTGCCCTTTTCGCAAAGTAAGATGCTGCTACGGCGGCCAATACCGACTTGAACATTATAACGGGAAGCACACCGGCAGGAGGCATACCGAACAACAGGTTATTGGCCAGCGGCGATAAAACCGCAGTCATCAATCCCACGTAAAGCCCGTATTTGTAAGCGCCTACAATTGTGAAAAAATATATCGGAAGAAAAACGAAACCTCCTCCCGGTACAAGGTGTACCAATTGCGGAAAAGCTATATTGGCCGCAGTGAAAACCACAGCGGCGAAAAGAGTCCTCGCGCTTACCAGCGGCAAAGAATACAATTTTACGGTTTGTACAGACATATTTTATTTTAAATTTCGCGGGCAGAGCCCGTTCGATATTAATATCTGTCCAGCCGGGGGCACCCGGCCGGATTGCAGTTTATTTTATTATGTTTTTAATGTTAACTGTCAAATATAATTAAATTCATCCAACATAAAACACGCGTCAATATTATTTAACGTATTTACGGACATATTCCTTCCGAGGTTCCGGAGGCA
>Ga0137298_10534_pt1 | contig 30551 bp, 38 predicted proteins | sample RamsorincwithD2O_2_FD_97182 | JGI IMG/M metagenome (GOLD analysis project Ga0137298, IMG submission 97182) | Mouse cecal microbial communities from Vienna, Austria - Glucosamine amended with D2O | ecosystem: Host-associated > Mammals > Digestive system > Large intestine > Cecum | place: Austria...
AATCTCAAGTAGCAACTGGAATCGTAGTAACAAGAGATACCGTAAATCCGATAGCCAATACACCGACAGTAACAAGTGGAACACAAGGAGAAGCAGGATATTATAGAAGTAATGTGACAGTAAAAATATCTGCAAGTGACGCAACTGGACCATTGAAAAAGGTAACTTACCGAGTAACAGGAACTGCAAAAGGAGCAAATGGAAAAGGAACTGTAGCAAATACAACGGTTGCCGAAAACCAAACGATTGATACAGGAGAAGTAGAGATAGCGAACAATGGAACAATCCAAATACAAGCAGATGGAAGGTGGACAGTAACGGCATATAGTTATGATAAGTCAGGAAGAAAATCTGCAGTAAGTGGAAGTCTAGTGTTTACAAGAGATACTGTAAAACCAACCATAAGTAGTTTTACAAGGACAGCAAGAACAGGAACAACAATCAATGTAAGTGTAAGTGCAAGTGATGCGTTCAGTGGATGGGCTTCAGGAGGAGGTTATACATACTATTTAGGAACAACGGCTAAAAGTACTACAACGGCTAGTACATATCAATATTCAGGATTGACAGACTTGACAAATTATACATTAAAAGTAACTGTGAAAGATAAAGCGGGAAATGTGAGTGATGAAAAGACACTAACAACAATGAGTGCAGGTAGTAAGAACTTTGATTATACAGGAGGTATACAAACATTTACTATTCCAGAAAGCGGGGAGTATAAGTTGCGTGTAATAGGTGCGGGTGATGGGTCTACCTCGAAGGGTGGTACTGCCGAGGGCACAAAACATTTTGAACAAGGTAACATAATATACATTGTTGTGGGTGGCACAGGAGGAAATAATAGAGGTGGATATAATGGGGGCGGTGCGGGATATATTGGAGGTGGAGGCGCGACGCACATGGCTCAAAGAAGTGGAGTTTTGTCATCATTGGAAGCAAATAAAAGCAGTGTGCTGCTAGTTGCTGGAGGCCGGTGGAGGTCATTCGTCAGGATTCAATAGCGCCAATGCTAACGGTGGAAATGGTGGAGGAAGTGTTGGAGGAAACGGACTTACTAGTATGTTTTGGGGTTATGCTTCTGTTGTTGCTGCAAAAGGTGGCACATCGAATAAGGGAGGCACTGCAGGATACAATTCCTTTGGATATGGGCAGGCTGGTGAAAATGGGAAATTCGGACAAGGTGGAGCTGGCTACTCGTTTAGGGCGGGAGGAGGCGGTGGAGGAGGCGGTTGGTTTGGTGGAGGAGGTGGCGGACACGACTACTGGACCAAAAATGATGGCTCGAATGATGATGCGTCGGGAGGCGGTGGTGGTGGATCTGGGTATGTAGGTGGGGTAACCAACGGAACGTTCGGTGTCGCTTCCGGATTCGGAGCAGGAACAGCCATGCTGACCTTGATTGAGTGAACCAACTTGGCCAGATATTCTAACTTGTGAAAGGGAGATATCGCAAGACTTTCTTTGCAAAGAATAGAATTTTGAAAATACTAAAGACTTCGTCAGATATATTTTGATGAAGTCTTTTCTTTTATGCAGTTGTTGTGGTAAGATAAGAAAAAAGAAGAAGTTGGAGGAAATATGGAAGTTTTAATTGCAAGCAAAAATCCAGGTAAGATAGAGGGAGCAAAGTTAGCATTTGCAGGGTATTCGGATGTGTTTTCAGATGTATCCATTACTGGAATTAGTGTGCCATCTGAGGTGCCAGAAGAGCCAGTCAATGAACAAATTATGCAAGGTGCTATCAATCGTGTGGCAAATTTGAAGAAATATGCCTTAGATAATGGAATTTCAGCAGATTTATATCTATCTGTTGAAAGTGGAATAACCAATCAAATGGGGACTTGGCTTATTGTGAATATGGCTTGTATCGAAGATGATATGGGAAAAAGAAGTTTTGGAACAAGCAGTGGTTTTCCGGTGCCAGACCGTTATGTGGACGAAATTATTTCTTCGGATTTAAGTGTGCTCATGGAGAAAATCTTTGCAGAAAAAGACTTGCGTTCTTCCAAAGGAGGCATTTCGTATCTAACCCATAACAATATTTCTCGTATCGATTTAACACGCGAGGCTTTTTGTATGGCGTTAACACAATGGACAAATGGAGAGAAATGGTAGTATGAAATTAGAACTAAAAAATGTAAAACAAATTTCAGATTTAGATGGATTTTATTCGAAAATGCAAAAGATTTATGGCGAAAAAACCTTACACGCCATTACCAATGGAGGATGCAAAGACCATCCAAAAGTCTGCTTTATCTTTATGAACCCAACCGGCAGAAATATTGCGTCTGTGCCAGGATGGAAAGGTATTCATTCGCCTTGGATTGGCACCAAAAATGTATGGAAGCTATTTTATCGTATTGGGCTAATGCCAAAGGAAACATTTGCGACGATTCAAAGAATAAAAGGTGCGGATTGGACCGAAGAATTTGCCGAGCAGGTATATACCGAGATGGAGAAATCCCGAGCCTTTATTACCAACCTTGGAAAATGTACTCAAGTTGACGCAAGACCATTACCCAATGCCGTTTACCACGAATATTTAGCCTTGCTATATAAAGAGATTGAACTATTACAGCCAGAAAAGATTGTAACTTTTGGCAATCAAGTGAGTAGCATTGTATTAGGCAAGCAGATTTGTGTTTCCAAATGCCGAGGAACATCGTATCCACTGGAAATTGCAGGACATACTTATACTATTTATCCGACGTATTATCCCGTAGGAAACGGCATGAGAAATATTGATTTAGCTGTGGAAGACTTGCAGAAAATTTTATCCTAAATCTTGAAAAGAAAAAATTTTTTTGATACACTAAATTGAGAAAATTAAAACGAAGGAAGAGGGAAGAAACATGAAAAAAGGAGAAAAGGGAGAAGTTAAAGTTGCGTTTATTGTAGCGATTTGTATTTTAGTAGTTGCACTACTAATTATATTTGGCGTAATTGCTTGGCAGTTATTCCACACAGATAAAAAAGAACAACAGCCACAATACGTTCCACAACCAGTTAGCAACCAAATTGGAAATACCACTGGTGGGGATGAGTTGCTAGTGCTTGAAAAATTAGCTAAACCATTTACCTATTGCACAGACCCAGATTGTAAAATTAAAGAAGAAGACCATTTACATTTTGGCGACCGTATTGCTTATGACCCAACCAAACTAAAAGAGGGAGCAGAAGAAGCGTCCCTTGCTTATACAGCCTTTTCATTAAATACAGGCTCAGAAGTACCATCGGTTACCTTTGATGCTCGTACAACAGATAAGATTACAGAATGGTATGTGGCAGGACAAGAAAATGGACATCTTATCCTACTAGCTGGAACAACAACGGTAAACAAACTAGAATTAAAAGGTTCGGTTGGTGTTATTAACTCAGCCTATGAAATGAATAAAATTTGTAATATCTATGGAAATGGAATGGGAGCAGAAAGTGCAACAGCACTAAGTCTAGAAAAACTAAATCAATTAGCAGGTATTACAACAAACTTAGAAAACAAAAGTGTTACTTACCGAGATGGAAGCGTAGTGGAATATCTATTTAACTATGGAAATGAAGCAGATTACAGCAAGAGTAGTACCGGAAATAACCGTGTTGAACAAGTAGACCCATGGACAACACAAGGACAAGTTATTCCAACGTATATTACCCAATACATTACAAGCAAAAGCCCATTGAAAGTAAAATCTGCATATTATGGATATTCTCTTGCGAATCCAAAAGTAACAGGAAATGACGCAAGACTTGCTAAAATTAAATTGGGATTAAACAAAGACATTTGGCTCGCAACTATTGGAATGAATGCAGACGAGAAAAATGTGCGTTATGGTCCCGCAGGTGTAGCAGCCAATAATATTGTGGTATCTGCAATTGACCTATTCTCATCGGACGGAATTGAAAATGTGGGAAGTTTCCCAGTAAGACCAGTGGTAACATTAGTTTCCAATGTTAATACAGGAATGGTACAAAAAATTATGGAATAACAAGAAAAAAAGCACTTCTCATGAAGTGCTTTTTTTGGTGTCTATTTTACTAAAATTTTATGGAAAACTTTCTTTCCTTTTCTTAAAATGGCATAGCCATCTTTGAAATCTTTGCTTGATAATATATAATTCGTATCTTCTACTTTGGTATCATTTAGTGTAATACCACCTTGTCCGATTAAGATACGTGCTTGTCCTTTGGAAGGAGCAAGTCCTGCACTAATTAACACATCTAAAATTGGCATTTCCATTTTCTCAATCGTTGTAGTTGGCATATTGTCCAAGTTACCAGAACCACCGAAAAGGGCTTCTGCTGCTTCTTGGGCTTTTCGTGCTTCTTCTTCACCATGAATTAACTTGGTAATTTCAAAAGCAGCAACTTTTTTGGCTTCGTTAATTTGCTCGTCTTGCAAACTAGATAGACGATTTACTTCGTCCATTGGTAGAAAGGTAAGAAGACAAAGAACTGTACGAACATCTGCATCTGCAATGTTTCTCCAGTATTGGTAAAACTCATAAGGAGAAGTTTTGCTAGCGTCAAGCCATAGTGCACCTTTTTCTGTTTTGCCCATTTTCTTTCCTTCTTTTGTAGTAAGAAGTTTGAAAGTTAGACCATAAGAGTCCGAATGACCGATACGGCGGATTAAGTCAACACCACCTAAAATATTGGACCACTGGTCATTTCCACCCATTTGCATTTTACAGCCATAGGTATCGTGTAAATGCAAGAAATCGTAAGATTGCATTAACATATATCCTAATTCAAAAAAGGTTAAACCAGTTTCCATTCTTTGCTTATAACATTCTGCTGCTAGCATTTTGTTAACAGAGAAAAGAGAACCAATCTCACGCATAAAATCCACGAAATTTAGGTCTAATAGCCAATCTGCATTATTGACAATAATGGCTGCGTTTGCGCCTTCAAAACTCAAAAATTTAGAAAGTTGTACCTTAAAACATTCTACATTATGGTTAATTTCTTCACGCGACATCATGCGACGCATATCTGTTTTACCAGAAGGATCTCCAATCGTTGCAGTACCACCACCAACAAGAATAATTGGTTTGTGTCCTGCCTTTTGCATTTGGGATGCTACCATCATGGAAACAAAATGACCAACATGAAGGCTGTCTGCAGTAGGGTCAAAACCGATATAGAAAGGAACACACTCTTTTGCGAATAATTCTTTCATTTCCTGCTCATGCGTCATTTGTTCAATGTAGCCACGTTCCTCTAAAATGTCTAAAACATTTGTCATAAATATCCCTCCTTAAAATTCGTTTGTATATATGCCCAACATTCTACCACAAAATTTCGCAAAATTCAAACAAAATGTTTACAAAAAAGTGGATTTATGAAATAATATGAACAGTTTTAAGATAAAAGAAAAGAGGAAAATGAGTCAAGTGGGAGCATCTGAACTTTTGATTGAAAAAATAAATTTGGCAATTACCAATCGAGAAGAAAAAGAAAAAGTTGCCCAAAAAGTATTAGAGAAAGTGCAAAATGGGGATATTATAAGTGCAGGCTCACGGAAGTACAGCGTGGCTTGCGATTGAACAAATTGCACAAAAGGTAAGGCAAGAAGGAATTCACATCCAAATGATACCAACTTCGTATGAGGTTGAAATGCTTTGCCAATTTCTTGGTATTCCGATGACCACACTTGCAGAAAATACACCAACTTGGGGATTTGATGGAGCAGACGAAGTCAATTCGCAAAACTGGTTAATCAAAGGAAGAGGTGGTGCCCTTCTTCGTGAAAAACAAAATATGAAAAAATCTCCAATTACCTATATTTTGATAGATCGTAGTAAAAAAGTAGAAAAATTAGGAACCAAGTATAAAGTTCCAGTTGAATGTAAAATACACGCATTAGAAAGCGTTGAAAAAGGACTCAAAATGCTGGGAGGAAGTCAGATGGAACTTCGTAAAGCAGTTGCAAAAGACGGACCAGTCATTACCGAAGCAGGCAATGTACTGTTAGATGTGAAATTTGAAACCATAGAGCCAGGACTTGAAGGAAAAATCAAAGAAATTCCCGGCGTTGTAGAAAGTGGACTTTTTATGGATTATCCAGTCAAGATGATATCTTAATTCGGAAAGGATGGAGAAGCCAATGTGGGGCGATATTGCGATAGCATTTTTATTAGCATTTATTACAACTTTTGCTGTAGTACCATATACAATGGTATTGGCGAAAAAAGTGGGAGCAATTGATATACCAAACGAAAGAAGAGTGAATAAAAAACCAATGCCAAGACTTGGCGGAGTAGCGGTTATTACAGGGTTCTTTGTTTCCGTAATTTACTTAATTATTACTATGACCGTAGAAAGAACCTTAAACTTAGCAGACAATGACTATGGTATTCGCTTAGCGGGATATTTTGGCGGTATTCTTGTCTTAGCAGTTGCATGCTTTATTGATGACTCCAAAGGAATACCACCACTTTGCAAACTAGCAGCACAAATTATAGCGGCTGTTTGCGTTGTGGTATGTGGGGTCAACATTGGAGATATTAACATCCCAATTTTTAATACTGTCATCCGATTAAACGGAATTTGGTCTGTTATTCTAACTGTTGCATGGATTATCGGAATTACCAATGCCATTAACTTAATTGATGGATTAGATGGACTATCTTCTGGAATTACTTTAATTTCATGTTTATCTTTACTGATTATCTTTTCTCTCAATGGAGCACCTGTGATATCCATTGTCTTAATCACAGCATTAGCAGGTGCATTGGTGGGATTTCTACCATATAACTTTAATCCAGCAAGAACTTTTATTGGAGATACTGGTTCTAACTTTTTAGGATTTTCCATCGCGGTTATTTCCATTATGGGAGTTGCGAAAACCTATACAGCGATTGTCGTTATGGCACCAATTATTGTGCTTGCCTTACCAATCTTTGACACCCTATTTGCCATTATTCGACGCATTGTAAAAGGAAAATCTTTCAAGGCAGTTCTGATGCCAGATAAAGGACATTTACATCACCGTCTAATTGCCAAAGGGTATACCCATAAACAAGCCGTTTTAATTCTTTATGGAATTAGTGCAACTTTTGGTATGTTTGCTATCATCCTATTAGAAAGTGGCTGGTGGAAAGCGATTTCCTTTGCACTACTTGTCATAGCGATTGTAGCACTAGGATATAAAGAAGCATTTGGTATGAAGAAAATTGAAGAAGAAAATAAAATCGAAGAAAATCCAAAAACAAATGAAGGAGAAAAATAACCATGGCAATACCAAAAATCATTCATATCATTCGATTTCAGCAAGAACCAAGGACACCAAAACAATTACAAAGAATTCAAAATTGTCAGAAAAGATGGGCAGAAAAACTACCAGGCTATGAAATGAAAAAATGGGACGAAACCACTTTTGATTTAGAAGCACATTCGTACACAAAAGCGTGCTTATCCATCAACCGTTGGGATTTAATTCAGAGTTATGTAAGAGCCTATGCCTTAGATAGTCAAGGCGGTATTTTCTTAGACAATGAAATGGTAGTGGTAGATAATTTTGACGATTTACTAGAATTTTCCCTTTTCTTTGGGTTTGAGCATAACAATCAAATTTCCAATGCAATTGTAGGAGCAGAACCACATAGTGCGTTTTTCCAAGAAGTATTAGCGCATTTATCCGGTCTAGCACAATCCAAAGAAGGCATTCCATTAGATTATGAGGGATTTTTGTCAGGGCTATTAAAAGAAAAATATCACGTGTTGTTCAATAACCGAGAACAATTATTAGAAGGAAATATTAAGGTATATGCAACGAGTAAATTCATACAACCTTCTGGCGAGTCAAAGACCATATCGGTTAAACCAGAATTGTGCAAAGGAGAAGTTGGAACCTTTAGCAATCAGATGGATATCAACAAGAGGATGAAAATTCAGACCCAAGAACAAGCAGAACAATATGAAAGAAAGCAAGCCAAAAAAGCATCTTTTCAATAAAGGCAAAAGATTACAAACAAGGAGAAAAGAATGGATATCGACGAAAGTAGACTAATTAGTCCAGAATTAGAAGACCTTGGCGAAGAACGACTTGAAAATTCGCTTAGACCAAAGACTTTAGACGAGTACATTGGACAAACAAAAGTAAAAGAAAATATGAAGGTATACATAGAAGCGGCGAAAAAAAGAGAAGAGCCGCTTGACCATATTTTACTCTATGGACCACCAGGACTAGGAAAAACAACACTAGCCAATATCATTTCCAATGAAATGAATTCCAATATTAAAATAACATCTGGACCAGCCATAGAAAAACCAGGAGATTTAGCAGCACTCTTAACAAATCTTGCTGAATTTGATGTACTATTCATTGATGAAATTCATCGTTTGAATAAAAGTGTAGAAGAAATTTTGTATCCAGCCTTAGAAGATTACACCTTAGATATTATCATTGGAAAAGGACCAAGTGCACGTTCCATTCGTTTAGACCTTCCAAAGTTTACGCTAATTGGAGCAACCACAAAAGCAGGTTCTCTGGCTACTCCGTTAAGAGACCGTTTTGGCATTATCCATCGTTTGGAAATGTATGAGCCAAAAGATTTAGCAACGATTGTAAAAAGGTCGGCTAAGATTTTAGAAATTGAAATTGATGAGCAGTCAACAGAGGAAATTGCAAGAAGATCAAGAGGAACACCAAGAATTGCGAACCGATTGCTAAAAAGAGTCAGAGATTATGCGCTTGTTTTAGGCGATGGGAATATTAACTTGAAAATAACAAAACATGCCCTAAATAAACTAGAAATTGATGAAATGGGTTTAGATGAGACCGATCGTAAACTATTGGAAACTATGATTACCAAATATGCAGGAAGACCAGTTGGAATTGAAACACTAGCAACAACGATTGGAGAAGATGCAGAAACCATTGAAGATGTGTATGAACCATATTTAGTCCAAATTGGATTTCTAGCTAGAACACTAAGAGGAAGAGTACCTATGCCACCAGCTTACCAACATTTAGGCTTTGAATGGAAGGAATAAAAGGAGAGAAAAAATGAAAAGAGAAAAAGTAGTAATTATTGGAGCAGGACCAGCAGGACTTACTGCTGCGTATGAATTATTAGAAGAAAACGGAAAAGAAAAATATGATGTCGTTATTTTAGAGGAAAGCCAAGAAATTGGTGGTATTTCCAAAACTGTAAAATACAAAGGAAATCGTATGGATATTGGAGGACACAGATTTTTCTCTAAAGACGACCGTATTATGAAATTCTGGAGTGATTTAATGCCAATCCAAGGTGTTAAGTCTTTTGATGATGAAAAATTAGGTAGAGAACGTGAATTAGTCGAAGGCGGACCAAACCCGAATCAAGAAGACGAAGTTATGCTCGTTCGTACAAGAGTTTCCCGCATCTATTACCTCAAAAAGTTCTTTGACTATCCAATTAGTATGAAATGGCAAACTTTTGCGAATATGGGATTATGGCGTACCATTAAAGCAGGATTTAGTTATCTCAAAAGCATTTTTATAAAGAAACCAGAAGACTCTCTTGAGAATTTTTATATCAACCGTTTTGGTAAAGTGCTATATAGTATGTTCTTCGAGAAATATACCGAAAAACTATGGGGAAGAGATCCAAAAGATATTTCAGCAGACTGGGGAGCACAGCGTGTAAAAGGAATTTCCATCAAAGCAGTCATCAAGGATATGTTCAAAAAAGTATTTGGTAAGAAAAACAAAGAAAATACAGAAACTTCCCTTATTGAACAATTTTGGTATCCGAAATATGGACCAGGTCATTTATGGGAAACTTTAGCAAAGAAGGTAGAAGAAAAAGGTGCGACTATTCAAAAAGGCTATCAAGTAACCAATGTAGAAGTAGAAGGAAATCGTGTAAAATCTGTTATTTGCCAAGTCAATGGAAAAGAAGAAAAAATCGATGCAGATATTGTGATTTCTTCAATGCCACTTAGTGAGTTAACTACAGGAATTACAGGAACCGAAGTGCCAGAAAAAGTACTAGATATTGCAAAAGGCTTACCTTTCCGTGATTTCATTACAGTTGGTGTATTGGTAAATAAACTAAAATTAGAGAATAAAACCAATATGAAAACACTTGGCAATATTGTGCCAGATTGTTGGATTTATGTACAAGAACCAGAAGTTAAAATGTGTCGTATCCAGATTTTCAATAACTGGTCTCCATATTTAGTAGAAGACCCAGAAAACACCGTGTGGATTGGACTTGAATATACTTGCACAGAGGGGGACGAATATTGGAATATGTCTTCCGAAGAGTATCAAGAATTTGCAATTGGTGAGTTAATGAAAATGAACTTAATTGATAAAGAAGATATTAAGGATGTTCATGTTGAAAAAATTAAGAAAGCATATCCAGCTTACTTTGATACTTACAAGGATATTCAAGAATTGATTGACTATATTAACACCTATGAAAATCTATATTGTGTTGGTAGAAATGGTCAACATCGTTATAACAACATGGACCACTCAATGGCAACTGCAATGGAGGCTGTAAAAGCTATTAAGGAAAATAATCCATCCAAAAATGCCATTTGGAATGTCAATACAGAAAAAGAATATCATGAAGTAAAAGAAGAGAAACAAGAAGAAGGAAGTAATTAAATGAAGTTGTTAATGCATACTTGCTGTGCACCATGTAGCGTGTATTGTATTGATTTACTAAGAAAAGAAGGAATTGAACCAGTCGTGTACTGGTTCAATCCTAATATACACCCATATATGGAGTATAAAGCAAGAAGAGATACCTTAAAAGAATATACCAAAAGCATTGGCATAGAGGCTATTTTTCAAGAGGAATATGGCCTTCGTTCGTTTTGCAAAAATGTGATTGGAGATTTAGAAAATCGTTGTAGTAATTATTGCTATCGTGTTCGTATGGAACAGACAGCAAAATATGCGAAAGAACACGGTTATGATACCATAACAACGACTTTACTTGTAAGTCCTTATCAAAAGCACGAAGAACTAAAGGCAGTTTGTGAAGAAATGGCAAAAAAATATGGTTTGCAGTTTTTATATCGAGATTTCCGCATTGGTTTTCGAGAGGGACAAGCAAAGGCACGTGAATTAGGGCTATATATGCAGAAGTATTGTGGCTGTGTTTTCTCGGAGGAAGAACGATACCAAAAGCAAATTGAGAAAGATAAAGAAAATAAAATATTATGTGATTAAGAAAAAGGAGGTGCATATATGGCAAAAAAATGAATGAAGTTACAATCCGTTCAAGTGCTGCAGAATATTTAACCTATGTTGCTGCTATGGGAAATAATCCAGAAGCAGTAGAAGTTAGATATGAAGACGAAAACATATGGTTAACGCAAAAAATGTTAGCAACCGTTTATGGAGTAGAGGCAAACACAATAAATTATCATATAAAGAAAATCTATGAAGATAATGAATTAAATGAGAAACCAACTATTCGAAATTTTCGAATAGTTCAAAAAGAAGGTGCTAGAGATGTTTCCAGAGAAGTCGCACATTACAATCTTCAAATGATAATAGCAGTTGGATTTAAAGTCAACAATGAAAGAGCAGTGCAGTTTCGAAAATGGGCTAACCAAATTGTTAAAGATTATACCATAAAAGGTTGGGTAATGGACGACGAGCGTTTGAAAAGCGGAGGCTCCATTTCAACTGAGAAATATTTTGAAGAACAATTAGAACGTATAAGAGAAATAAGGATGTCAGAACGAAAATTTTATCAAAAAATTACGGATATATATGCAACTTCTATCGATTATGACAAGACAGCTAAAAGTACAATCAGATTTTTCACAGCGGTTCAAAACAAACTTCATTATGCAGTATCTGGAAATACTGCTGCAGAAATAATATACAATCGAGCGGACAGTAAAAAAGAGAATATGGGCTTAACTTCATGGGAAGGTGCACCAAACAGTAAAATACATAAATATGATGTAGTAATCACAAAAAAATTATTTGTCCGAAAATGAAATTGCACAACTGGAAAGAATGGTATCAGCATATTTAGATTTAGCAGAAATGCAAGCAATGAGGCATATTCCAATGACAATGGCGGATTGGGAAGAAAGACTAAACGGTTTTTTAGGATTATGGGACCATGAAATCTTGCAAGATAATGGAAAAATATCAGCAGAAATGGCAAAACTTCATGCAGAAACAGAATTTGAAAAATATAGGATAGTACAGGATAGAATATATATTTCTGATTTTGACCAACTTATGATAGATAGCAAAAAGATAAAAGAAGATAATCAAATGTGAAAAAAATAAAAACAAAGTAGAAGAAATCGTAGAAAGATAAGTTCAATAAAACGCAAAAATAGATATTTCAAAGAATGTTGCTCATGTTTTAGAGAAAAGGAGAGAATATTCAATGGAAAATAATATTTTTGAAGAAATTGTTAAAATGATAGAGACAAGAAGGAATAATGCCTATCGAAAGATAAATGAAGAGTTAATTTCTTTATATTGGGATTTTGGAAAATACATTAGTGAAAAAGTAAATGATGCTAATTGGGGAGATAAAATTATAGATAAATTAGTGGATTTTATGAAAAGAGAATACCCGACAATGAAGGGATTTACTAGAGCAGGAATATATCGAATGAAACAATTTTATGAAACCTATAAAGATAATGAAATTGTCGCTCCACTGGTGAGACAAATTAGTTGGACCCATAATGTTATGATATTAGGTGCTACTAATTCGATAGAAGAAAAAGAATTTTATATAAGAATGTGTATTAAAAACAATTATTCAAAAAGAGAACTAAATCGACAAATAGCAAGCGGATATTTTCATCGATACATGTTATCCGATGGAAAAGCAAATCAAAGTTTGTCAAAGGCTGTAGGAGAAGAGGATTATCCCAATACAAAAATATTAGATACATACAGTTTAGAATTTTTAGATTTACCAAATCACTATTCGGAAAAAGACTTGAAAAAAGCGATTATTTCTAATATGAAAGATTTTATATTAGAGATTGGAAAAGATTTTACTTATGTAGGAGAAGAATATCGAATACAAGTTGGAAATCAGGATTTTTTTATTGATTTACTATGTTATAACAGAACATTAAATTGTCTAGTGGCTTTTGAATTAAAAATAGGAGATTTTCAGCCAGAATATATATCAAAAATGGACTTTTATTTAGAAGCCTTAGATAGGCAAGAAAAGAAGAAAAATGAAAATCCAAGTGTAGGCATAGTTTTGTGTAGTGGAAAAAATGAACAAGTGGTAGAGTATGCAATGAGTAGAACTATCTCTCCTACAATGGTATCACAATACACGCTAAACTTGATTGATAAGAAATTATTAGAAAATAAATTGAAAGAAATTTCGAAGATAATAGAAGAAAATAACGATAATTAAAATCGAAGACATAAGGAGAGAAGAAATGAACCAAGAATTACAACAATACATTCAAGAAAAAATATTTCCACAGTATGAAATGTTTTATTCCCACAATATGCTACATATTAACAATGTCATTCAAAATGTTACGTTTTTAGCAAAAGAATATTCATTGGACGAGCAAATGGCGTATGTAATTGCTGCTTATCATGACCTTGGACTAAAAGTAGACCGAGAAAATCACGAAAAAGAGTCTGGCAAGATATTTGCAAAAGACGATATTCTAAAACAATATTTTACTCCTGAGCAATTACAAATTATGAAAGAAGCAATTGAGGATCATCGAGGTTCCAGAAAAGAAAGGCCACGAAATCGTTATGGAGAAATTTTATCCGATTCGGATCGAGATTTTGACATCAAACTATTAGCGAAAAGACAACTGGCTACTTCCATCAAAAATTATCCAGAATTTACAACATTTGACCAACATTTTGAACACTGCTATGCGTACATTAAAAAGCGAATTGATGCTGGAGGCCATTTCAATTTATGGACAAACCATCCTGTTTTAGTAGAAAGAAGAGTACAATTTGAAAAAGATTTCTTCCAAAAAGAATATGCAAGAGAAGTATATCAAAAAGAATGGCAGAGAATTACAACAGATGGAACCTACGAAAAAATTCAAAACTATTATATGGATTATTAAAAAAGGAAAAGCTGGGACAGTATGTGAATACTTATCCCAGCTTTTAGCAAAGAACAGGTTAGTCGTCCATTTCGTACCATTTCTTTCGAGGAGGAGGGTTCATAATGTTGAAGTAGTACAAACTTTCTGCAATTTCTCTGCAATGAAAAGCAAGAGAACAACGTTCAAAAAGTTTCCATACTAACTCAATATTATCATAACCAGGTGTTTCAATACCGGCTATCAGCTCCTCAATCAATGGGCGAAATTCCCGCATTTCTGGGTCTAATTGCATTTGCCGCAAAGAGGACAACAGTTCTTCTGCTTCGGGCATACAATCCCTCCTAATATGGTATACGAATAGTATACCATATTTTGGAAAAAAAGTAAAATAAGCAAGGGATTTGCCTTTTAGGAAAATTTGTAGTATAATAGATATGCTCAATTGTACCTTACACAGCAAGGTACAGAGGAAACGAAACAATTTTCTCTGGAGGTGCTGTGTAAAACCTCCAGAAAACTTTGATGGAGGTATGCAAAATGAAGGAAGTGTATGTGTTCAAACCCGATGGAAAAATCCTGTTGGGAACCATGAAGGAAACTGCCACCGTGGTGTGCATGGATAACTTGGAAGGGGTTAAACCGTGCCCCAAGAAGGCGCTGGAATTGGTGCCGAAGGAAGTTCTGGACTTCTGCCAGGAGAAACAGCAGAAGTTCCTGTACCAGAATGGCAACGGCGACTGGGAAACCATCAAGTAACAACGCACACATTTTCATGGCAAAGTGCCCTTTTGTTTCCGTTCGGAGAGCAGAAGGGCACTTTGCTTTTTCTGACCAGCCACAAAGAAATAAATTGTAAAAAGGAAATTTATTTGATAGAATACACTTGCAAGAGAGGAGAATAAAATGGAATTATATGAGAAAAATGGGAATATTTTATATATCCTTCATGTATTGAAAAAATATACAGATGAAGAACATAAATTGTCTATATCCGAGCTACGCGAAAAGATAATAGAGGAATATGGAGAGGAAATCGACCCACGAACCATACGCAGAAATATCAACTTATTACAGCAAAAGTTTGGCTACGATATCAGTACCTATGCAGACAACAAAATCGGCTACTATATCACCAACGACCCCGAAACAGACTTTGAGCCAGGGGAGATTCGTGCCATTATTGATACATTCAATTATTCTACCTTCATCGAAGAACGTATGGCAAAAGGAATTATCCAAAAGTGTAGAAATTTGCAAAATATTTACGAGAACCAAAAAGTGCAAGAATATAAAGTGTATTCTGCAAAAGGAAAAACAAGTAATATCGAAGTGATTAAAAACATTGAGGACATTTCCAACAGCATTTTGCAACAAACCAAAATTAAATTTGAATATTGGAAATATTGCATTGTAGGGGATAAAATCAAAAAGCAGATTGTCAGTGCACCAGTTGTTTCGCCCTATGCGATTATCTATGACGAGCAACAATTCTATATGATTGGTATCAAAGAAGGAAAACAAGAATTTTTTCACTATCGCTTAGACCGTATCAAAAACTTAGTTCAACTGCCAGATAAAATTAGTAGGAGGAAAACAGAAAAAGAGATTGAGGAATATGCAGAAACATCGGTTAGTGTATTTAGTGGGAATGAAGTAGATATTGAAGCAGAATGTATGGTACAGATTTTAGAAGATGTTGTAGAAAAGTTTGGAAAAAAGGCGAAAATTGAGCCAATTAACAACCAGAAATTCAAGTTACATTTATCTGCTAATCCAATTGGGTTTCAATTATGGGCTATGAAAAATCTACATATTGTAACTGTAACGAAACCAGAAAGTTTAGTAAAAGAAATCCAAGCAACGCTTCAAAATGCAAGCAAACGATATGGAATATAGAGAGCAAGACATTTCATGACCACAGCACTTGTGGTAAAGCGAAATAAAGGATAGAATAAAATAAATTCAATATTACCTTATAAAGAGTGGACGAGAGACTAGCTCTAAGACTCCACAGCAACCTATTGAATTAGGTGCTAATGCTAGAACGATGAGGAAAAACGAAAATAGTCGAAAGCATTTTTTTACGAGGTAAAAATGAATTCGATTATTTTTTGTTTTTAGGAGGAAAGTATGAAAAAGAATATGCAGTACGTACTAGAAAATGCACAGGGAGCCGGAAATTTAGTGGATTGGCTTACGAAAATTAAAGTGTTTTTCGGAGAAGAAAAGGCGGAAGAATTTTGCGAATACTATATCCAATCCCATCAAATGATACGAAAGGAGGACATTCGTAATCTTCTACCTCGTTATACACTATCTGTATATTGGGCGATGGAACAGGAACAACTGGCCTTTGTGAGCGCTTATCATGGCATTGACCGTGAAAGTAATCTCATCCGAAATAGAGAAAATGGGCTAGAAAAAGCACAACAGTTTTATCGAAAAAAGGACGAGGAATTAGCTAGCAAAATCCGAGGTCTTGGCTATTCGTATGTTGCTATCGAAACAAACTGGAAAGATAAACAGCAAAAAGATACGTATCAAAGAGATTATACGTTCTGTATTTTTAGCGAAAAAGATACAGAAGAAACATTTAAGCAAAATATAATCTGCCTTGCGAAAACTTTGCGACAAGAAAAAGTGCTCATAACAAACTGTATCCGAGATAAAGGACCGAAAGCACAGATTTCAGGAAAGATTTATCAGGTGCTTTCTGGAAAAGAAGTGGAAAATTATCCAGACCTTGTTATTTCAGATTTAGAAAAATATTTAGCAGATTTAAGTGGTACGAAAGTAATGTTTCGTATTCCTTATGAAAAAAATAAACATATCCTTTTTCAAGGGGAAAGAAAAATTGGCTGTCATTATTCTTTACAAAAACAAGAAAGTGTTACAAATGCAAGGGTGGATAGTTTTAATATGGGAATGTTGAAACAGGGATTAGTGCATCAATTTCAAAAAACAAACAAGACATAGTGTGTCCAAGCAGATAGTATTCTAAATAAAAAATCGATAAAATAAAAAAAGATAGGAGAGATGAAAAATGCCATATGCCATTCAAAAAGAAATTGAAAAACTAGAGAAAAATGGAAAATTTGATATAGGTTCTATAAAACGATATCTACAAAAAGGACCGCAATATATCATACCGGAAATCCAAGAAATTTATACTTTTTGGAATCGAGAATTACCAGGCGGACCAATTACATTTTATGCAGATGAACGAAATGGCTTTGTCGAAATGAAATTCTATAAAGACTATGAAACATTAGATCAAGACGAAACAGGAAACGATTATCTTGCCAAAATTGAAATCCAAAAAGAAAAGAAAAACTATCACTTGCAAATTCAATCAGACCGAATGGAAGAAATGGATGTTAAAGTAACAATCGAAGAATTGAAAAAGCAAATACAAGCAGTAGCAAAGGAGGTAGAAAAGTTATGGAAGGAAGAATGAATACTTTAGACCAAGTAATAACGAATCAAAAGGCGGGACTTATCCTGATTGGAGCGGGAGCAACCGTGGGGAAAACCAATTTTGCCTTAAATCTAGTCCATCATAAAATTCAAAGAGAACATGCTAGTATCCTGTATTTCAACCTAGAAGAAGGGAGAGAAAATATTGTAGAAAGGCTAATTGCCCTTCAAGCTAAGGTAAAATACAATAATCTAATGCAAGGAAGATTGACAGAAAAAGAATGGCAGAAGGTTCGAATTGCCCTAAAGGAAATGAAGAATTGGAAACTGTATCTAGAACCAAGTGCAAAATTAGAAAGAATGGAAAAACAAATTCGAAAAGTAAAGCAAGAAAAAGAACTGCAATATGTTATGATAGATACTTGGAACTACATATCACGAAAAAGTGAAGAGCCATTAAGTAGAGAAGATGAAGTAGAAAAAATTGCAAAGGAGCTAAAAGAACTAGCAAAAGAATTGCAAATTTGTATTATATGTACATCACACATTGCTAGAAGGACACTAGAAAGAAAAGACCATAACCGAATGATAAAGGAATGGCGGAAAAAGTGTACCAATAGCAGATTGTGTTATATTTCTATCTCGAGAAGAAATGAAAAATCCAAAAGACCATAAAAACATAGATAAAATGGAGGTTATCCTTGCTAAAAACAAATGGGGCAAAGAGCAAACTCTAGCTTATAAAATTCACTGGGATTATCTTCAAATGGAAGAAGAAAGGAATGGAATAAATCAATGGAATTATTAGAAGAACGATTAGACGAAGAAAATGAAAAACTATTACACCAATACGAAAACACATTAGGAATGGGGAAAAACAAAGATATATTACGAGACATTATTCGTTATCATCAAGTGATCCAGCAAGGAAATCCTTTTGTGGGATTTATCAACTATAACATTGTAATCCGCAATAAATCGAATTATTATTTATACGAAGATTTAATCCAAGTAATTGCCAAAGTATATGCGAAAAATGGGATTACCCAAGATGAAAGTGTGTATTATCTATCACGGAGAAGAGTTTCGTAACAAAGAACTTGATTTGGAATCTATTACCGCCTCTATTCTTGTCATAAACCTAACGATAGCCCAAAGAAATATGACAGAAAACCGAAATAAGATAAAGACTATGATTGAAAAGGCACCGAATAAAGTGTATATCATTTTAGAAGACCAAATGCAAGAGGGCGAAATAAATGCGATGTTAAATGAACAAGTATCTTGGGCTATGAAAATTGAGTGGATTTCTGAACAAGAAAAAGAAAGATATGTTCGAGAATTTATGAAAACACATCAATTAGTATGCAAGCAAGAAACCATCAAAAAATTAGCAGATAACTCTTTTTATCAAGTGAAAAACCAACTCATCAATATTTTTGTAAATTGTAAAATGAAACAAGAAACCGAAGTGGAAAATGTATTGGGAGAAGCCATAGAACTTACAGAAAACCCAGAAAGTAAGACAGGAATGCAAGCATTAGACGAACTAATTGGACTAGATGAGGTAAAAGAACAGATTAAAAAAGTCGTAAACTATATCAAAGTAAGTAAAAATCGAAAAAATATGCCAATGCTTCATATGTGTTTCAATGGTAATCCCGGAACTGGAAAAACTACAGTAGCAAGGCTTGTTGGTAAAATATTTGCCGAAGAACAGATTTTATCTGCAAAGCCTAATTTTGTAGAAGCCCAACGCTGTGATTTAATCGGAAAATATGTAGGACATACAGCCCCAATGACACAAGGAGTAATCGAAAAAGCACTTGGCGGAATTCTATTCATTGATGAAGCCTATTCCATCTCGTCATATATCCAAGACGAAGCGGGAAGAGATTATGGAGCAGAATGTATTGCCACATTATTAAAAGGTATGGAAGACCACCGAGAACAACTTTGTGTTATTCTAGCAGGATACACCAAGGAAATGCAACAAATGCTAAATGCCAATCCGGGTTTTGAAAGTAGAATTCAGTTTGTGATAGAATTTCCAGATTATTCAGCAGAAGAATTGTATGCTATCTTTAGAAAATTATGCCAGAAAGAGAATTATCACATAGCAAGAGGGGTAAAATCTCTTCTTATTCAGCATTTTGAGCAAGCCAGAAAGGAAGAGAACTTTTCCAATGCTCGTTATGTACGAAGCCTTTTTGAAAAAGTAAAAATGGAACAAGCCAACCGTGTGATAGAACGTAAAAATTGTGATGAAAATACCATTCAAAAGGCGGATTTTGAAAAGATACTACAACCGAAAAAACAAGAAGTTGTACAAAAGATAATTGGATTTGCTTGCTAATAAAATGACAAAAAATAGAAAAAGAATTCGAAAGGAATGAGAGAAGCAGAGTGTGTGCGCATCGGAACCCGAAAGGAGGAGGATGCTTATGATATTAGAACAGGTTTATCAATTTTACATAGAAGTATTATTCATCGAACTTGTGATTGTATCAATTATTGCTGTTTCCTTATTTGTAGCACTTGTTGTTACAATAAGAAAATGGGATAATGAAAAACACACCTCTGCCCGCTAAGTTAGAGGTGTGTTCTTAAAAAACATAAACCAACGATGCGCCACACTTTGTGGTATCTCGTTTCTTCTTTTATTATAAAAGATTTTCCCTAGGAAGTCAATATTTTTCCTAATTTTCCCTAGAAAAGAGGAAGTCAAAAATCGACAAAAAACTACGGTATGTTTCTGACTTTTTCAATTCTGCAAAAAGCCGAAAACTTTGGATAAAAAAGTAGATTAAATCCAAGAAGTGTGATATATTGAGTGTGAGAAAACAAAGGACAATGGGGGAGATACGATGGAAGAGGGAAAAGAAGCAAAACAAAAGAATTTTGAAAATCTAAAACACTTTTTTATCACGGATTTTAGAATAAAGCAAAGATTGATAGACCTTTATCCAAATGAACAAGAGATGTATGGACAAGCCGCAAGAGAAAAATATGTAGATAAATTATATAAAGAATACAAGGGCTTCGAGTTAGATGTTATGCGAATGGCAAAAGATTTTGCTCCATATGCAGTGCCAGCACTCCAAGTCCGTTTTGAGCAAGCAAGAACCATGTTCGAAATTACAGATGCGGATCCATCACGGATATTGTTTCCATGGAAAATCGTATTTTAATGATGGTAAAGGGAAAAGCACACGCTTTAACCGTGGATTTAGATACAATCGATGATGAAGATATCATTGTCCACTATTTTCTTCCGAAAATAGGCAACCGAGCAATGGTAAAAAAATTGCCAGGTGCTAAAAATCTCCAAGAAGATTGTGCAAAAGGAACTTTTGATACCACAAGAGAAAGGGTAGTAGTAGATATCCTAGATTTTATTGAAAAAGTACCATCTGATCGAACACCAGTAAAAGCAAAACCTGCTTTTGGAATGGAAGAACTACAACAAATGGCAACAGCACCAGCTAGCCAAAATGGAAGAAGAATGGGACGAATGGAAGCATTACAAAGTGCAATCAAGGGAGCAAAGGCAAAACTACAAGAAGTATTAGAAGGAGGAACAAAAGATGAACCAGACGACCACGATTTATGATGCAGCAAAAGAAACACTTGAGATTTTTCGCCATTTTGATACTGCTTTTGTTTCGCAAGTGCCAAGTGAATTCTTAGCCGAATTAGAACAATTTGCAAGCCAGTCAACAAAAGCTTTTCAAGTGGATTTACAGAAAAGACTGATGGAACAAGAGTTATCCGAAGAAGCCAAAGATTTACTCTCCTTTTTGTACTATAGTTATGGAGCAAGCGAAGCAGAAAAAAGAGAAATCCAAAAAGTTTGGAATGAAAATGAGAGAGAATATCAAAAAAAGATAGCAGAAGAAACAGAACTTGCTAGCATCTGGGAAAAGAAAAAAGACAAGAAAGAAGTCGAAAGCAAGATACTTCCAGTTGTAATAGAAAAACAAAGTATTTGGCAAAAAATACGAGATTTATGGAACAAATTATGGGAAAAATAGAAGAGAAAGGAAATCAAGAATGAAACAGTTATTGTATCGATTGTGTATCGAAAAAACAGATGATACCAAAATTCAATTTTTGAGATATATTTTTGTAGGAGGAACAGCAGCGGTTGTTAATATTGGCTCTCTTTTTGTGCTAAAAGAATGTTGCCATATTTATTATTTAATTGCGAACATCATAGGCTTTTTACTAGGACTGATTACCAACTACCTATTAAGCAAGGCATTGGTATTTACCAAAGAAAATACCATGGGAAAAATTGCTGAATTTGCCTCTTATGCCATTATTGGTGTCATTGGGTTAGGATTTGATACCTTTTTTGTTTGGCTCTTTACAGATATGATTGCCTTGTACTATATGGTTAGCAAAATCATTTCCACTTTTCTTGTATTCATTTGGAATTTTGTCGCAAGAAAAGTAATGTATATGCTGTTACCAAAAAAAGAGGAAAGAGGAGAAGCATGAAAGAAAAGTTTTTGAAAATTTGGAAAGAAACCTTATTACTTGGTATTCTTCTCTTACTGATTGTAATTGGAGTGAGGGTTGGTGTTTATCATTTTGTATTAACCAAAGATTATGAAACTTTTATGGATACGCAAACATATTCCTATTTGGAACAATATAACTTTGAAAAGTTTAATTCTTTTCGAACACCAGTCTACCCAATTTTTATTCGTGTAATTGGTTTATTTGGCGATGCTTCGACAGAGCAGCTATATACGAATGTGGCAACAGCGCAAGAACTAATTTCGCTTGCGAGTGTATTTATATGTTATCTTACGATGCGAAAGATGACCAAGAATCGAATAATACAAAGTATAGCAACACTATGGTATGGATGCTTACCAAGTATTTTTCACTATAACTTATGTATTTTAACAGAATCGCTTTCCATTAGTTTTATGATGATCTTTTTCTATACATTCGTTTGCTATTTGCAAAATAAAAAAATCATACAACAAATCTTGTTAGCGATTGAAACACTGTTCTTAATTCTACTACGACCAAGTTTCTTGTATCTGCTAATATTCTTTGCGATTTTTTGGGGTATTTCTTTCTTCAAGGAAAAAGAAAATCGAAAAAAAGTAGGAATTGGAGTGCTAACAACAGTGACTGTGGGAATTGCTATTTTGGGGTATGTGAAAATGAACCAAATCCAGAATGGCATAAAAGGACTATCCTATGTCAATGTGATAAATCAAGCAGATATTATTATTGGAATGAGGCTATATGGTAGTTATGAAAACAATCCAAGAGATGACGAAATTACGAAAATAATAGATGAAGGTGTGAAAGAGGAGAAAGGACCATGGTATTCTCTAAAAGAAAAAATACCATATGCTGATTTAGAGGGCTATATGAAAAAGTGCGTCAAATATAATCGAAAGAGATATATCCTAGCAAATATTACAAAGTTATTGGAACTGGGATCCAATAGTGTCAATACAATTGTGGCAACGGGTAAACCTTCTCAAGAGCGTATTCAAACAAATGATTTAATAACACTTAGCAGAGTAGCTCTACCAGTTACATTCGCTTTTTGTTACTTCATGATTGCCGTAGAAATGATAACTTTTCTTTGGAGGCGATTGCGAAAAGAGATATGGACGATGAAAGAACAGATTCGCTTTTATGCTGTCATATTGATTGGCGGGATGATAGCTGTTACCATATTGGGTGCACAAGCTGAATACCAAAGACTAATTGCACCAATCCTTTCAATCATAATATTGGTATGTGCTAGTTATCTTGAAAAAATTACAGAAAAAGAGAGTAAATAAAAAAGATAGACCAAAAAACAACAGGAGGAACAAAATTGTGAGTAGATTACTTTTAATTGATGGAAATAGTATCATGAACCGTGCTTTTTATGGGATTATGGGGTCTAAAATGCTAACTACGCCAGACGGAAGATATACGAATGCAGTTTACGGCTTTTTAGCCATCCTATTCAAGGTATTAGAAGACTTAAATCCAGAATATATCGGAGTAGCATTTGACCTAAAAGCGCCAACCGCAAGGCATAAAATGTATGAGGGGTATAAAGCAAACCGACATGGAATGCCAGACGAACTTGCTCAGCAAATGCCCATGATAAAGCAAATTTTGCGTCAAATGAATATTGAAATTGTAGAAAAAGAAGGCTACGAAGCGGATGATGTGCTTCGGAACCCTTGCAAAACGAGGGGAAAAAGAAGGTCTTTGTGTTACCATTCTTTCTGGGGACCGAGATACCTTCCAATTAACTTCGGACAAGATAACGGTTCGTATCCCAAGAACCAAAATGGGAAAAACAGAAGTAGAGGACTTTGATCGCCAAAAGGTGCTCGAAATTTACGGCGTAGAGCCTACTGGTATGATAGAAGTAAAAGGACTAATGGGAGATACTTCAGATAATATTCCAGGTGTTCCAGGGGTCGGCGAAAAAACGGCCCTTGGGTTAATCCAAGAACATGGAACTATTGACGCTATTTACCAAAAATTAGAAGAAGACCCAACTTGTATCAAAGGAAAACTAAAAGAAAAATTATTAGAGAACAAAGAACTTGCCTATTTATCAAAAACACTTGGAACCATTAATTTAGAGGTTCCAATCGAAGAAAGTATTCAAGATTTTGAACGACAAGAATGGAATAAAGAAGATGTGCTTGCTACTTTCCAAGAACTACGTTTTAATCGTTTTATTGATCGTTTTCAGTTGCGTTCTGAAAATGGACAAGCATTAGCACAACAAGAAGAGGCTTTTATCAGAAAAAAAATTGAAACAGCTAGCCAGCGAAAAGAATTGCAAGAAAAAATCCAAACCCAAAAAGAAATGACCTATTATCTTGCCAAAGAAAAAGATGGCGAATTAGTAGAAAACAGGATTGCGAAAAGACCAATTTCTTTGCATATCTGGGAGCCAAAAGAAAATATTGTCTACCAGGAAAAAATTCAAACGAATAAAGATTTAGCAGAGTGGAAAGAACTCTGGGAAGATGAAAAGATCCGAAAAAATGGGCAAGAATTAACTGAAGACTATGTATTTCTTAAAGAAAGAGGAATTTCTATACAAGGAATCGATTATGATATAGAAGTTGCAGCATATGACCTCAACCCATCTGGAGGAAAACAGAAAATAGAGGAACTTGCTGTTACGTATTTGAATTTAGATATTCATGCTTTTGAAACAGACGAGAAGCAAGAACAAGAAACACAAATGACGTTGTTTGCTACTGCACCAGAGGAAAAAGAGGAAGACTTGGGACAAAAAGAAGCCTTTGTGGCTTATGTAATTGGAAAATCAAAACCAGTTTTGTTGCAAAAACTTGAAGAAGATGAGATGCTTTCCTTATTCCAAGAAGTGGAAATGCCGCTTGTTTGTGTACTAGGTGAAATGCAATATAATGGAATGAAAGTCAATCGAGAAGTCCTAAATCAATTTGGTGATGAAATGAAACAAAAAATCGAGGAATTGACGAAAGAAATCTATGAGCAATGCGGAGAAGAGTTTAATATTAACTCGACCCAACAATTAGGGAAAATTTTGTTTGAAAAACTAAAATTACCAGTGTATAAAAAGAATAAAACAGGCTATGCGACTGATGTAGAAGTATTGGAAAAACTAAAAAAAGAACACCCAGTAATTGAGTCAATCTTAGAATATCGAAGAGTTATGAAACTAAATTCTACCTACGTTGATGGGCTCATTCCATGTATCAATCCGGAAACAGGCAGAATTCACTCTTCTTTCCACCAAACCATTACAGCAACAGGAAGAATTAGTAGTACCGAACCAAACTTACAAAATATTCCAACCAGAGAAGAACTTGGAAAAAATATCCGCAAAGCCTTTGTACCAGAAGAAGGATATGTATACATTGATGCAGATTATTCGCAGATTGAACTTCGTGTACTAGCTCATATTTCCGAAGACGAAACGATGATACAAGCCTTTTTACATGGGGAAGATATCCATAAGCAGGCAGCATCTAAGGTACTTGGTATTCCAATCAAGGAAGTAACCAAAGAGCAAAGATCCTCTGCCAAAGCCGTAAACTTTGGAATTGTTTATGGAATTAGTGATTATGGCCTTTCGGAACAACTGGGTATTCCAGTTAAAGAAGCTAAAAAGTACATTGAGCAATATTTAGAGAAATATACAGGAATTCAAAAATTCATGGAAAATATTGTGGAAGTAGCTAAGGAAAAAGGCTATGTTGAAACCATGTTTCATCGTAGAAGATACATTCCAGAACTAAAATCCAATAATTATATGGTACGCCAATTTGGAGCAAGAGCAGCGATGAATACACCAATTCAAGGAACGGCAGCAGATATTATGAAACTGGCGATGATCCATGTTTACCAAGAACTAAAAGAAAAGAAAATGGACGCAAAACTCATTTTACAAGTACATGACGAGTTAATGATTGAATGTCGAGAAAGCCAGAAAGAAGAAGTAAAAGAAATATTGAAAAAAAGTATGGAAAATGTTATACTCTTAAAAGTACCATTGGAGGCAGATCTTTCCGAAGCAAACAGCTGGTACGATGCAAAATAACAAAAGATAGGAGCAATTTGAAATTGGGAAAACTCATTAAAATTGGAATGATTTTGATCCTACTTCTGACCAGTATTTGGGGGATAAAGGAAGTGGCATTAAAAATGAATTACCCGAAAAAATATGAAGAATATGTAGAGCAATATGCCAGAGAAAATGAGTTAGACCCACTACTTGTGTATGCCATTATTAAGGCAGAGAGCAATTTCAAGGCAGATGTTGTTTCTTCAAGCAAAGCGATTGGACTTATGCAATTACTAGAGTCAACGGCAAAGGAAAAAGCACAAAAAGAAGAAATCCCATTTGAATCAGCAGCAGATTTATATAATCCACAAAAAAATATCCAACTAGGTTGTGCGTATTTTGCAGAATTATTAGAAAATTACGATGGTAACTTAGCAATTGCGATTGCAGCATATAATGCAGGAATTGGAAAAGTAAACACATGGATACGTGAAGGAACCATCCAAAAGGATGGCTCAGATTTAGAGAATATTCCATACAAAGAAACCAATACCTATGTACGTAAAATTATACGAGATTATGAGATTTATCAAAAGATTTATCAAAAAGAAAATTAGGAGGTAACAAAAATGGCAATTTTGGTAACAGGAGGAGCTGGCTATATTGGTAGCCATACTTGTGTAGAATTATTGAAAAAAGGTGAAAAGATCATTGTCGTAGATAATCTTTGCAATAGCCGAAGAGAAGTGATGGATATTATCCAAGAACTAACGGGAAAAGATTTTGCTTTTTATAAAGCAGATATTCAAGATAAAGTAGCAATGGAAAAAATCTTTCGGTGAAAATCCAGATATTGAAAGTGTCATTCACTTTGCAGGACTAAAAGCAGTAGGAGAGTCTGTAGCAAAACCACTCGAATATTACCAAAATAATGTATATGGAACTCTAGTATTACTTGAAGTGATGCGACAATTTGACTGTAAAAAGATGATTTTTAGTTCTTCTGCAACTGTCTATGGAAATCCAGCATCTTTGCCAATCAAAGAAGATTTTCCATTATCTACAACCAATCCGTATGGAACAACTAAATTGATGATTGAAATGATACTAAAAGATTTAGTGGTAGCAGACCCAACTTGGAGTATTGTGCTACTTCGCTATTTCAATCCAATTGGTGCACACGAGTCAGGAAGACTTGGAGAAGTACCAAATGGTATTCCCAATAATCTAATGCCATATGTAACACAAGTAGCAGTAGGAAGATTAGAAGAACTTAAAGTGTTAGGACATGATTATCCAACCCCAGATGGGACTGGAGTAAGGGATTTTATTCATGTCGTAGATTTAGCAAATGGACATGTAAAAGCACTTGCCAAATTAAGAAATGAAAATGGTGTCCACATTTATAACTTAGGAACTGGAAATGGCTATTCTGTTTTAGAAATTGTCAAAACCTTTGAAAGGGTTAATGGAGTACCAGTCAAATACCGTTTAGCGGACCGTAGACCTGGAGATATCCCGGCATGCTATGCAGACCCAACGAAAGCGAAAGAAGAGCTTGGCTGGGTAGCAGAAAAGAATTTAGAAGATATGTGCCGAGATTCTTGGAATTTTACCAAAAACTATAAATTTTAGAGAAATAAGGGAAATGATATGAAGAAAGAAGAAATCAAAAAAGTAATTTTTAAGATAATTGTTATTTTGTGTATTTCTTTATTCTTAGAAATCTTTCTTTTCAATATGAGGAGTTTTCGATTGGTGGGCAAGAACTACCAATCGAAAACTGTTTCCATCGAAGATTGTGAAGTAGTAGGAATAGAGAAACGAACCGGAGAAAAAGGAGAAGCACTTTACGAAGTAACATCAGATATGCCCATCATTAAGATACCAAACATTAACCAAGAAGTGGGAACTTTGTACTGGAATGTTCAGCGAGTAGACGACATTCACTCTTTTTCCTTTCGTACTTTTTTTTCGGATGAAACTTCCGAAAACTTGCGAGAACTACCAACCAAAACAATCAATTCCAGAGTCTATTCAACCCGATTTGTTTCACTCCGTTTAACAGGAGATGCGAAACAGATTAACTTAAACCTCAATGTACCAAAAGGAACTTTATTTGTTCTAAATGGATTTGAACTAAATAAGTCAATCCCATTTGATTTTCAAATGTTCCGACTAATTACTATTTTCTTAATTATTTGGGGAATTTATGAACTTTTTCATGCAAAAGTGCTTCAAGAAAAAATTGATTTCAAACAAAAGAAACAATTAATCATTACCATTGGAATGACTTGTGTCATTTGTCTTTTGTTTGCACAATATACCATACAGGCAATGCCAAACACTTCTCTTTTGGCAGAAAAAGAAGGAGAAGGAATACGACATACGTATATCTATGAAGTAGAATATACAAAAGCCTTATCACAAGGAAGTTTGAAACTCCTTATGGAACCAGAAGAAACGTTATTAAATTTAGAAAATCCGTATGATGAAACAGCACGAATTGCAGCAGGATTTGACCAGATTTATGACCATGTGTATTACCAAGGAAACTACTATGTATATTTCTCCATTCTACCACAACTCATTTTAGTACCATTCCATCTGCTAACTGGGCAATATCTCAACTCATTATGGCTCATTATTGTATTTGCAGTGCTTGGCATTATTAGTACAGTACAACTGACGAAAAAGATATTTGCTTATTGGTTTCCAGAAACAAAATTTGGACATTTCTTGTTAGCCACATTACTCATGCTATTTGCCAATTCCTTGCTCTATACAGCAGCAACACCAGCCGTGTATGAACTAGTTGCTGTACTAGGATATTGGCTAGTTATTGGAGGAATGAACCAAATTTTAGGGGCATTTACGACCGAAAAAGGAAAAGTCTTTTATGGAAAACTAGCAATTGGATGCTTAATGCTAGCCTACAGTGTATCGGCAAGGCCAAATTTACTGTTGATTTCCTTATTCGTATTACCAATTTTTATTCGCTATTTTATTTCCTTCTGGAAAAAGCGAAAGGAAAACAAGAAAGACTTAGTAAAATATGTACTTGCCATTTTCATCCCGTATCTTGCTATTGGTATAACCTTAATGGTATTAAATTTTGTTCGTTTTGATTCGATTACAGAATTTGGGGCAAGATACCAACTAACTTCCAATGATATGGAAAAACTAGGCTACCGTGTGGAAACGATTCCAATTGGAATTTGGCACTATTTCTTCAATCCAGCAGATATTAGTACCGAGTTTCCGTTTATTAACACAAGACCGAATACACCAGAATATATGGGCTTTTATGGCTCCGGATTTGCTGGAGTTGGCATCTTCTTACTGATGCCAATCAGCATTTTGGTCTTTTTCTTACCAACCCTAAGAAAACACATCCAAGAAAAATACGCAGGACTATGGTGGCTTCTCCTAGATGCAATTATAGTAGCAGTCATCTCAGCGATTAGTGTAACCTTGGTAGGAGCCAGTTACAATCGATATTCATTAGACTTCATTTGGCTGATGGTTGTAGCAGGTATCTGTATGATGGAGATTGTATGGCAAATAGCGGAAAAAGAGGAATTATTAGAAAAGATTGCAAGAGGCATTTTTACGGTTTTAACACTGGTTACCATTTGCATTTCACTAGGAATTTCCCTTCGTTCGGAGTCCAGATATTTTGAACGAATTTATCCAATTGATTATATGAAATTACGACATAGTATTTGTTTTTGGGAATAACTCAAAAAGGATATGGAAGGCGAAAGCCAGAAGTATCCTTTTTCTCTTGCGATTTCTCGACAAAAAGTATATAATTTAGCATAGGAGAAAAAATATGGAGAAAATACGGATTTACCATCGGAAAATTTGCGCCTTTTCACAAAGGGCATGAATTTGTAATTGAAACAGCATTAAAACAAACGGATCAACTCTATGTAATTGTGAACCAAGCAGAAGAGATAGAAATACCAATCGAAGAAAGAGCTAAGTGGATCCAAGAGAAATACCCACAAGTCCATATCATATATGGCTACCATCCACCAAAACAATATGGAATGGATGACGAAAGTGTCAAGGTTCAAATTGATTATTTAAAAGACTTAACCAAAGAAATCCATCCCACCCATTTCTTTAGCAGTGAGCCATATGGCGCAAAGGTTTCACAATATATGCAAGTAGAAAATTGCCAAGTAGACCCAGAACGAAAAAATGTGCCAATTAGTGCAACCAAAATTCGTCAGAATTTAGAAGCAAATAAAAAGTATGTAGAACCTAAAGTATATGAACAAATCAAGTTTCAATTTGAGAACAAAGGAGAAAAATTATGTTAAGAACACGTACAAAAGTAGGGATTGGAATAGGAATTCTAATTTTTCTTATTATTTTTGCAATTTATGCAAGAGTGGTAGACACCAAACGAGTAGAACAGGGAGAAAAGCCAATGTTTTGTATGCAAATGGCAGAAGTAGCAGATGGCGGAAGCAAGATATATATTGGACTTGGGTATAAAGTGATTGCATACAACCAAAAGAACGGCTATCAAGGAATGGTGATTGGA
>Ga0137298_10547_pt1 | contig 30085 bp, 29 predicted proteins | sample RamsorincwithD2O_2_FD_97182 | JGI IMG/M metagenome (GOLD analysis project Ga0137298, IMG submission 97182) | Mouse cecal microbial communities from Vienna, Austria - Glucosamine amended with D2O | ecosystem: Host-associated > Mammals > Digestive system > Large intestine > Cecum | place: Austria...
GTGACCATATTTCATAGGCTCGATGTCAATAAGGTATAATTCCCCGCTCCGATCGCGCATGAGATTGGAACGTTTGATATCGCCATGGATGAGATGCATATCTTGCTCCGAGAAAAGTAGTGAAGCTTGATTAAACTGATTGAACAGACTTTTAAGCTGGCCGAGATCAAAATAAGCAGAAAGTAGAGCGCTAGCTTGAGTATCGGAGAGTAGAGCTTCGTAGGTTTGATTGATGTGATGAGTGAGCTTTGGGACATTGGCGTTTTCGAAATTAACACTAGGAGGCAAGGTGGTAGCTTTGAGAAGCTTAAGTCATTTACCAACCTGCACGCCGAGGTGATAATTGTCGGTTGGGGTATATTCTTCGTCGCCAATAATATCAAGCTTGGCGCCATCTATATAATTAGATATACAAAAGTCTTGTTGAGTAGCAGAGAGCCGACCGGTTTTGAGGCAGTGGAGAGAGGGTATACCGAGGCGGTCATAGAGTGCGCAGATTGCAGGGATAGCGGCAACTTTGTCAGCGCTAAAATTGGGCGGGAAGATTTTGAGCATGAAGGATTGACCAGACTGGGTGATTTTGTAATTTTCAGCACCGCTATGCCCGCCGACGAGCTCTTCGAGTTGATATGCGCCCAACGTCAAATCTCCTAGAAATCATATTCACGCAGTTCGCAGTTTTGGAAGCGGACGCCGGGAGCGTGGAAGTCGGTATTGTCATCGTAGCCCAAGATGCAAAAATGCATGGCTCGGAGCAGGGCGCCGTGGGCGACGATGAGGATTTTGGCGTCTGGATCGTGCGTGGTCTTGAGCTGGTCGAGGAATTTTTGGGCACGAGCGAGTAGATCTCGGACTGGCTCGATGCCGTAAGTGGAGATATTGGCGCGGCGGTCATAGACATCGCCAAGGCTAGATAAATCTACCTTTTGGCCTTCGATTTCTCCATAGCTACGCTCGCGGAGAAGGTTATTGATCTGAAAATCGGCTTTGCCGTCGGTGATAATCTCGGCGGTCTGGCGGGCACGGAGGAGCGGGGAGACATAATAAGCATCGAACTCTAAGTCCTTGATTTTTGGAGCGAGTGCGCGGGCTTGTTGGATGCCGGTGCCATTGAGCGGGATGTCAGAAATACCTTGGACAATTTCACCTTTATTAAAATCAGTTTGACCGTGGCGAACGAGATAGAGGTTCATGCTTCTGGCCTTTCAAAGTTACCATTGATTAGGCCAGGTGGAGCAATAATGCCGGCGCTGGGATTTGTTGCCATCATTACTTCTCCGTTACTTCTTGGAGTTTATTATACACGTTTTGGCGCTGATTGGTGATAAGATTGAGCTTAGCTTCGATACTGGCGCGCGCCATAGTGAGAGTACGCTTTAGGATCGGATTATCGGAGTGCTGGTCGAAGAAATTATAAAACTTATCAACTTCAGCACGGGTATTAATATAGCTGGACATGCAACGAGGATAATCTTCGATGGATTTCTCGCCAGTGAGCGTTTCGATATATTGCCAATTATCATAGAGCCAATCGAGCGTTTGCGCGCGGGCGGCAGGGTTGCGCAACAAATAAATATATAAATATAGATGATCCTGCGGGCGAACAACTTCGGGTTGAGAGAGAAGCTGCATAACGGTAGAGATATTTTGCGGATCTTTGGCATTGGCGAGAGTACAAAGTATATCATCTTTGAGCTCGGGATCGGGTTCGGATTGGTATTTTGTAAGTAGGTAGGAGAAGGTAGTATCTTCATCGGTGAGCATTTTTGCCATTAAGATATTGCCACGCATTTCGGCGTCGATGCGAAAAAGGTCGGGAGAATATTGGGCAGCAAGAGCGTTGATAGTATCTTGATCGCGGGCAAAACGGGCAATAACAGCAAGAACCTTGCGGAGACGTTTGGTGCTGCTATTATCGTGAACTTTAGATGTGACGCCGATGGTTTGGAGACGATCACGAATAAGTTGACACAAGAAGATGCGATATAAGGCTTCTTCGGGCGAATTATCGAGGAAGAAAATTTTGAGGTCATTAATAATACTGAGGAGAATGTCCCAGACGGGGGCGTCTTCAGTAGTGAACTTTGGCAGAATGTCAAATAATGTATCGGAGCCAACCTTTTGAGCTTTGGCGAGTAGCATGCGGTCGATGAGGAGGCGGAGTTTTTGTTCGCTAGAGAGCGTATCAAAAGCAGCGATCTTGGCTTGGAACTCTTTAGAGCTAAGATTAAGTAGATAATGCCCAGACATATCATCTTTAACCTTAGGGAGAGACCATTTGCTGATGTCGGTATCGCCATTAATAAGAAATCTTTGCTGATTGATGCTGTCTTCGGTTTGCCAAATCATCGGATAACCGGGCTGAGAGATCCATATGTGCATAAGATCCTTAACATTAAAATCAGCGTAAGGCTGGAGTTTATCCCAGAGATCATCACCAGCGGTATTTTGGTATTGATATTCAGCGAAATAATCACGTACGCCACGGTAAAAGTTCTCTTCGCCCATGAGGCGCATGAGCATTAGGACTAAGCGAGCACCCTTGGCATAGACGATAGCGCCGTCAAACAAGGTGGCAATCTCGGCAGGATCATTTACTGATTGTTGGACGGCTTGGACGCCGGGGAGCGCATCGCGGCGCAAGGCGGCTACGCAATCACCAGTAAAGAAATCTTGCCAGGCTTTGAGCTCAGGATAAAGTGTATCGGTAGCATAGTATTCCATAATAGTAGCGAAAGATTCGTTAAGCCAGAGATCGTCCCACCATTGCATAGTGACGAGGTCACCGAACCACTGGTGGGAAAGTTCGTGCGTGACCGTAACAGCGACGGATTGTTTAGTATCGACGGAAGCATTTGGCTCGGCAAGCATACAAGACTCACGATAGGTAACTAGACCCCAGTTTTCCATGGCGCCGGCTTCAAAATCCGGAAGAGCAACTTGGTCTAGTTTTGCAAGTGGATAAGGTAAGCCAAATTTATCATCATAATATTCAAGCGAACGAGCGGCGACCTCGTTGGCAAAGTTGAGACTACTGAGAGATTGGTTGAGCGCGCAGTAAGAAGCGACTCTGATACCATTTTTGTTGGTGGTCTCGACTTTTTGAAAAGCACCAATAACCCATGCAAGTAAGTAAGTCGACATACGTGGCGTACGTTGAAAAGTAAAGCTCTTAGCTTTTTGGTTTTCTAATGGAGTATTAAACAAAACAACGTCATCGTCTTGTAAATCGGGAATATCGAGTTGCACAATAAACTCGGCTTTGGCTGCTGGTTCATCAATACACGGAAAACATTCGCGTGCGTAGTGTGATTCAAATTGAGTAGTGGCAATCTTTTTATCTACACCATTAAATAAATAATTCGACAAGTAGCAACCTTGCATATTCTTATTGAGGGTGGTTGAGAAATCAATTTTGTACTGAATTTGGCTGTTTTGGGCAGGAAAAATATTTTTTATTTTGATTTCACCGTGTTTTTGCTCAAAATCACAGTCTAAAAAGTCTGAAAAATTTTTGTAAATTAAGTTTTCGTCACCGGGCAATGCTTTTCTGGCGACCACGGAACTTATTTTAAGACCAACGGCATGGAACTTTGCGAACTCGGAATTTTGCGGAATGCCAAAAATACAAACGGTGCCGTTGATAGTTTCGGTGGTACGGTCGATGGTGAGATAAAGTTGATATAAGTTTGGGATGAAATATTGCAGCAGTTGCTCCATACTCTGACCTTTCTGGTGTTAAATTATATTACGCGAGAGACTTCTTCTAGTGTAGTTTCGCCACGCAAGGCTGCGAGGATACCACGTTGCTCCAATGTGAGCATGCCTTGCATTTGTGCACTTTGCTCAATAGCTTCGGCACTAATGTCTTTAAGATCTCCGCGTAGAAAACCCTGGATATCTTCCGAAACAACGAGCTGCTCCATCAATACGGTGCGACCTTTGTAACCAAACGGAGTCTCTTCAGTGGGTTTGGGGTGATATAGTGTAATATCACTCAGCCCGACGCCAGGAACATTGGCCATCTTCTCACGAATGTAAGCAACGGTAGCCTCGTCTGGCTTATAAGGTTCTTTTTCGTCGGCAAGTTTGCGCACAAGACGCTGAGCGATAAGCATACGAATAGAACTGGCGAAAATTGGATTGACACCGATGAGGTCAATCATGCGCGAGAAAGCCGCAGCGGCAGAATTAGCATGAAAAGAAGATAAGACCAAATGCCCAGTAATAGAAGCTTGGATGGCGGTACGGGCAGTATCAGCATCGCGGATCTCACCTACCATTACCACATCTGGATCAAGACGCAAAACTGAGCGCAAACCTTCGGCAAATGAGCCTCCATCATTGGTCTGGATGGGGATTTGCGAGATCCCAGTCAAACCGTATTCGATAGGATCCTCAAGAGTGATAATCTTACGCTCGGTAGTATTAAGGGCGTTGAGGATGGAATACAAGGTAGTAGATTTACCGGAACCAGTGGGGCCAACCATCAGGACTAGCCCACGCGGATGAGAGATAATGTCGCGCATGGTAGACATTTCGTCATCGGAGAGACCGAGCAGATCAAGATTGAGCAGGCTTTCGTCAAAGTTGAAGAGACGAAGTACGGCGTCTTGTCCATACATAGTCGGCACCATTTCGACGCGAATGTTGAGTAAGTGTGAGGCGCCATTGCGATGGATCTCTTGTTGCATGTGTCCGGATTGAGGTTTGGTGGAGGCAGTAGAAATATTGGCCCGAGCAGAAAGCTCACCCATGAAGATGCGATAGCGGTCTTTATCAATATTGGCGACTGGGTGGAGAATGCCGTCTACGCGCATGCGGATGCGGATGTCGTTGCGCAAATTTTCAATGTGAATATCGGAGGCGTTGAGGCGATCGGCTTGATCGATGAGGAAGTTAAAAACTTTCTCAGTAGAAACAGTATTGAGGGTACGACTAACCTCGGCTATAGTCTCTGAGTCGCCTTCAGTGGCAATCTTGATATCATCATAAACCGTTTCTTTGGGTGGGTCGTAGCGCAGCATGAAGACTTGGTAAGCAGCTTTAGAAATCAGGAAGAAGGCGACGTGTGCGCCACGATCTGTATATTCTTGGCGCATTTTAGGAATGAGGCTATTCGGAGTCTGGCTAGTAACCATGAAACGATAGGACATTTCTTCGGCATTGACCTGGAGCGGAACAATGTAATCCTTGCGCATGTCTTCAATACTGAGCACGTCTGGCACGAGTGGAACGGTCTCCTCAAAAGTACGCGTATCGAGATAAGGCAACCCTAAAATGCCAGCTCGGCGGCGAGTGGCTTCTTCTTCATTATCACGGCGTTTGCGTTGGATTTCTGCTTCGTTCATTAATTATTTGTGCCCAATTATGCTTATAGCTATATTGTAACATAAGCAGGAAGGTTTGACGATGGATTTTTTGATAGATGTACTCTACTGAACCGTAAACAACCAGACATATCTGTTAAACAAGAAATTAGCCCTGTTATTGTCATTATAAACATTAACAAGGGCTAATTCTTTTTACCTATTTTAATTGTACCTTATAAAAACGGTTGTGTCTAGTACTTTTCTCGCAAAAGTAATGTGATTTTTTACATCTGTCCGTGTTCCTTAATGTTAGTGTGCGGTGGATTGGTTTTATCCTCTTTTTTAGTTTGCAGTAGCAGTAATAGTAACCTCAGTAGCATAAGTACCAGAAGGAAGGGTAGAGTCTACGGAGATGGCTACTGGAAAGGTAATAGTCTTACTTTCTGCTCCTAGTGATTCGTAGAACAAGACTTTGTTATTACCAATACCAATAGGACTATATAGTGTAGCATTAGTCTTCTGTATACCCCATGCTCTAGTACCAGGAGTGATAGTAGTATCGGTAGTGATCATTGGTATATTGTGATTAGGTACTATGGGTGATTGTTCTAAAGTAGATTGATTAGTACTAAGTAGTACTTGGTACTTTTGATTAGAACTAATAGTAGCTGTGATATCTCCATGAGCTACAGTAGTAAAGTCTACTTCACTACTCATACCAGATGTAGCATCAATACTGATGACAGGGGCTACTTTAATTGATACGTTAGCCTCTTTTCGAGAGCAAATGTCAGGGTACTCGTAGTCGCACCATAGAGTTTCGTCGGCGTTGTTATTTCCTTCAGGATTTATTACGCTTGTATGGTAAAGACAGCGAACAGTTTGGCCTAGCTTCGCTATGTTGCTCCCATCAGATGTAAGAGTATAATCATAGAAGTCTAAGTAATTTAATGTTTCGCTATTCGCTCTTAGCACAGAAGAGGAATAAAAACCGCGAGCTCCTACCCAAGTTGCGGTGTTATTTTGGATGCGACCGCCATATACGAAATATAAAGGTTCACTGTATATTGTGTATGTAATTCCATTCACGGTATTGGAAATCTTTGAGTCTAGACCATAACGATTGAGCAAATTGTAGAACGAGCCGTTTGACTGATCATAGCTCGGACCACTTGTTGGTAACTGCCACTCGGCGGGACAAATACTTCCAGCTGCTTTGCCACCGGTCCCTAATAGCTCCAGTCCGGTACTGTTTGTGGCTGCAATCCAAGAATAATAATTCCCAATATGATAATGTTTATCTCCGGTTGTAGAAAATTGAGGACATTCATGAAGCCCAGTTGTAGTGGTGCAATTATCACCTAGAGAATGGTCATTGTTCGGACCATTGTAATAGTAGTTACCTGGGTCATAATAACGAGCGGCTGTTGTATCTGGTTCCCAGTTGACTGGCGATATATTTGTGCCCCCACCGTCATAATCCAAATTTTGCGTCATCCAACAATTACCATCTTTGAGCTTGGTAACCCAGTAGGATTTACCATCACGTATATCTATAAGTTGTTTGGTTTTGTTTTCTTTCGTGTTAGTACAGATTTGGTCAGACATTTGTTGCATATACTTGATGTTCATGAGAGTGCGTTGGTCAGTAGCAGTATCGGAACGAGTTATGGTGTTGATGGGATTGATAGTGCTATCTGCTGCAAAGGTGGGGTTAGGGATGTAGGTGAGGTAGGAGAATAGAATGAAAACGCAAAGGGTAGTCGAAGTAAAGATTGTGGGGATTTTATATTTATTAAAGTTAGTATTTATTTCTAGCATCATGCCTCCTATGTGTAATTATGGGTTAAGTTGAGGGAGCCAGATTTTTGGTAACAAAAATAGCGCACAACAGCATATAACAATATATGTTTGTGGACAAATTGTGCGCTTACTGATACCAAAAAAGGCGCCACGAGCGGGCTACCTAACGTGAACACTTTCCCAAAGGAATCTGTTTTGCATTAGACGCTACATGACGCCATTTTATTACAAAACAATACAAATATATTACATTTGCGTATTCACATTAGTAGCCACCTTTATTGTATCATGAAAACTAGAAAAGCGCAGTCTTTTTACGAGAAGATTACCTAAAATTTTCGACACACAGGTCGAAAAGTCTTATCCTTCCACCCCTGTTAGCTCGGAAAAGTTTTCGACATGCAGGTCGAAAACTCCAAAGCTATACTTATACCAAAATCTTCATAAGATTGATTGAAGTTTTTTTAATTGCCTCATCTTGAGTTTTAACAAAGAAAACATCTTTGCCTTTGTTATTTTCATAAATAAAATCCTGGAGAGGCTTACTAGTATAACACGAATCGTTAATGGTTTTAATTTTCATTGTAATTCCCCTTTTTAGACTGCTTACGGCGACGGGGTTTCTTGAATAGGTCGAAGACGAAGGTGGCTAAAATGGCAAGCCCAGACGCACCAAGCAATTCAAGAGGATTAAGTGGAGTCATGCCGATAATGCGGTTAAGAAACGGAACATAAATGAACAAAAGTAATACTACAAGAATAATGGAATTAATAAGTACAATAACCTTGTCTTTAAAGTCCTGGAAGAAGTTCTTGATAGCATAATCGTCGGACTGCAAGACATAGACAACAAAGACATTTGACAAGACAAGTGTAGAAAAAGCGAAAGTTGAGGCGAGCGGTTGCGTGGCACCGTTCTGAAGGAAGAAATAATACCCGGCGAACGATGCTGCAAATAGCGCCACGCCTTGCAGAAGACACCTGAGAATAGTTGGTAGATTTAGCAGCGGCTCATTAAGCTTGTGCGGCGGCTCTTGCATAACATCGCGGTCAGGCCTGAGTCGCTGAAAGATAATAGAAGAAGTAGGGTCGATAATTAGCTCCAAAAGTACGATATGAACAGGGAGCAGCAAAAGCGGTAGGCCAAAAAGTGGCACGAAGAGAGATGCTAGAATAATTGGAATATGGATAACAAGAATATAGGCGATGGCTTTTTTGATGTTGTTGTAGATGGTACGACCACCACTAATAGCTTCGACGATAGTATTGAAGTTATCATCCATCAGGATAAGATCAGAAGCTTCTTTGGCGACGTTGGTGCCACGTAAGCCCATTGCGATGCCAATCTCGGCTTTCTTGAGGGCCGGTGCATCGTTAACTCCATCACCAGTCATAGCAACGACTTCATGGTTATTTTGCAGAGCTTCGACGATGCGCATTTTGTGGCTAGGATATACACGCGCAAAGATGTTGGTGGTTTTGACGCGTTTGGTGAGCTCATCGTCACTCATGGTTTCTAACTCGGCACCAGTAATGACTTCGGCGCAGTTCTCTAGGCCGATTTTTTCGGCGATGCCTTCGGCAGTTTCTCCATTATCACCAGTAATCATGATAACTCGCACGCCTGCACTGCGGCAAGATTTAATCGAAGACTCCACACCAACACGGGGCGGGTCAACCAGCGCAACTAAGCCAACAAAAATGAGAGAATTATCTTCAAGCTCGCCAGGGATCTTGGTGACATGCTCGCCCTTAGCGATAGCAAGGACACGATAGCCGAGCTTAGAGAAAGCATTTGCTCTAGAAACGATTTGGCTGTAGGTGGCTTGATCCAGGTGACATAGTGGGAGAATACTCTCGTGGGCACCTTTAGCGCAGAGGACTTGCTGGTTGTCAATCTGCCAGATTTGCCCCATCATTTTATCTTCGTTATTGAAAACATATTCGTGGACTAGTTTATGCTCGTAAACTGTTTGGTTGACGCCATGCTGAAAAGCATATTCCTGGATAGCAATCTCCATTGGGTCATAGGGATTTTTGGGACAGGCGAGAGCGGCAATCTGAGCAAAATCGGCTTCGTTGGTAAAGATATCTTGGACGGTCATTTTGTTCTGTGTGAGCGTGCCAGTTTTGTCGGTACAGAGTACAGTAACAGCACCGAGGGTCTCAACGGCTTTCATATTGCGAGTGAGGGCTTTGTGTTTGGCGAGTCGCCAGGCCCCCATCGCTAGAAATACAGTAAGAACAACTGGGATTTCTTCGGGAATAGTAGCCATTGCCATCGTAATACCCGACAAAACCGACTGGATGATACGGTCCTTGAACTCAAGATTGTCATTATAGAAGAAATTTACTATGACAACTATAACACAGAAGCTGAGGCTGATAATCGTACAAATAATAATGAGCTTGCGAATTTGTTTTTCCAGAGGGGTTTTGACTTTTTTGATAGACTTTAGGGCGCGACCGATTTTGCCATACTCGGTATTACTACCTACTGCAGTGATCTGGACTACAGCGGAACCGTTTGTGACGTCACAACCAGCATAGCACATGTCGAGACGAAAATGCTCACTAGAAGTGTCCTGAAGTTTCTTGTATACTACGGCCGATTCGCCAGTTAGAGCTGATTCATTGACACCCAAACCTTGCATAGTAATAATCTTGCCGTCGGCTGGGACTTTGTCACCTTCTTTGAGCAGAACAATATCGCCCACCACCAAATCTTTGCTATCAACAGTAGTCTGCTTACCATTGCGAATGACTGTAATATTAATGGCAGATAAAGTATCCAGCTCCTCGAGGGCTTTATCGGTCTTCTGCCCCTGAACAAACTCAATGCCTGCTACGAAAAGTACACAAACGAGCATAATAGCCCCATCGCCAGCCTCACCCAGAATAAAATAGATACTTGCTGTGATTAGTAGCAGTAAGAACATCGGCTCAGTGAAAATATGAAGAATTTTTTGAAGGATATTCGGTTTGCGGGCTGGCGCGATTTCATTAGCACCGTATCTTTCACGTGATTGAACCACTTCGGCGTCGGTGAGCCCGTGATTTGAATTGGTGATTTGTGTTTCTGAATGAGACTTATTCATAAGTGTAATAATTATACCATAAAACTCTTGCTCGGGTTATTTTCTGTGATATAATAAACTTAATCATGATATAACTTTGTTACCTCAGCAAAATCTTTTGTGAAATAGAGAAGGTTTTGTTGCTTTTTTGATAGTATCTAGTACAATAGTCTTATAGAAAGAGGTAATATTATGGCAGAAAAAATCACCGATGCAGTATTTAACTGGATTGACAAAGAGAAGAAACGTCAAAGTGAGGGCCTAGAGCTAATTCCAAGCGAGAACTATGTCTCTGAGAATGTGCTCAAGGCGATGGGCTCGGTATTGACGAATAAATATAGCGAAGGTTACCCCGGCAAGCGTTACTATGGCGGTAATGAAAATATTGATAAAATCGAAAACCTTGCGATTGAACGCGCAAAGAAGCTTTTTAATGCCGACCACGCAAACGTGCAGCCACACTCAGGGGCTAATGCGAATGAGGCAGTGTACTTTGCATGGTGCCAGCCGGGCGATACGATTCTGGCAATGTCGTTGCCAGCAGGTGGGCATCTCACACATGGTTCGCCAGTGACGCGCAGCGCAAAAATTTATAATTTTATTGGCTATGGCGTGACCGAGGACGGCGATATAGACTATGACGAATTGGAACAGCTAGCAAAGGAATATCAACCAAAGGTGATCCTGGTAGGGTATTCAGCCTTTATGAAGATTCCGGATTTTGACCGAGTAAAGAAGGTGGCTGAGAAAATTCCCGATTGTCTTCTAATGGCGGATATGGCGCATGTGTCGGGCTTGATTGCGGGCGGTGTGCATCCAAATCCACTAGAGCATGGATTCCATGTGATGACAACTACTACACACAAGACCCTGCGCGGTCCACGTGGGGGCTTGATTCTTTCGATGGGAACGGTGGGTAATCCTTTGCGCAAAACCGAGCATAAGCTGGAGAATATTCCAACCCTGATTGACCGAGCAGTATTCCCTGGTACGCAAGGTGGGCCACTGGAACATGTGATTGCAGCAAAGGCGGTGGCGTTTGAAGAAGATTTGCAGCCAGAGTTTAAAGATTATGCAGCACAAATTGTAAAAAATGCCAAAACTTTGGCGGAAGAATTGAAACAGGCTGGGTTTAAGCTGCAGGGTGGCGGTACGGATAACCACTTGATTTTGGCAGACGTGAAAAATAGCTTCGGCTTTGATGGCAAGATTTATGAAGTAGCGCTGGACAAAATCGGGTTGACATTAAATGCTAATTCCCTGCCTTACGACAAGGGTGCAGCCTTCCGTCCATCCGGTGTACGTCTCGGTACTCCCGCTATGACGACACGTGGTCTTAAAGAAACCGAAATGAGGCAGATCGCAGCCTGGATGAAACAGGTGGCGGAGATCTGTGTAAAGGTGCAAAACGAAGAAAGTTTGGAGAATTACGCTAACGAACTCGACAAGCTGCGCGATGAGGTGCGTGAGTTGGCGCTGCAGTATCCGGTGCCAGGGATAGAGTAGGATATATTATACAGTCAGCACGGGTTGCGTTTTTGTAAAAAGGTAATGTTTATCTATTGACAAATATAGTAACCTGTGCTATTATTGAGATAGGCCTCTAGTTAGGTTTGGTTTGTAGTGTACTATTATTACATCCGGCTAGACTGGCTGGGGAGCACTTTGAGAATATGATGGTTTATTTGAGCTGGTTAGCAGGTTGATCATTTAGTCGGGCATTTTAGGCAGCGATAAGTACTTAATCTTTAGTCATGTATTCGTGAAGATTGAGGGTTTTTGGCTGCCTAAAAAGCAGTGGGCGACATAGAGGGAAAAGTCCTTCTTGAAAAACGGAGAAAACTCCGGTGTCACTGTGGGCGAAAGCCTTCCGAAAGGATGAATAATCATGAAGAAATGCGTAGGTATTAACCTTGGTGCCGTGGTGGCACAAACTCAGCGCAATCGGGTAGTACCCGAAGTCCACGATAAGTCAGATGGCGTCTACTCTGTAGCATTTAGCGATCCGAAGTTTCTGAGGGTGGAGTTCCATATGCGCGATGAGGTGCTGTTGGATTGTCATGGTCGGCCGATGGATCCCCTGGCGGGTATTAAACTTCCTGTGGTAGCTAACGCCCTGGCATTGCCTCTGGGAACGCGATTCCTATTTGGCAATGCCAGATTGGTTCCCGAAGTTGGTAGCCAAGCGGACGAACTGATTTTCGAAATCAAAACACCGGAAAAGGCGAACAATATTTTTGCGTTGGTAAAGCAGAAGACAACTGGCGAGGAGTACGAGGCGGCCACCTGGTCTAAAACTCGGGTACAGTCCTTATACCCAAACCTTGACGCCGTACATTCGGCTTCCGCCTCGTACTGTGGCACATACTGGGAAGGGTATATCTTCTCCCTTGGCGAAGCCGAGAGGGTATGTCATGCTAGCGTGTGTTCCATGGCGGAAGACGCCATGGAGTCAATCGAAACTGTTTGTGATGAGGCCTACCGAGATTATCGTGATGCAAATTATCGCCTGTACGAGCATCTCACCAGTCTACTTCCAGCGTTCAATCAACAGATGGCTACAATTGCAAAAACGCCCGGATACGAAGGCGTCGATACTTTCGAGGTGCTCCTTGACGGCGACGTGCCACAGCTCGTATGCAATGGACGGATTTACAATGGAGAAGAGGATGCCCGGCGACACATTGACTATTTGGTACAGCGTTCGGAACTTTGTCGAGATTTTCGGCAGCAGTTCGCGAAGTTGCTCAGCAGAATTGAGGCTTGCCACGGAAAACTTGATATCACTGGCACTAATTACGCCATTGCCAAGTTTCCCCGCCACTCGATTGGTGAGGGGGACAAAATCTACCGCGAACGGGGTTTTCACTACTCCGAGGGCGGAGTCGCTGAACTGATCGCATGGCTCACTGAAGAGGAAGCAAATTTGAAAAAATGGGCTGAGTCCAATACCACTGCGCTTGAAAGCTAGAGTTAATCTTGCCGTGTCTAAGAACCGGCGCCGCCATGAGTAGAAATACAGAAATACATAAACCATTCTTGCCCCGGCTATATAGTCGGGGCATTTTCTATCTAGGTAATCTGATAATTCTGTGATATAATTATCCCAGTAGAATTGGAATGCGAGGGGCAGTAGCTCACCTGGTAGAGCGCAGCATTCGCATTGCTGAGGTAGTCGGTTCAAGTCCGATCTGCTCCACCAAGCTTTCCAGATTTATTGATGATGATTAGGCGCGAGGGCGTCTGTTTTTTGTCGTTCGGTAAACTCTTTGCCATATTCACCTCACCGCGAAAGGTAGTGTTTGCTACCGGAATATAGTATAATTAACAATATGAAGTCTGAGGTTAGTGCTAATGATTTGCTGAAATTTGAGCAGATTTATTATGATAACCCAGAAAATTCGGTTACAGAAACCAGGGTTCGGGAAGAAGGGCTACTCGAGGCGAGCAAGAATTCGCAAAAGTATAAATTTAAGTTCAATATTGAAACACCCAAGACGAAAATCTATCATCAGCATGACAGCCATCAGTGTAACATTTATGCGTTTTTAAGAGTAGTAAAGGACGTATTGCGACAAAATACTGATTTGAATATAGGCGGTCTTGATTTATCTTCAAATTACATTAACTTTTATGACAAATTAGAGAAGGCAAATGCACTATATAATGAGTTAATCGACGCAGACGAACTGTCTTTAGAGCTGATTAGGGATAAGACTGATTGGTATATTGGAAGTTTTGGAACATTTCATTTTTGTCGAGAGATTGTCAATAAATACGGTTTAGCGCCCACACAGAATATGAAGGAAGTAGATCGTAGATACAATGATCGATTGGTTATTAAACTATTACGCGACAAGATAAAGTCTGATGCAGTTTCCCTGCTCAAAATGAGTTCAAAAATAGAAAAACTCTCCAAAAAGTCGAGCTTGATGTATGGAGTTTATCAATTTTTGGCAAAGGTTTATGGTATGCCACCGACGAACTTTACTTTCGCAGGAGAAGATTTTACGCCGTTAGAATTCAAGAATCACTTTTTAGGCGATGCGCTAGAGGACTTTGTGACTGTAACGGCGTTTGACCAAGAGACTTTATTGAGTAGTTATGCTTTTGTGCCAAATATTTATTTGAATGACAGTGAAACGATCTTATACTCGGATCACATTAAAATTAAAGAGGCAATCATTAAACAGTTAATTAGTGGCGTCAGCGTGTGGTTCTCGGCGGAAGAGTTTTTGTCCTCTAATTATCGTGATGGGATACTAGATAATGAGGCTTACGGGTTTAGCCGAGTTTTGGACATTCCAGATCTAACGGCGCAACAAAAGTTAACACTTGGTGTTACGACTTACGACCATGCTATGTGCATCACTGGGGCGTTGACAAAAAATAACATAGCGGAACAGTTCCGGGTGGACAATAGTTTCGGACAACGTGGTAAATATGGTGGGCAGATGCTGATGACAAGTTCGTTCTTAGAAAATTCAGTAATTACTTTGGTGATCAATCGAAAATTCCTGATGTAGTATCATAAAACTTCTCAATTTAACAATTTTATGATATAATTATAGAGAGTACGTTTTTGCGCACTAGTTCTTTGGGAGGTGATATGTATAATGTTGCGCAATGTAGTCAGACATAGATATAGGGAGGGGTATGTCAATGTTAAAAATCACACTATTAGTTGTCGTCGTTATTGCGTTTATTAACAGCATCTCGTTTATAGTAGCTATGGGTCTGCGCTATTACCCTGGTGCGGCTGGACTTCGCACCGTACGAGATGTCAGCCAGGATGAACCAGTGATGAATTACTTTATCGCTGGGATGCTGAATCATCCCGAACCAGCATTTCAATTCATCACAAGCTATATGAAAGGAGGTATTACTTACGCCGATTTTCGCAATACTGGCTGGACGGCGTGGGAAACCGCGGAGGCAATCGAGGCGCACATCTATAGACACAGGTACACCAAGGTACGGATTTTTTCAATCTCGGTGGGAGATCATGTAGCACGCTATTTAGAGCAGCACTATTACAACGATGACGCTGTTCATCTGGAGATCATCGCGATTAACCCTTGTTCTTCACCAACCGCGTTGAAAGACAGTGTGGACACCGCCGTCATGCTTGGTTCGCCAGTAGTTAAACTGGGCTGTATTCTTGCTGGATGGATTAGCGTAATCCCGATGCCATTCCTGAAGACGCCCGGGGATAATTATTCTTTGTTCCTATTGAGTAGCCAGATTACACAGACTGCTGACTGTTCGACACCAGGGTTCACAGACCATACCATAGGCGTGGTCTTGAGCGAGCAAGACGAGTTTCTGGATAGCGACGCACTGCATGAATACTTTGAGACGTGCCCAGTAATTACGATTCCTGAATGCAGACATGGCGACACTATTGGCAATGCCGAAGCTTATCGCCAAGCCGTGATTGGGGTCTTGCAGCACAGCAAACTCCAGACCTCAACTCTAGCCCCTCCACAGTGAGGGGCTTTTGATATTATTGAGGGATCTACATAGTTGGGAGTTTTTACTATTTATTAGCGGTTTTGCTCTTATCGCCATTACTGCTGGGCCTCTTCATGAATGCGATAATTTGCTCACGCTTCCAGCTAGCAATCGCAACAATTGCCACTGCTACCAAGGAAAGCCCTACCACTAGCCCAATATTGCCATTGATGCCCATACCAATATAGTTTGTTAGGACAATGGTCGGGAATCGACCTAAGATAGAGATTAGCATAAGTTTGCGCATGGGCAACTTTGTGAGACCGGCAATATAGCAAACCAAATCGTCTGGAAACCCTGGCAACAGAAAAATAGCAAAAATAATTAGCGCGGAGCCTTTTGCATTAATAATGAAATCAAATTTTTCTACAGCTGGTTTTTTAAAGATTTTTTCAATTAGTGGACGTCCAAACTTACGCGCAATTAGAAAAACTAGCCAAAACCCAATAAAACTACCGATGGTGGTCCAGAGGATGCCCCAATGACCAAATAGAAACCCGCCTACACCACCAACAATTTGACCAGGAATGGGCGCTACTACGACCTGTACGACTTGTAATACGATATAGATAAGTGGGGCTAGCAATCCAGCTCTATTAATGAGCTCAACTAGCTCATCACGGTTAGACAAAAGCTGCATAAGCGGGCCTTGAGCTATGACATCCCAAGCTAAATAGCCCAATATTAGCAAAACAATTACGCCAGCAATAATGATTTTAATGATGGTAGATTTGCTGATGTTCTTTTTGAGTGGTATCTCGCCAACGGGCAGACGATTAGGCTGGTCTTGGGCTAAGTTGGCGGTTTGAGATCTCTCTTTTGTAGAGTTTTGTCGAGATTTATTTGGCATATTCGACGGCACGAGTCTCACGAATTACATTAACTTTAATGACGCCAGGATAAGACATTGTGGCCTCAATTTTGTTAGCGATGTCGCGAGCTAACTTCAAGGCCGACAAATCATCAATCTGTTTGGGCTCGACGATGACACGAATTTCGCGTCCAGCAGAGATAGCATATGCCTTATCAATACCCGGGAAACTAGTAGCGATGTTTTCAAGATCACGCATACGCTCAGCGAAGTTCTCAGCGGAGATATTGCGAGCACCAGGACGAGCAGCCGATAAAGAGTCGACAATCTTGACAATGACCGCCTCTGGAGTAGTAGGCTCAATGTCATCGTGGTGTGCGGCCATAGCATGGACGATATCATCTGACATGCCATATTTTTTGGCAAGCTCAGCACCAATCTCAGCATGTTTACCCTCAATCTTATGAGTGACGGCCTTGCCAATATCGTGTAGAAGTGTGGCCGTTTTAGCAACACGCTTATTGGCGCCAATCTCCTCAGCAATCATGCCAGCAATATGCGCCATCTCGACTGAGTGAAGTAATACATTCTGGCCATAGCTCGTACGAAACTTAAGTTCGCCAAGCAGATGTAACAATTCCCTTGGCACACCGACTACGCCAACCTCGCGGGCAGCGTCTTCGCCAGCGCGGACAACTTCTTTCTCGATTTCGCGCTCGGCTTTGGCAACGGCATCTTCAATAGAGGATGGGTTGATGCGCCCGTCTTTCATGAGACGTTCAAGAGCATAGCGAGCAACTTGGCGGCGAATCGGGTCAAAGCTGGATAGAACCACCATTCCAGGGGTATCATCCACCATAATATCCACGCCGGTAGCACGTTGTAGGGCCTGGATGTTGCGCCCTTCTTTACCAATGATACGCCCTTTCATATCATCATCTGGAAGTTTGAGTGCGGTGATGGTGCGGTCAGCAGTCACCTCCGAAGACATACGTTCCATTGCGGTAAGCAAGATGGCCTGAGCGGTTTCGTCGACTTCATGCTTAATTTCTTTTTGTTCTTTCACGACAAGACCGGCAAGATCTTGCTTAATGTCACGCTCAGTCATTTGCATAAGTTTCTCACGTGCGGCTTCCTTGGTGAGGCCGGCAATTTTTTCGAGTTTTTCTTGCTGACGAGTGCGGATATCACGCACTTCGGATTTGAGGTCATCAAGCTCTTTTTCTTGCTTAGCTAGGCGCTCGGTTTTTCTTTCGAGCTGATCGAGCTTATTGTCGAGATTATTCTCTCGCTCACTAAGACGGCTCTCAGTATTTTTCCATTCTTTGCGGCGCTCAGTTTCTTCTTGCTGAGATTTGGCAGCCAAATTAGCGGCATCACTCTTAGCCTTAGAGACAATATCTGAGGCTTCGTTTTTAGCTTTGCGTACTAAATCATCGGCTTTAGTCTTGCCGCCGTTTTCATTCTTTTTATTGTAGGCTAAAATTCCACCTGCGCCAACAACTGCGCCAATAATGACGGCAACGATTGTTATCACTACGTTCATAAACGTATCCTTCCTAATTGTTTGCTAACATTTTTCTCTATGCTAGCGGGGTAACAAATAACTATAAATTAATAAAATTCTGTTTTTAGTATACCATACTTTTATGAAAACTAGTTAAGATTACCCTATTTGCTTCTTTCGCCGTCGGCGCCTAGTAAATTTAAGCTAATGCAAGTGTCGTGCAAGAGTTTTTGTCGAAAGTCTAATACTCTAACTTTATAACCAAATATTTCCTCGAGTTCTGTCTTTAGACCCCAAAGGCAAGTATTAAGTACTAGCACTACGTCACTAGGAATGAGACGATGTTCCGACTGAGTTGCAGATGGGTAATATTTTTCTTTGATGATTGTAGCTAAAATTGATTCATTTTTCTGGGAGATTGATACTGCCTTATTTTGGGTTTGCTGATGGAGTTCGAAATATGGGCTAAGATCAGTACGCATAACTTCCGACGAGAGCTGCCCAGTACCTGCAAGCTGGTTCCAACCAGAACAGTCAGGCACAGCCAATGTAGAGAAGGGTAGATTATCTTTGAGGTTCTCACAAAGCGCAGATTCCAGAAGAGGCTCGTTCATCATAACCGTAATCCGAGTAGGATAATTGGAAGATTTAAGGATACGATAATAGTTCACCCCAACGCTAACAAACTTTTGCTCGGTATAGCGGTCACGTAAATAATCTATGGCGAGTGAGACTGTATAGCCGCCTAGGACAATTAAATCAACTTTGCCAATGTGCTTATGGAGACTTTTCTCGATTAACCGGCAAATCTGAGTATGTGATCTTACGTCATATAGATTATACTGCTTATCGATTACACACTTAACATCCACTACACCAAGCTCCTCAGAGAGATATTTCGCTACAACTTTCCCACCATAGCCACCATCAAACACTACGATTTTTAACATTTTTACCCTTGTTGATTAATTTATTCTCTACTATACAACAGATATTGTGGCCGGGTTTGGCGTTGCGTGAAACTATTTAATGCTTCGTTAAGTTATAGAAACTTTCTTTGTGGTTGGGGGCTTTTTGCGGTAAGCGCGGAGAAACCTGCGCGGAGGGTTGTGAGCGAGGTTTCGTCGGAGCAGAGCAGTGGTATCTTAAATCAAGGACTTATGGTACAATATGTATAGTGCACTCGTAGCTCAGCGGATTAGAGCACTTGTCTTCGGAACAAGGGGTCGCGCGTTCGAATCGCGCCGAGTGTACCATTTTTTGTTGGTACGCTATGCGAGTTTCTGATCTATGCGGAAGTTTTTATTGTTATGAAGGATGTTATATTAGGCACGTTCGGGAATGATTTCGCCAACATAATAATATTAGATAAAAATGTTATTGACTATATTCACTATCTATGATAGAATGGTGAACATTATAAATTAACACGCGCTTTGTAAGACGTGGGTAGTAGATAAACACAGAGTTAAGTGTGTTTGTTAGTTACCACGAAGCCCGAGGTTTAGGGCGATGACACGATTTATGGATTGCGAGAAAGGGCAATCTGTAATGTTGTCTAAAGAACTAAATATTAATAACTTTAATGGTAATGCCGGTAATAATACTAGCAATGGTGGTAAAGGTGCTGGCAATGGTGCGAATAATCATTCTGATAGTATAAGGGCTGATAAGAATTTATCCAGTGGCAAATCCACTAAGCAGCTATCGGGTAGTCTAATTAAGCGACAAATGGACAAGCAAGGAGAGGGTAAACAATCCAAGCTTAGCACAGGGCCAACGAATCCTCAGCATAAGAAGTATCGACAAAATGAGAAATTAATACGGCAGGAGATAAGCGAAACGATCGCAAAGCGCAGCATATCAGCAAAAGTAAGTAAGATCTGTAAGCAGGCTAATATTTCTACGCCGACATTTTACCTACATCATCGCAACCCCGACGAGGCGTTAATGAGCTATGAAGAAGAGCTATACGGTGAATTCTTGAGGCTTGTAGTGGAAAATGCCAAGAAATATACACAGGAAGCAGACAAAATACACATCTTTGAACTACTGCTACTATATATTGGCAAAAATAATGGATACTTTAGGGCGAGTTTAGTAAGCAATAATCTTCACCTGCTTTATAATATACTGGGTGAGTTATGCGTATACGTTGTGGGAGATAAAATATCTGACAGGACGGGTCTTTTCTATATTACGAATCTACTGGCGGTGATTATGTGGTGGGGCAATAAGGAAGGCTTTTCTAAGCAGAAACTTGGGGAAAGGGCAAGAGAAATGGCGGCGGTGAGAGTGTGGTATAAAGGATAGGTTCAATACTTGTTGTAATTACAGAGTTGAATTAACGTTCATCCTTAATCATCTGGAACGTGCCCATTTTGAGGTAGCGTTGATATCCCAAGAGAATACTGCGACACCATGGGGTAATCTCCATATGCAACGCATCTTCTAGTTTATACCAACCATTTTCTGGTACCTCCTCAGTGTCGGTTTGTTCGTGTTCACTAGCCCATTCTCTAATGAAGAAACAAAGTGTGAAAGGCTGGCTATCACCATCTTGATAATGGAAGATTCGCTGAGGACCAGAGATAGCCCCGAACGGGATAAGGTTTTCTTCGGTAGCAGTAATGCCAGCTTCTTCTTCGAGTTCATGCAAGGCAGCACTAGACCAAGAATCTCCTGGTTCAACATGGCCGCCGACACAGCTCCAGCCACCGACATGCGGCGCATAGACTAATTTCACTTCTCCGTTGGGGTTAATTGGTAATACATCAACCGTCGCAGTAATTATGCGCATGTTGCCAGCTTTTTGGCGAAGCTGCCACATATATGATCCTTTATATACCATTTTGCTTTAACGGCGCCTCCTTATTTCATCTAATTAGCTAGGCTTTATTAAAATAAACAAGCCCCTTGGGGCTTCTTTATTTTATATTGGTGAGTCGGGTGGGGATCGAACCCACGACACCCTGCTTAAGAGGCAGGTGCTCTAACCGGCTGAGCTACCGACCCAAGTGCGGTCAAACTTTGACTCTTTTATTATATCACCTATTGCACCAAAAATAAATAGTAAAACACCCTATTTTTGTATTTTTGCGTATTTTCCCCACCATTTGGTGAATCCGACCTCGCTTTGGTAGGCTTCTAGGTCGCTGTCATCGCTCGCACTGAGAAAAGTTACTAGTTTCCCTTCGCGATATAATGCCACCGAAGGGTTATACCTTAGCTCCTCAATTAGCTCCGCTTCACGCATCTCTACGAAATCGATTTTTTCAAATGTGATCTGGTATTTTTCACTAAATTCAGTAACGACTTTCTCAAAATCTGTCGATGCGGTACATGCTGGCTTAGATATCAGCAGAGCAAAGCTTTTCTTTTGAGCAATCAGATTTCGCAACCGTTCTACATTAATATTCTCAAAACCATCTTTACCATAATATTCGTCCGACAATGCAAACTTTCTTGGCCACAGTAAAACTGCCACCGTTGCCGCCGCAACTACCGCCAGCCCTACGCCAATACTAATCGCAGTTTTCTTTTTCATATTATTTTTTCAACCTCGTGCAAGGTAGTGAAATCGATATCATGATACGGTACTTTCCAAAAGTCATATACCGTCTCACCATCACGCGTAGTCTTTACAATGACAGCGTTATCTCCTTCGTAGTACCAATACCCGCCCACGTTGTAGATCTTATTCGCATCCCAGCCGAGCTTCACAAGTAGTTTTTTCATATCACCAGCATAACCTGCTCCACCGCACATTAAGAAAATATTTTTATTCCTTGGGAATAAGTCTTCTAGGATTTGTAAAGATTCCTCATAATTTGCGGTCAGGTTCCCCTCTCTGTCTGCCGTGAAAAGTGTCTTGCCGGTATATGTATTGCCTACTTCTGCAGATAAGTTTAATACATTGACGATATAAGGGTACGGCACAACCTCAAATCCATTTACGAAGCCAGACAAATAAGAATCTCCGCCGATCGCTTCGTAATTCCCGGGGTCTTTTAGCATGCGCATATCTCTATAAACAGTATCGTTCCGTCCCAAATATTTATCGATTGTTTCTTCGTTGATATTTTTATCGATGCCAAACTGTTGCCCGCGCAACCCTTCTGATAATTCCGGGGTCGGTAGACTGGCCGAGACGCTGGTATTATCGGGCTTATTAGTTTGCTGCCGATAATGTCCCGAGGTAATTGTCCAAGTGACACCACAAGCAATGACTAATAGGGACGTAAATGCCACAATTATCCCGAAGTTTGGCTTCTTCTTCACTCTTTCCATTGTTCCTCCAGTTGGTTCCATTATATCCTGAACTCTATAAAAAATCAATCACCATGTGGGCACCATATCGTTTGCGTATCGATGTGAAATTGAGTGGTAGGTATATTGTATATTCCGCACGGTCATAATTACTGCGCACGGCGCTTCTTTTCTAGCCATTCCGGCACTTCGGTGAACTTGATCTCTGGGCAGAAGTTAATATCATGCGCCGTTACGTCATAATAAACTTGATAGATCTCGCATGCTGACCCATAATGAGCATCTTCCATGTCAAACCCAAGCTTCTCTGCTATAGCTTTTACGTTTTCTTCACTCGAGCCTTCGATTTCGCTATAGCTAGGTATCCATGGCCAGGTGTCTATTGTAATTTCTACACCCTCTAGTTCCCACTCTTCGCGATAAGTTTCTTGCATTGCTTTAGCCTCGAAGCCGCATGCTTTTACAAACTCCACTGCCTTGTCATAATCATTTACTTCAAGGCAAACTTCTTTCATACCTGATAAAGTTAGGCTATCTAGCTGCTTGTAAGATAAAGTAATCTTATTACCTTCGTCGCGTACTCGAACAAAAGCTCTCTCGCCTAGGTTGAAGATTGTTCGCTTCATCAGGGTTTCTGATTGTATTAACTTTGCTCCCGCCGCACGGAGTTTCTCACGTAAAATATCTTTATCTATATTAATAAAAGTTGCTTCTATCTCTGGCTGCATTGTTGCTCCTCACTTCTGGTGTTAATTATATACCATAGCAAAGGCGCTGTGCAAAATTTGCAACCAGTCACTGGCTGGGTCACCTAATGTACAATAGGTAAATCGGATTCATTTTGCTAGTTTAGTTCTCTCGTATTTATTAGCTTTGTTATATAATTAATCTATGATCACTCCGAAATCCGCTCAGCCCGCAGCCCCAGACCTCGCTCAGGTCAACCCTGCCCTGAAATCTTATATCGAAGCTCGCGTTTTCCCAGAATACACGAAAAACGATTGGGGCCATCAGCTCGGTCATATCAATTATGTCATTCGTCGTAGCTTCGAGTTCGCTAAAATCGCCGCAAAAGAATCGGCGAAATGGCCTACAAAAGCCACTACTACAGAACCACAACTCAAGACTTTTTCTCTGAATCCCGATATCATCTACACCGTAGCTGCTTACCATGACATTGGTCACCATGTCGACGCCGCCCATCACGAAAAAGTCTCCGCCGCGGTGTTCCGCGAAGACCCAGAAATGCCTAAGTTCTTCTCCATTGCAGAGATTGAGATCATTGCCGAAGCTATAGAGGATCATCGTTCGCATCGCGAGCATCCTCCGCGCAGTACTTACGGCAAAATCGTCACTTCCGCCGATTGTAACATTGATATTGACGTCATGCTTCGTCGCACTTACACCTACCGCTTGCGCAATTTTAGCAACTTTTCTCTCGACGAAATCATTATTGACGCCCGTCAACATCTCGCCGAGAAATATGGCGAACATGGCTATGCATTAAACAAAATGTTTTTTGATGACCCAGAGTTCAAAACCGCTTTAGAAAGTCTTCGTGCCCTTACTGCTGACGGAACCGCCTTTCACCAGCGTTTTATCAAAGTTAACAACCTCGAACGGCTCTACGCCCTCGAACAACAACTCTCCAAATATCTCTCCAAGGTCGATCCCGATCTAAAGACTTATATAGAGGCCAAAATTCTCCCTCAATACAGCCAGAACGACCGAGCTCATGGCATTCTCCATATCCGCGAAGTTATTCGTCGTGCTTTCCTACTTGACGATGTTTTTTCGCTCAATCTCAATCCGGATATGATTTATGCCGTTGCTACTTACCACGATCTTGGTAAACATATCGACAATGATCGCCATGAATTTATTTCCGCTCAACTCTTCCTAGAGGACTCAAAAATGCCCGATTTCTTCTCCGGTGTAGAACGTCAAATTATTGCTGAAGCCATTGAAGACCATCGTTCCCCTAAGTCGGACACCCCACGCTCGACTTATGGCAAACTTATTTCTTCTGCTGATCGCAATACTCGCATAGAAATGGTTTTCGTGCGCAGCTTTTTTGTCGGTAAAGACCGTCAGCCAGAAACCACTGTCACGGACTTCCTCGATTATACCTTCCAACGTCTTTCCAAGCGCTACAGTGAAGATGATCCGGAGAATATGTTCTACGCCGACCAAGAATACTTCGATTTTCTCGCCGCAATTCGTAATCTCCTCCAAAGTGAAGCTGCTTTTAAAGATTATTATTGCGCCGTTAATCAAATCTCATCCCGCGAGCATACTCTCGCCGAAGAACCTGGTGTCGAAATCTCACCCGCTATTTTAATATAAAAGGAGTCTATCACTATGTCTAAAGTCACAGAGGTAACTAAAACTGAAACCGTTATAACTTACGAGGTCATCCCTCAACTTCCCGGCATTAATCCTAACCTTCGCACCTACGTCGAACAGGAAATCTTCCCACGCTACAGCAAGTTCTTTTCGCACGGAATCCACCATATTTATCGCGTTATTGCCGATGCTCTCATGCTTGCTGAATACTATCACAAAGATTTTAATATTACTTATGCTGCTGCCGCCTGCCACGATCTTGGGTTAAAAGTTAACCGTGCCGAGCACGAGCGGGCTTCTGGCGAAATCATCGCCGCCGACAAAAACTTACTCCAGTTTTTCTCGCCAGCCGAGCTGCAAGTTGTGCGCGAAGCCGCCGAAGATCATCGCGGCTCGCGTAAAACTCCGCCCCGTAGTTTTTATGGTCGCATGATTTCTGACGCTGATCGAGACTTTGACCTAGCCACGAATGCCTGGCGCTCGCTAGCTACTAGTGTTAAAAACTATCCTGAACTCGCTACCTGTGACGAACAGTTCGAGCTTTGCTATGAGTACCTATCTCGTCGCATCACTGATGGAAAACACTTCAATCTCTGGACTAATAACCCAACCCTAATCAAGCGTCGCGACAAATTCGAACGAGGTTTTCTCGACCGCGACTATTGTCACACAATCTATACCGAGGCCTACAATCGCATGAAGGAAGATGGCACTCTCAAAAAGATTCTAACCTACTATGAAGATTTCTAACCAAGCCGAAGCCCGGCTCACCGTTCCTATCTTTGCTCTAGCTTCTTAATTTGATTAAATTCTATTTTCATTTCTTTTATCTCGTAGGAAATTGTTTAGGTTTTTAAGGCTTCAATGATTTTAGTAAAAGTCTCCTTGCCTAGATTCTTTTCCGACAAGATTACGTTGCGTGAGCTATGTGGGGTGATGTAGTTGCCAGACTTTTGGTAATGCACAAGCTCCGGTACAGCTTGGCGCCACAATTTTTTGCCTCGCATTAAGAAGATAGTTGATTATTACTGATAGCTTGACGAACCAGCTCGAAGCCGTAGTGTTGTGACTCCAGTGGTTTATTAAGTTTAATATCAAAAGTGCTGGAGTGATACGGAAAATATTCAACAACAGCAAAATTACGATTCAAGTCATCACGCGTCACTCCGTGGCGAGACAGTGGATTAAAAATCTTTTGACGGAACCATTGGCCACCACTAGTCCAGTCAAATTCATCGTCAAGATGAACTAATCGTGAAGTGGTAGAGTCTAAATTATCACGAAGCGCTTGCTGAAGTTTACGGCAATCTAGCTCCACAATATCTTCGGTTCTGGAGTACCCAGGGTTGAGTAATAAGCAAACAACTTTGGCAGATATGACATTGCCAAAGTATGGTTGCGGTAAAAGTTCTATATGAAGATTATAAAAATCAGCCAGTTTAATGTCTTGATCACATTCGGCGAGGTAGGGTGGGCTCTTCTGTCTGGCTACTTTAAGCCAAGGATTTGCTACATTAATGGACATTTTAAATTCGTTATTCTACTCGTGGTCGACCCAACTTCGCGAAGCTATAACCGAATTTCAAGGTGTTAGCTCGGAAGATGATATGCACGTATGATAACAGATTTGCCGTTTTATTTGTTGGAGTGTCGTACCAAAGAATATAGACGGCCTAAGCTACGACTCATTATGGTGTTGCATTTATTTTAATGTGATACAATAGAAATATAAGTATTCAAAATAGATGACAAAAATAAATACGTCTTGATATTTTATCAAAATATGATAGAATATAAGCAGAATGGAAGATATGGAAGATAACAAAGAAAAAGCCACCTCATCTGAGAAGGTAATGGTGAAAGTCGTGCAAACGGCCGTAGAATATCTCGTTAAAGCTCTAAAAGCAACTGACACTCAAATTAAACCTCAGAGTTTAAGGCTGGAAGAAATTAAGGGTAGTGCTACATCTACAGAGTGGACCCTTACACTGAGCTACATTGATGCATCAACCGAAAATCCATTAGCCACTCTGTATGGGGGGTCAAATGATAGTAGGCGCATTTATAAAATAATTACGGTGGCAGTTAGTAATGAAGCATATGATGTTGTTTCCATAGAAGAACGCATTAAATAGCATGTTTGTAGAGGAAAACAATTTTGTAGCAGCGTGTGCTAGGTACGGCTTAGTGCTTGATGCTAATATGCTCACAGTCTATATAGTTGGTCATATTAATCCAGAGAGAATGCATGAGTTTAATATTACGCATGAATATGATTGTATGGACTACCAAATAACATAGTCTAGGTAGAAAAGCAATCACTACGCCATACGTAGTTTCCGAGATTTCGCACTTATTAGGAATTGAACCAAATCGATCCAAGAAAGGGAAACCGCTTAATAAGTCTGAGGCATTCGATAAAGCGATAGCCGTGCTAAGTTTTTTGAGTGAGTTCACGGAAACTAACGTTAGAGAAATGGCAAAAAAGTATGGAACTAATAGCTTAGTGAGATTTGGCATTCCAGACGTATCATTAGTAGAAGCAGTAAACGAAAAGGCCGCCTTCCTTTCGAGTGATAGTCAGCTATGTGATGAAATGTCCAGCAGAGGGTTGCCGGCTTTACACTATGCTAGGGCAAGAGTCTACTATAACAAACTCAGTTTAGATAAAATCTTAGGAGCATAGATTACGACGAAGGTCTTTTAGATCCTTATAAAAGATAAAATAGAGTCAAAAGACTCATTTTTTTACATGGTCGGACGTGGTAAGGTTGGCTTTAACAGCTTTTATCAATGAGCAATACTGTAGTTTTTTGGATTTATAATTTCTTTTTGGTGGACGTTGTAATCGTATATGCTAAAAAGAATAATATAATCTGGTATAGAATAATATTAACAAGTATATTAATTACCGTAGGAAAAATCATCGCAATCCAGCCAAGAATTGCTCCTGCCACGAGACAAAATAAAAACATCCCAAATCTATTTAAGAGTGGATGTTTCTTCGTTTTGTTATTTTTACCAAACAGAATAACGAGTCCTACTAATACAAAAAGCCAAGCTCCGGAAATGAATTTAATCCAACCATTAGCATTGTCATTAAAGTTAATAACTTGTGAAACTTCGCGTGAACGATTCATGGCTAAATCATCCAAAATAGCATCATATTCAGCTAATAATCTTGAGTCTGAGCGAATAGCATCCTGATCCAACGAGGTTAAACCTTGTAACAGACTAATCCTTTGTGTTTCTCTAGTATGATATAGTAAATTTGCGTCTAAAATTGGGTATATCAAAATAACTAGCATCAAGATTCCGATAAAAATCCAAACCAATTTCTTATAATTCTTTGTCACAAAGATTTTATTTAAAATATCTGGCAGTACTTTACCTATCATATATTATATATGATAACACAATTATCTTTCTTTTTCATCGTTGTTCTGTTGAATTCGACGAATGAAGACGCGGAGGCATGAAAATAGAGCATAAAATACAAGCGGCTCCAATAAAAAAGAGCCGTTTGAGACTCTAATTTCTAATCATATTTTGGTCGGGCTTTGTAAGGCAGGGGTTAACAAAATTTTTAGAGGGAGATGATAATTAGCACTTAGCCTTTACGAGTGCTAAGTAGTGTGCTATTATAATAGTATCCATATCTAAAATTTAGGAGTAACCCGAATGACTGGACATGAGACCGATAAAACGGCGAAACGAAGCAAGATTATAGTCGAAGTTGCGAACGGTAGGAAGAAACTAACTGACGCTTTGTTTGAGCTAAAAATTTTACTGTCAGATTTAGGTAGTTTAGAAGCCATTGCATGGATTGATGCCGAGCTGTCGGGTTATAGAGACGATAATGTTCCTGATTATCGGGAGTTTGATGGTGTTTTATTTGGCAACACTTTACAGGCCGGAAGACTCCTTAGACGTAATATGGCTATTCCAGTAAAAAGCGAGCATTCTGACTGTACTCACGTTAAATTAAGGGACAACATTAGCGCTATTGAGAATTTCGAAAATCGAGAAGATAAGTCCGACTTGTCTATCTCCGTAAATGCGATTCTTGCTAATGCGGTGGCAGATTATAACCCGGAAGCGTATTGCGAGGTTAGCAATGCATGGATTAAAATACCACTATCTAAATACACAGATATACTAAATGCTGTAAGAAGTAGGGTGCTTGATATTCTACTAATGTTAGAAAAGAAATATGGCAATCTTGATAATTACACTATTGACTTTGGTGAAGAAGATGAGCGTATGGAGGTGTCGAAAATTATTGTTAACATAATTCATAACGATAATAGCGTTGGCATTGGCAGCAATAATAAAATTAGTAATTCGAAGATTGGGGAAGGCGATGGGGATTAACATTGGAGACAATAATAAAATTAGCAAGTCCGTAATTAGCGAAAGGAGTAAGGTAACTCCGGCGGAGGGTAATGGTATAGCTAGAGAGTTAATCATCGGTATTGTAGTGACAGTTATTGGTGGAATTTTGCTTACCGTTATTCTAACCATATTCGGTTTTTCTAATCCGTAGTCCTCAGGTAATAAGCTAAATCTTCGCCCTTCCAGTTATCTAAGACCTACCCATGCCATTCTTCCCAAAGTTCAGCATACAACCTGCTAAGTGTTTCGTTCTGTTTTTCGTACCAATACCAACATTTATGGTTAAGTACCATTGAGAGTCCCGTTCCGTAAACCATGCCGTTCTTCCATTCCGACTTGGCTCGCTTATAAGTATCTTCAATTGCTTCCGCCCCAAAACGTTCTGCTATGCTAAAGTCTTCCCAAAAGGTAGTTTTACATTCATAATCTAAAAGTCGCACTTCCTATACTTCCTCATAAAATTATCAATCGTGCCATATTTCGCTTCAACGTACCTTTTATAAGTGTTGTAGTTAAGTAATATATCTCGATATTCTCGGCTACTTATACCACAAACCTTAATTGCTTGCCTAGCCTCCATGATCATATTGTACCTACCGCTTCGGCGGACTTGCTCATACTTATAAAAGTTAGGCTTCCAGTCTTCATTTACAACCATTTAAGATATTACTCCACAATCACTAGACGTTCTAGTCCATATATGCTCAATAATCTCACCATTCGCCCAAAGGTCATATTCTACTTTGTTTAGATAGTTTAATCTATCTTCAAGGCTTGGAAGTTGCAGGTCATCGGTCGTTACAAAGTGATACTCCCCGTCTGTGCCTAAATACTTCATGACCGTAATGGAACTTGGCGATTGTTTCATAATAAGACCAATTATTGACTTAAATGTCAAAAAAGTAAATGAAAAACTTACCCCTAAGTCTAACACCTAGAAGCCAACAATCTGTTTAAAACTTTTTCGCCGTCTACCGTTTAGCCGAGGTAGCGTTGCTATAAGTCAAATATCGGCAACGTCTTAATCCACAAAACGTCGTAGCCCTCAGCC
>Ga0137298_10550_pt1 | contig 29967 bp, 36 predicted proteins | sample RamsorincwithD2O_2_FD_97182 | JGI IMG/M metagenome (GOLD analysis project Ga0137298, IMG submission 97182) | Mouse cecal microbial communities from Vienna, Austria - Glucosamine amended with D2O | ecosystem: Host-associated > Mammals > Digestive system > Large intestine > Cecum | place: Austria...
TAATTCCGTTTTTTGTTCAAATGTCTTCTCTTACTAATTTATCCCTTTGTTCTATATGAGTTCTTCATCTGTTTCTTGGTACTTAGATAATATTAACACCTTCGAAAGAAAAAGTCAACACTTTTTTTCATTTTTTTCTACTTTTTTATTTCTTAAAAATCAACTAGAATAACATCCTCTCCAATACACCTGATTTGTTGCCATTTGATTTCAATTTCTTCTCCCATATTAAATACACTCGCCAGTTTTTTTCCACCTGGTACAATAATTGAAGTAATCGCTCCTGTTTCCAAGTCAGCACAAACATCTTGTACAAAGCCTAGTCGTCTTCCACTACGAATACTAATCACTTCTTTGTGCTTGAAATCCATTCCTTTTTGTTTCATGCTTTCACCTCTTTTTTATTGTATGCTTTCCTTTCTGCTTTATGCCAAAAAGAAAGAGAAGTTCATGGTATCAGCCAAACTTCTCTTTTAGACTTATTTTACAATCTTATTTAATTTGCTTGAGGATTTCTCTAAACTCATTCCCTCTCTCTACAAATTCTTTGTTATTACTTAAACTTTCTTTTATGTAGATTTCAAAGGGAATAAATTTCACTTCTGAAACTTCTTCTTTTTGTATCTTTATACGTTTGATTTCAACATCTTCTCTATATAAATAAATATCTTGTATTTCATTTTCTATAAATCCCTCTTTTGGTGAATATGATCTTCGTATTGTATCTATTAATTTCATATTGTTTTCATTTGGTTTTATTCCTAATTCTTCTTCCAATTCTCGCATTGCTCCAGAAATGCTACTATCTCCGCTACTCAAATGTCCTGCACAAGAAATATCCCATAAATTTGGATTTTTTTCTTTATTGGGTGCTCTTTTTTGTATTAAAATTTCCTCTCTTGAATTCACTAGCAAAATCAATATTACTTTATGCCAATATCCATATTTATGAACATCACTTCTTGTCTTTTTTTCTCCAGTAGCCTCTCCTTTATTGTTCAAAATATCTATGTATTCCATTCTTCTATTCCCTCCATTCTCTTGTATGCTCTTCTTCCATTTGTATTATTCCATTTAATTGTCTTAATAAATTTTTCGCCACCCTACCGTTTAGACATATTAAATATAACGCCTGGCAAACGACTTTGATTGTATATTTTCTGTGAAATACCAAATGACTTCATTCTTGTTTCGATTTCTTTTTCTGTTCTATTAGCCTGTTTCATATCATCAATCCATTTTTGTCTATCAAAATCTCGATAAACTATTATTTGCAAAAAATTCTGAGGATAAGTTTTTTGCAATCCATTCATTACTTGCATACTTAAATCATTCACAATTACAATAGCATTGCCCGTCTTTAGTATTTCATCTATTTCTTTTTTGGAAATTCCATATAAGTTACCTGCAAATTCATACGTCCAATCACATTTTTCAACTTCTTCGCGGCTCATTCCCTCTTGTATTTCAGGTTTATCTAGTTTTCCATCTCTAGATGGTCTTGTAGTCTTTTTCTGTATAATACTAATTGAATCTACCATATCTTTTAATTCTTGTATCTCTCTGTCCACTGTATAATCGCTTGAATTAAAACCTAAAAATGTTCTATCTTCTTCTTTTATTTGTGTCAGATCCCTTTTCTTTAGTTCTGAGATTAGATTAATTACATAGGACTTTCCGCATCCTGGCTCTCCAAATAGTACAAGCAAGTGATTTTGGGGAATTCGTGTTTGCAAAGACTGTATGCTACCTAATAAATAAGCTGTAACAAAATCCATCGTATTGATATCATAATCTGATATATCCAAGTCTGCAATACTTTTTTCTGCTATTGGTTCTATCTTCTCTCGAAAATTCGGTTCCATTATATCAGTCGCAATACCAAATAACTGCTCAAATTCTTCTTGTGTTAATTCTCCTATTTTTTTATAATATACAGCTCTTTTCAATTTCTATCACATCCTCATAAAAAATCATATCATATGGTCAATACGTTTTCAATAGTTTCATTTCTCAAAGAAAAAGAAGTACCTTCCTAATTAATTAGGAAGAAAACTTCTTTTTTCTATTGATAACTTTTCTTGATATGCTCGATGGCATTTTTTTCGATGCGGGATACTTGTGCTTGGCTAATCCCAATCTCATTGGCCACTTCCATTTGGGTTTTCCCTTCAAAAAATCGCTTGGATACAATGTCTTTTTCTTTTTCGTTCAATTTCTTGATAGCCTCTTTGACGGTAATGTTTTCTGTCCAATTCTCGTCTGTATTCTTTTTATCACGTATCTGGTCAATGACAAAAAGGCTTTCACTTCCCTCACCATATACCGTTTCTTGCAAAGACACTGGTTCTTGTATGGCGTCTAAACTCATAGCAACTTCTTCTTTTTCCACACCAAGTTCTTTTGCAATCTCTTCTACGGTAATCTCTCGTTGCTTTTCTTTCAACTCTCGTTCTCGGATGGCAAGTGCCTTATATGCCAAATCTCGAATAGACCTACTCACACGAATTGGATTATTATCTCGCAAATATCTTCGGATTTCTCCAATAATCATAGGAACTGCATAGGTTGAAAACTGAACATTTTGTCCCAAGTCAAAATTGTCCATTGCTTTAATCAAGCCAATACATCCAACTTGGAATAAATCATCCATATTTTCGCCTCGACTATGAAACCTTTTAATGACACTTAAAACTAACTTCAAGTTCCCATTGATAAATTCTTCTCTTGCTAACGAATCCCCTTGTTTAATTCTTTCAAATAGTATCGTTTTTTCTTCGTTTGTTAGCACAGGTAATTTGGAAGTGTTTACTCCACAAATTTCAACCTTGCTAATCATATTTTTCCTCCTTTGGATTTTCCTGTTTAACTACAGTATTTCCAAAGTAGTCATCTTTATACGAAGAAAAAGACTTATCTTACTTCAGATAAGCCTAATCAAATATTCTTTTTCGGAAAAGCTTTTTCACTCTTTGAAAAAATCGCTTAATGAGCGGTTCTTTTTTCCAAACAACAGGATACCATAACTGCTCCGCTTCTGCAAATTGTTTACTATCGATTTTCTCTGGTCCTCCGATTCTTTCTTCTTCCTCGTCTTCGTCATCTTGCATATATTCACGATACAAAAGACTTAGGATTGCTTTTGTTTCTGGCATAAGTTCTAATTCCTTTAATTCTTCTTTTTCATCAAATTTCGGTCGGTACTCTGTACTTGCTTTTGCTTCTAACAGATTGATAATTTCTCTTGGTATTTTTCCTTTTTCTTCTTTTCGTGTCATTTCTAAAATAGTTAATACCTCTCGAAAAGCCTTTGCATAATCTTTCTTCATTTTTGCTCCTTGTTTTCTTTTTCCTTGTCCATTATACGTTACTTCTATTTTCTTTTCAACTTGTTTTACTCAAAATATCTTTTTTCATTTTAGAAATAATCTTCTTTTCCAAACGTGAGATATAACTCTGGGAAATGCCAAGCATATCCGCTACTTCCTTTTGTGTTTTTTCATCTCCACTGGTAAAACCAAAACGCAATTCCATAATATTCTTTTCTCGCTTGGACAATTTCTCAATCGATGCTCGCAATAGCTTACGGTCCACTTCTTCCTCAATTTTGCGTGAAGTGACATCTGGGTCAGTTCCTAGAATGTCTGATAGCAATAGTTCATTTCCATCTCCATCTTGATTCAGTGGTTCATCTATCGAAACCACGCTTTTCATTTTGCTATTTCTTCTTAAATACATTAAAATTTCATTTTCAATACAGCGAGAAGCATAGGTTGCCAGTTTTATCTTTTTATCTGAATTAAATGTGTTAATTGCTTTCATGAGTCCAATTGTTCCAATCGAAATTAAATCTTCAATCCCAATTCCTGTGTTCTCAAATTTTTTTGCAATATATACCACTAAACGAAGATTGCGCTCTACTAAAGTTTGACGTGTCTGCAGATTATCTTCTTCAGATAATTTAGCAATCAATTCTTCCTCCTCTTCTGGCAAAAGCGGAGGTGGCAATGTTTGGCTTCCTGCAATGTAGTAAATCGGCAGTGTTTCTACTTCTTCCTGTTCATTAAAATACTTGGTATAAATCGTTTCAACTTGCTCTTTTAGAATTTGTAATAAATCCATCTTTTTTTCGACTCCTTTCTAATACCGCTGGTCCTATTAAGGCTTGGTATTCTCCCCTTTTACTAAAAACTCCTTCTTGCATAGCAACCAATATCGGTTGCTTCTGCAATTCAAATTCTGGTAAATACAATTTTTCTGCTTGCATAGCAAATAACATTCCTTCTTTTTTTCCTACTGCCTGAAATGGTATCATTCTTATTTGTGTCTGTAGTTGGCTAGTTGCAAGCATCGTCCCCCAAAGGCTGTGCTCTGGCATAGCAAATAGGGAACAAAAGCATTGTTCTTCTAAGATAATGACTGGTTCTTTGGTCATTGGGTCTTTTAGTCCATTTCCTGTATCCAGAAAAGCCTTGCATTTTTGGCATTTTCCTTGATACCATAATTCCATTTCATATTTCTTTTGCTTTTCCTTCTTTTGCAACATTTTCACTCCGATTTTCCACAAAAGATAGGCAGGTAGTGCAGAACCTAGAATAATTGGAAGACTTGCTTTCATGTGCCAGACGCCTTGTTTCATTTGTGCTTCGGAAAATGCCAGACTAATCAGCAGAGCACAACCACCAAATAGAATGGATACGAGATAAAACCAGATGAGGTTACTCATAAGTTCTTTCAGCTTCTTTGGGCGAAAGGCCATTTCTACCATTCCCATGGATATCCCGATTTTGCCAATCATTCCTCCAATGCCAGCGATTGAAAAAAGGCATGTCAAAACAGTATAACTAGCACCCAACACAGCAGATGTTAATACGTTTCTTTTACGGACTTTTTTCTTCAAACATAAACTGGTGGCAAACAGGATGATGGCATTCATCCATACATTTTCTGCAAAAACAACATCTAGATAAATGGTCGTCATGTTCAGTTTCCTCATTTCTTTTGTTTCGCTTCTTTGTTATTGTAGTCCAGTTTGCTTTCAAAACTTGTCATATTTCGGACACGAAAAAAAGAAATAATCTACTAATTTCGATTATTTCTTTTTTCTTCTTCTTTTATTTTACTTTCTATTTGTTCATTCCTTTATTTTTGCGTAAGAAAGATGGAATGTCTAAATCTCCTGAATTGGTATTTTCAACCGATGTTGGAATAGAGTTAATTTTCTTTTCCCATGCTTTATTTACAATTTCTCCAACTGGTGTGCTTCCAGCTACTTGTCCACCTTTTTCGAAACCAGTTGCAATAACCGTAATCACTAAATCCTCTTCTAGTGTTTCATCAATTACAGCACCAAAGATAATATTTGCTTCTGGGTCAACGCTTCTTTGAATTAACTCAGCTGCTGTATTAACTTCGTGTAGGCCAAGGTTTGCTCCACCAGTAATATTAATAATAACTCCTCTTGCTCCTTCGATTGAACTTTCAAGTAGTGGATTTTGTACAGCTTGTTTTGCTGCATCTTCTGCACGATTTTCTCCACACGCTCTACCAATACCCATATGAGCAATACCAGTATTTAGCATAATGGTCTTAACATCTGCAAAGTCTAAGTTTACAAGTCCAGGCACCGCGATCAAGTCTGAAATACCTTGTACACCTTGTCTTAATACATCATCTGCCATTTTGAATGCTTCTACAATGGAAGTTTTACGGTCAATAATTTGAAGCAACTTATCGTTTGGAATCACAACAAGAGTATCTACTTTTCCTTTTAGGCTTTCAATTCCTCTTTCAGCTTGAGATAATCTCTTCTTACCTTCAAATGTAAATGGTTTTGTAACTACACCAATTGTTAAAATTCCCATTTCTTTTGCACATGCTGCTACGATTGGAGCAGCTCCTGTTCCTGTTCCGCCACCCATTCCTGCGGTAACGAATACCATGTCTGCACCTCTTAGTGCTTCTGCAATTTCAGATTTGCTTTCTTCGGCAGATTGAGCTCCGATGTCTGGGTTTGCACCTGCGCCTAATCCTCTTGTAATCTTTTCTCCAATTTGAATCTTGGTTGGTGCTTTTGATTTTAATAATTGTTGACGGTCTGTGTTGACAGTAATAAAGTCTACTCCTCGAATTCCAGAGTCTACCATGCGGTCTACTGCGTTGTTTCCGCCTCCTCCAACACCAATTACTTTGATCGTTGCTGTTCCGTCCGGGGACATTCCTACATCATCTGTCCCATTATAATTATTTGTATTGTAGTTATTCTCCATTAACATTTTTGTTTTTCCTCCTTTTTAGATCTGTATCCACCTTATTTTTCTTCTTATTCTTCTTTTGCTTTTTATATTTTTCCTTTTGTTTACTTTATTTTAAGAATAGAAAAACTCTTTTACTCTTTCGATTAAGGATTTCCAAAAGTTTTCTTCAGAATTCGTATCGATGCTACTTGATACAGTTTTAGCAAAAGGTCTTGCTGCGATATATCGAACGAGAGCATATGCAGTTCGATACGCTGGCTTTACCGTATTGAGTAAGCGCCCCGTTGACATCTTCACAGGAATATTGAGAATGATTTTTCCAGCCACATCACTTTTGTTAATATTTGCAATTCCTTGTCCTGTGATAACAACATTGTTAATTCTTTGTTTAATACCTTGTGTGGTAACATCACGATTGACAAGTGAGAAAATTTCTTCAATTCTTGCTTCGATGATTTCGATCAATTCTGAACTCTTAATGACTTTCCCTTTTGATTCACCAGAATAAGAATTTAATAAAATCTCGTTATCGTTATCAATAAAGGATTTCATGGCTAGTCCATATTGTTTTTTCAAACGGTCCGCTTCATCATCTCCAATATTGAGTACGAGTGCGATATCACTGGTAATACTATCTCCACCAAGTGGAATGGTATTGGTATAAACAAAAGATGAGCCTTCAAACACACCAATATCGGTATTGCCTGCTCCTACATCTAATAACATGACATTATCGGATAATTCATTCGTATCGAGTACAAGGTTGCGTTCTGCTAGGGTAACGGGAACTAATCCATCAATATCAATTCCAACTTTTTTGAAAATGTTTGAAACTTGCCTCATATACTCTTTTTCTGCTAGGATAACTTGTGCTTTTAGCATGAAACTTGAACTTAAGTTTCCAACAGGGTCTGCTACAATCTTTCCATCTTCTAGGATGAATTGATCGGCCACAATATCAATAATATTTTTACCTTCTGGTACATCGATATCTTTGACTTGTATGATACTGGATGCCACATCTTTGGTTGAAATTCCAGCATATTTATCTTTTACATCTTTTGTGATACTATTTTGAACAATCGTTACATACTTTCCTGGTATCGTAACATATGCCGAATTGATTTTCAAATTCGCTTCTTCTTCTGCATTCTGGATGACTTTCGATATTGCTAAAGCGATTTCGTCTTCGTCGATTATGATGCTTTTTTTGATGCCTTTGCACTTTTCACTTGTGCTACAAATAACTTCAATCTGATTGAAATTATTGACTTCACCCATGACTAGACTGACTTTAGAAGATCCGATGTCAATACCCACTATAATATCTCCGATAGCCAAAGTTAACTCCTCCAATTTTTAATGCATTATTTCTTGATTAGAATATTATATTTTAACAAAAAAGTCAATAGAATTTGTTATATTTTTGTAATAAATCTGTAACGCTTTTGTAATAATGTTTTTTCCTAGGTTTTTACGCATTTTTTTGTGATTTATTTTCTACTTTTTTCTTCCACTTTTGCGCAGAATTCATCACATCTTTTGCCGAAAATTTTTCAATCAAGTAACGACGAATGATAGCTAAATTATTGAACATTCTTCCTACAAAAACGACGATGGCAGCTAAGTAAATGTCCACATTTAGACGTTGTCCCAAGTAGGTTAATAGAACCGATAAAATCGCATTGCCTAAAAAGCCTGAAATAAATACTTTTAAGTTGAAATTCTTTTTTAATGTTGCAGTAATTCCTCCAAATACAGAGTCAAGTGCTGCAATAATGGCAATGGCTAGATAGCCTGAATAAGTATATGGAATAATCGGTGAATTTAATCCAATAATAATTCCAAGGATACTTCCAATGAAGATTGCAATCATGATAATCATTTATTTCCTGCCTCCTTTAGATATTTTACTGTCATTTCTTGATTGGATTTCAAGATTTTGACGCGTTTTTGTTTTTCCAGAGAAATGCGAAGCCTGTCACTGTATTGGTCCACAAAACCAGAGTTTTTAACCGTCAAGGAACTGGTTAAATACGTTTGGTTTCCAATGGCTTTGACCACAAATGGGCTACTGGTTCTTTGCCCATTGATATAGAACGTACCATTTGCAATCTCAGTAATATCTGCCATATTGGTTAGGCGTATATCGTTAATGGAAATGGCTTCTGCTCCTGCATAGCGGAGTTCGTCTACCAATTCAAGCAAGGTGTAACTCGTAATGTCTTCCTCGCCTTCTGCTAAAGTAATGACTACTCCTTCTCCTTCTACATCAATCTTTCCAATGACAAGATTGGAGGCTTCTAATTCTTTTTCAATAACACCAGACGCTTCCTTATCGGTTTCAATGGACTCGGTATATTCTTCTATTTTGGTATGTACTTCTGTCATTCTCATTTCTAATTCTTCATGTTTCGTTTTCCAGGTTGCAATGGCTTCTCTTAACTCCGTTTCTCGCATGCTTTCAATGGCTGTAATATCGGTTTCATCGACTGTTTTGAACTGCATAAACATAACTGCCATTAGTAAGATACAAACAAAAAACAGGGTAATTGCCATCGTTGTTTTTCCATTTTTCACGCTTTCTTCACCTCTTCTTATTCCGTTGCTTTCGTCATTACTTTTGCTGCAATAACACCATTATATTTTGAAATCTCTACTTCATTTACTTTGTCTACTTTGGTATCTACTTTACGATTAAATACATCAATAATTCCCTCTGGTCTGGTAAGGGCTCCATACAAACGCTCTGGGGAGCCAATTGCTTTAATCGTGAAAGGAGAACCAATTTTTTCTCCATTGATACGGACAATATTTCCTTCACAAGTAATCGAGGAAGTTAGCACAATCCTTTGATTGTTAATAGAAATAGCCTCTGCTCCCGCATTTTTGAGTTCATTGACAATCATACGTAAATCGGTATCATGAACGAGATAGAAAACAATACTATCCGTTGGATCTAACATTTCACTGGTTACCCCTTGCTTGTCTTTTACACTAATGACAATGCCAGGTCCTGTTACATCGGTTAATCCTAACAACATATTGTTTCTTTTAATTTCCTCTTCTTGGGTACTTGCCACTGTATCTTCTTGAGTTGCTTGTTGACGAACTTTCTCTAGTTCTTTTTCTGCAACTTCTAATTCACGGTAAAGATGGTCATATTTTTCTTTCCAACGAAGTACCTCATCTCGCAAACCATTTTCAGCTAGTGTCTGCTTGGCTGTAGAATTGGTGTCAGTAATGGTTCGGATTTGGATGGCAATTCCAACGGTCAAGATAAAACACATAATGCCAAGCGTAATGGCAACTTGTTTTTTGTTCATCTTCATGTATGCTTTCGCTTCCTTTCGCTTTCTATACTTTCTCACGGAAATATGGATCTCGTTTATTTAAGTCCACATTTAGGAAATAGTCCCCTGCCACACCTGCTTCTTTTTCCAAAAGCATTTGAATATTTGGCATTTTGGTATCTAATTTGGTTGCTGTTCCTAAATGGACTGTTTTCTTTTCTCCTTCCATAATGAGTCGATAATTATTATGGTCTTCCATATCAATTTTGGTAATTTTATCATAAATCTGATAGGTTTCTGCCGCCTTTACAATCTTTAATACATCACCAAGTCGCACGAGGTCTTCTTGGCAGAAACGCTTGCCCGCTACAATCTCCTCATTTGGTGTTTTCCAGCCAATTAAAATTGGTAATTCTTTCTTCTCTTTGGATAATTCCAAGATATATCCTTGACTATTCATATACACATAAGAGCCACCATATTCCAACTGAAATCTTGGTTTCCTCTCAATAATTTGGATTTTTACCTGGTTTGGTATCACGCGTGAAATAATGGCTTTTTCTACATACGGATTTTCTTTGATATTTTGTTCGACTTCTTTTTTTGAGAAACGGAATAAGTTTTCTCCTAATTCTAGTCTAGATAGGCTAATGATGGTATTAGTTGGTATGGTTTCATTTTTCTCTACGATAATTTCTGCGATATCAAAAGTTGGAGATAGTGTCGCAAAAAGGAATATTCCGATACAAATGAGTAATAGCACAAGTAGTTTGATAATATTGAGCAATACTTGCTTTACTTTTTGTCGTTTTTCTTCTAACTCCATATATTGTCTTGGCGTGAGTTTGCGGACTGGTTTTTGCATCTTGGCTGATTGCTTTTTGACTACTTTTGTTTTTGAAACTGGTTTTGTTTGTTTGGGAGCAATATTTCCTTGCTTTGGTTGTTTACGAACCATGGCTTTTGCCTGCATTCTTTGTTTTTGTTCTTCTTTATTTCTCTTTTGCTCCATTTGTTTTTGCTTTTTGGCTAGCTTTTTGCTTTGCTTCTGCCTTTTATGCTTGTCCGTTACTTTGATGTTTTTGTCATCGACTAAATTTAGTCCAATGACAATTTCATCTTCTAAACGAAATCTCTCATCTTTTGTATCCTTCAGTCCTCTTTTTGCAATCATTTTTTTGGCATTTTTTTTCATATTGATATTCTCTTTTGTAGTTTTGTCTCGCATTTACTCACCTTCTTCTACTTTAATATTCGCTCCTAAGTCTCGTAGTTTTTCTTCTAATTTTTCATATCCTCTTGCGATATATTCAATCTTTTGTATTCTTGTTATTCCTTTTGCCATCAGTCCACCCATTAAAAGGGCTGCACCACCTCTTAAATCTGTGGCTTCTACTTTAGCCCCAGATAATTTGCGTACACCTTTCACAATGGCATTACTACCAGAAATATCAATTTTGGCTCCCATTCGTCCTAATTCTTGGCAATAACGGAAACGGCTTTCAAAGATATTTTCAGTAATAACGGAGGTTCCCTTTGCCATGGTAAGCATTCCTCCAAAAACGGATTGCATATCTGTTGGAAATCCTGGATATGGCATTGTTTTAATATCCATTGCCTTTAGTCGTTTCGGTGCTTCTAACACAATCGTTTTTCGATCAGTTTGAATATTGCACCCACATTCTTCTAATTTTTCTAAAATAGGAATCATATGCAGTGGCTCTGCTGATTTAAGTTCAATGCTTCCTCCTGTTCCTGCTGCAAAGCAGAGCAAAGTTCCTGCTTCGATACGGTCTGGCATGATTTGGTAACTGGTGTCTTTCAAACTATCTACACCAATGATTTCTACCTCATTGGTTCCTTCGCCTGTGATTTTGGCTCCCATTTGTTTTAAGAGTTTTACCAAGTCCATAATCTCTGGTTCCATGGCAGCATTTGTAATTTTGGTCACACCTTCTGCTTTTACTGCAGCTAAGATAATGTTTTCGGTTGCTCCTACACTTGGAAATTCTAAGTGGATATTGGCTCCTTTTAGTCCATCACATTTGCATCGAATGTAGCCCGCTTCTTCTTTGACGGTTACTCCCATTTTGCGGAAAGCTGCAATATGTAGATCAATTGGTCTTGCTCCAATATCGCATCCTCCAGGATAGGAAAAAACGGCTTCCTTAAAACGTCCAAGGATAGCTCCTGCAAGGATTACCGTAGATCTCATCTGGCGCATTTGCTCTTCTGGGATTTCGACTTGGTTCATGTTTTTTGAATTGATTACTATTTTATCATTATTAAGCTTAATCTTGCAACCTAAAAGCCTCAAAATTTCTAAAGTTATTTTTGTATCTCGTATTCGTGGTACATGATATAACTTTGTGGTTCCTGCATTTAAGATTGTTGCAGCCAAAATTGGTAAAGATGCATTCTTTGAACCAGACACATATGTGCTTCCACTTAAGCACTTTCCTCCTTCGATTACATACTCTTTCACAAATTATCCTCCCTTTCTTTCTATTCTTGCTATACAGTATGCAGTCTTTACATAATTAGTGAACTTTTTGAGTCAGAAAAGACCCTCTCCACCTTTGCGGTGAAAAGGATCTTTTCTGGCTTGCGTTTTGGTCGCATTTTCGCTTAGTCGGAGGTGCGTCCCTCTTTGAAGTCGGCAAGACGCTCGATTACATCTGCCAAGTTCCGTTCATATCGGTCAAGGTCCTCCAGAACCTCTTCAAAGGCTTTGGGGTTTCTATCTGCAACCCGTTCCCTTATATAACCGTACACTCTTTCTTTGACAAAGCCCGCGAGTAGGTCTAATCCAGGTTTCAAGTTTTCCGTATTTGTTTTCTTCCACTGTTTCGTCCAAATAAGTTTCTTCTGTTATGACATCTACATTTTTATTTAATTTTTCTTGCAATTCCGTTTCAAATTCTGTCAAATTAACTAAAGTAGTTATCTTAGAGTCTTTTTTCGCAATCATTATATCAATATCTGACTCTGTTGTTGCTTCTCCCCTCGCATAAGAGCCAAACAGATATGCTTTTTTTATCTGATATTTTTCAAAAATTGGTTTTGTAATCGCTTTTATTTCTTCAAATGTATAAATATTTTCCATAAATTTGCCCCCTCCCTAACTCTCATGCTCATTATATATCAAATTATATCTATTAGCAATTTAATTCGGTTCTCGAAATGTCAACACACGAAAAAAACAAATTCCAATTACTTGCTATCTGTAATTGGAATTTGCCTTTCTATCACTACATTGGAATTACCAATTTATTGATTTTGCTTTTGATATAGTTTTCTAGTTTGGTCATAAATTCCTCAGCTGGGATTTCCTTTTTGGCTACCATTTCTAAACCTTTTTCCCAACTCGCTGTTAGTTTTGGATTGAGCATATCTGGCATAGAGCCTGCTACAATATCATAAATCTTCTCGCCTTTTATCGTTGGTGAAATAATCTGCGTTTTTGGGTTAATCTCAATGTATTGGATTTTTTCGAGTTTCTTCATAATTTCTGCCCTGGTTGCACTGGTTCCAATTCCTGCTCCTTTAATCTGCTCACGAAGTTCCTCTTCTTCAATGAGTTTTCCTGCGTTCTCCATCGCAAGTATCATCGAACCAGAATTGTATCTGCTTGGTGGCGAAGTTTCCGCTTCTTTAATCTCAACCCCTTCAAGCAAAAGAGCCTGCCCTTTTTTCAAATCATTCAAAATATCTAAATTTTCTTCGGTTCCTTCCTCTTCTTCCTTATCGTCTTTTTCCTTTGCTTTCTTTTTTTCTGGTTTCAAGATTTCTAAAAAGCCTTGCTTCGTACATACTTTTCCATTGGCAACAAAGGTTTCTGTATCCATTTCCACCGTTACCGATACTTTGTTGTATTCGGCTGCTGGATAGAAGATGGCTAAAAATCTTTTCACGATTAAGCGATAGATATTCTTTTGCAAATCTGGCAATTTTTCCAGATTTTCATATCCTTGTCCGGTTGGGATAATGGCATAATGGTCTGTAATCTTGCTATCATTGACATATTTTGTTTTTTGCAAGTTGGTCGAATATTTTTCCTCGACCATCTTTTTGACATATCCACTAATTTCTTCGTCATTTGCCATCCCTTTTGCAATTCCATTTAAGTTCTTGCTAATCACTTTGGCAACTGCTGAAGATAAGACTCTTGCGTCCGTTCTTGGATAGGTTACTAACTTCTTCTCATATAAGTTTTGGATACATTCTAGCGTTTCGTCTGGTTTAATTTTGAAACGTTTGGTACACTCGTTTTGGATTTCTGCCAAATTGAATAACAATGGGGCTAGTTCCTTTGTTTTACTCTTTTTAACTTCGGTAACAAAAGCATTTTTCGTTTGCAATGTTTCTGTTAATTCCTCCGCATCTGACTTTTTGCGGAAGCCCACATCATTATATAACTTTGGCGACTGGTACACACTGGATTTTTCCGTTACACGCCAGTCTGCTTGGAAGTTTCCTTTTTCTTTTCCAAATTTTCCTGCAATTTTATAGTAAGGAACCTTTTGAAAGTTGCGGATTTCTCGCTCGCGTTCGACAACCATTCCTAGGACACAAGTCATGACGCGTCCAACGGAAATAGAGGCTTTTTCTTGTTCGATTTCTTTGGCTAGTTTTCTACCATAAATGATGGATAGTAACCTTGAAAAGTTAATACCGATTAGATAATCCTCTTTGGCACGCAAATAAGCGGAATCCGATAAACTATCATATTCCGCTAAATCTTTGGCTTGCTCAATCCCCTTTTTGATTTCCTCTTCGGTCTGGGAGTCAATCCAAACTCTTCTACGATTTTTCTTTTGTACTCCGAACTTCTTGTTCCACTAATCGGTAAATGTATTCTCCTTCTCGCCCAGAGTCAGTTGCTACATAAACCGAGTCAATTTCTTCTCTTTGTAATAATCCTTGAATCACACGGAATTGTTTTTCCGTATTGCCAATGAGTTCATATTTGAATTCTTTTGGTAGAAAAGGAAGGGTATCTAGTCGCCAAAACTTTAGTTTTTCATCATATTTTTCAGGATAGGACATGGTAACTAAATGTCCCACACACCAAGTAATGACCCATTCTTCGGACTCTAGATAACCATCTTTTCTGGTTCCACCAATTTTTAATACTTTTGCAAATTCCATCGCTACAGATGGTTTTTCGGTAATCAATAATTTTTTTGCCATTTTTTTATTTCCTTAATCAAATCGGATAATGTCCATTTCAGATGTTACATCATTATTTCCATACGCATAAATCAAATATACGGCTCCATTTTCCCCCATAAAATAGGTTTTTGCATTTTTTACAAGATAACGTGCATCTTCTGGATTTCTGGTATAACCTTCATAGCCGGACTGTTGTAAGGCTGCTGCCTCATCACTTACTTGTTTGATTTCTCGTTTGATTTCATCATTTACGGTATCGATATCATAATGAAGCGAAGTTAGCATTTCTTCTGCGGTTACTTCTGTTTTGTTTTTTAAGTTGTAGTTATACGTTTGGACAATCACACGCTGTGCCTGATTTCCCTCTTTCAAAGTAGACATGATAACAAGGGATAAAATATCGCCATTGATATAGGCTACATATTCGACATCAAAAATTGTCTTTTCCGTTGTTCCTTGCAAGATTTTATTGGCACGGTCTGCAAAAATCTCTTGTGTGTTTTGGTTCATTCTTTGCGTGATTTCATGATTGATGTTAATGAGTGGAATTTTCAAATTGATTTCATACAAGTCTTTGGTTTCTTGCAATTCTGCCGCCGTATAGACAATATCTTTTGCTGGATCGCTTTTTTCAATTTTGGAGATGTCATAATCTCCTTTATAAATCTGGTTGGTAAATAGCGTCTTAAAGTTTGCTACTCGCACTTCCATCGTTTCAGTTGGTTCTTCTGGATTTTCAGCACTTCCTGCCTGATTATTCGCTGCTGGTATAATTACCGGTTTTTGTTCGTCTTCTTTCAAAAATACAGCATCGTAAATGGCTAGGATAACCGATACGAAACATACTACAAGAATTGCTGTATAAATTGCAAATCGTACATTTTTACTCAAAATGATGCACTCCCTTCTTTGCCTATCTTTTTTTCTATTCTATAATATTTCCCATAAAATCGCAAGAAATCTGAAAAATAAATTTGGGTTATTCACATATTTTTCAGATTGTGTGCATATCCTTTACTAAATTTGCTTGTGTATCTAGGAGGAAATCTCATGAAAGGAAAAATACTTGCTATTCATTTATCCAATTATATAATTCCTTTTTTGCTCCTTTGTTTTCTTTTCTTTTTGGTCTTATTTCCACGGTTCAAATTTAACTGCTGCCCGCAGTGGAATTGCACTTTGGGGAAATAACTTGGTTCCAACTTTACTTCCTTTTTTGATTGCAACCGAATTATTAAATCATACGGATTTAGTCCAAATTTTTGGTAGGCTTTTTACCAAATGGATGCGACCTCTTTTTAATGTTCCGGGTGAGGCGAGTTTTGCTTTTCTCTTGGGAATGATTAGTGGCTATCCAGTGGGTGCCAAGATAATTGCATCTTTCTATAAGCAACAAATATGTACCAAGGAAGAAGCAGAACGTATGCTTCCTTTTTGCAATAATTCTGGTCCTTTGTTTATCATTGCAACCGTTGGAACTGGGTTTTATTTAGATGCCCAGATTGGTTTCCTACTTTTGTTTACTCACCTATTAGCCAGTCTTTCCGTTGGCATTTTATTTGGGCTTTTCAGTCGCTTTCGTCAAAAGCGTTCGGTACAGGTAATAGAAGAGCCTCTTCGTAAAAACAGATTAGAGGACTTGGCTTTAGGAGAATGTATCCTAAATTCCGTGCAAACCATTCTCATGATTGGTGGTTTTCTCCTTTTGTTCTCGGTTATTCTTTCGGTTTTAGAGCAGAGCCATTTCCTAGCCGTTTTCCGCGATATGCTAACACCGCTTTTTACGTTTCTACATTTGCCGACTGAACTAATTACCTCTTTTATCAATGGCTTGTTTGAACTAACCACTGGCTTGAAGGGAATTTCTAATTTTTTTCAGAAGGATATGACTATTAACATTGTCCTAAGTGCATTTATTCTCGGTTTTGGTGGATTTTGTGTATTACTACAGGTTTATGGAATTATCTCGAAAGAGAAGTTATCCATCAAGCCATATTTCTGGGGTAAATTGCTCCAAGGTCTTCTTGCTGCTTTTTATACATTTCTCATTTTACAAACAACTTGTTTGTTTCAATTTAAGATTTAGAAAGGAGTTTTTTATGGAAAAGAATACAGATTTTAGCGCTCCAAACCCGTATATGGGGTTTGATGGAAGTGGGCATATGGACCCTAACTTTTCATCTTATGACCCAAACTTATTTAATCCTATTTCACAATATGAGCAGGCATATATGTACTACCGCTATTTAACGCAACAATTAGAATACAAGATTAAATGTAAAGAATATGAAAGACTATGTGGTAGAGATCGAAAAATTGAGTAGTATCTAGTTTGGTTGAAAAATTTTTCTCCTATGATATAATGGCAACAGGAAATACAAAGGAGGAAAATATCTATGCAAGAAAATAGAACTTTATCCATTTTTCTCGGTGTCGTGATTGTACTGTTCGTTCTTGCAGTTGCCACTGCCTGTTACTTTGTTCTTAGACCAAGTAGCACACCAGAAACCGAAAATACCTTCCAGCAAGAAACTGTTTCTAATCTTGAAGCAACGAATACTATACAAACGAATTCACAAACTGAAAAAGTATGGAACATTTATTCCTATGAATATTCACAAGGTAGCATTTCTCTTGATTTAGATGGAGATGCTAAAAAAGAAACCATCCTGTTAAATGGTTCTTCCCTTGAAATTGACGGAAAAAGTTATTCTGCCAATCCTTTTGTGAAGGAAAATGAGGCACCTTCTTATGGCGATTATGCCGAACACAATACTTACTACCTTCTTGATTTGAACGGAGATGGCTATGCAGAGATTATTCATAAGACATACAGTAGTTTCATTTCTCCAATTACCAATTCGTATACTTTTTATCAATATAAAAATCAAGCACTTGTAAAAGTTGGCGAATGTTCCATTATGGGTAATATTCCAAAGGAATTACACGTACGTGGTAATACATTGACTTTCTCATATTGGCCATACGAAGCACCAGAAACATTGACACAGACTTGTACAGTAGAATTGGATGTTTAGAATAGAAAAAAGCCTTAATCCTAAGGCTCAGACTATTGACAAAGTAAAATTTGAAAACAGTTTGAGGAGAACTTTGCTAAGTTCTCCTCTTCTCTTTTACTTTTTTATTATTCTGTAAAGTCTGCTTCTGTTACAGTTCCAAGTTTATACTCTGTTATAATGGTGTATGTTTTTTCTTCCATAATGCGTATCTCTTTTTTGGTAATTCCTGTATCTTTTTCCACATATATAATATTTCTTTCTGGCATTTTGTTCTCTTCATTATGAGTTTCTATAATTTCATAATATTTCTTTCCATCTATTTGTACAGTTTTTATTTGCGTATCTTTTGCTTTCAAGTAGGTTTCCCCAAAATTTGTGTAAAAATAATGATTAAATCTATTACTAAAGTTTGGTTCTGGGTTATCTTCTGTTGCTTTTATTATGTCGCCGACCATTTCACCATTTAATACTATTTTTTGAGTATCATTCAAAAAATACACTTCAGCTGTATCTTCCCCATTTTCTATTTTCAAATAAACATTCTTTTCGCTTTTTTCTAATTTTTCGGTTTTAGCGTCAATCATTCGGAAAATCATCATTTTTCTTGCTGTTGGAATAATAAGAATTGCCAATACAACTACTATAATTGCAATAATTAGAGCGATTATTTTTCCCTTTTTTTCTTTCATTCAAAATCCCCTCCTTTATCTATTGATTTTATCCTATCACTACTATTCTATAAAATCAATTATATTTTCTCTTATTATTTTCTTCCAAGGCTTCTATCCAAGATATTTTCTTTTCGCGTTTCTTTCCTTGTTCTGTGAAATGAGAGCAATACCATAGATAAAGAGCAAAAACATACGGCATACCAAGGTTTGTTTCTAGTAGAGAGTTGATTACCATAGTTAAGATTTTATCGCCCCATGAAAGAATAGTTGCACTACGAATACCACCTAATAGCAAGGCACATTCCCAACCAAATTGAACCAGAATGCCAATGGCTAAAATCCAGCCAAGTGGTATTTTTTGTTCTTTTTTCTGGTGTTGCATATTCCATAAAATAACGCCAAGATAACCAACAAACAAAATCACTGCCATATATCCGTGGTAGGCTCCTGTCGTTCTTTGAATGGTAATCAGTTCTGTTGTTCCGCCAAAAGTTTTGGCAAGAAGTGGACAGCAAAACCACCATAACAAAATGAGCAACGACCATTCTTTTAAGTTTTTATCTTTGGAAATCCATAGCCATATCCACACAAAATTGGTAAAGCCATAACTCATACTCATCCAAAGAAGTACCCAAAAAAGACTATATCCTTCACGAATGCTACGAGAGTGGCAAACCAAATGGAAAAGCCCATAGTCCACTAGCATATATAAGATACCTGCTACAATTCCTACTCCCAATGTTGCATATTTCTTTTGACGAATGAGTAAGATGGCAAGAAAGATTAAAAATGCGATATCTAGCCAAATATACATAGGACTAAATTGCCTTTGTGCAATAATTTCACTCATATTTCTCTCCTAAAATCCTAACAACTCTGCTAGTTTCTCTAATTCTACTTTACTGGTAGTATCGCTTCTGCCATAGAACACATAGTTGTCTTTTTGAATGAGAATGGTTACCGCTTCTCCTAAATCAATGACATATTTCTTTTGCTTCTTTTCCATTTCTGGTGCTTGCTCTGCCTCTTCTAGCATTTCCATTTCCCACTTTGCCCAATTTTGCAAATTTTCTTTGGCTTCTTCTTCATTTTTGAACTCATAAATATATGTTGCATCCGCTTTTTGCAAGACTTGCAGTACAGGAATTCTTCTATTATCTACATAGGTTTCTAATTGACTTACCTCATAACCATTTTCCATTAGTTTTTTCTCAAAATGGTTCATGATTTGCCCTTGCCACACAAAGAAGACAACAGCAAGTAGCACAATCGTGCCAAGTACCACCATCATGCAATTTTGGAAGATATGTGCATATTTTGTTTGCACAATTTTCTTTGGTTTTAGGTTGACACATTTTTCAAAAAGGAACTGTGCCAATTCTTCTATATTCCCCCCTATTAGAGTATCTTTTCGCAAAATAATTCCAAGGTTATATTTCATTTTGAGAATGAGTAAATTTTTCGTTTCTCCCATTCCAATAATTTGTTCAAATTGATAGTTTGACTTATTTCCGCCATCTTCTGCAATTAAAATGCCGTCCTTGTTAATGGTTACAGTGTGGTGGAGTGGCTTTCCGCCGTTAGCACTAATCGAGCGATTATATTGTACTTTGGATTGGTTCAAAATCTTGGCAGTAATAACTAGTAATAGCCACAACCCGCCAAAAGCAAAGATATACCAATAGTTTCTACTGAATAACTGACTCAAACAGCATAGTGCAAATAGGACTAAAAATACTTGCCCAATTTTTTTGACACCAGCATATCCTTTAGAAAATTCACGATAGGTTTCTAAATCTAATGTATACTTGCTTTGAAACTCTTTTTCTTCCATCTTTGCCTCCTACTTTTCACTCTTTTTGTTTGCCTTTATCTTATCATAAAAGGAGAGAAAGTCCAATAAAATTTCTCTCCTTTTTCTTTATTTTTGGTTGTCGGGATATAGTTCTATTTTCGTATAATCTTCTGACGCTAACCAGATTTTTGTTGGGCATATTTTTTCTACATAGGCTAACAATTCTGGTAAGCTCATTTGTGCAAACGCTTCCCCATAATATTCTTTTATCTTTTTAACGGCTTCTTTCTTATCCTTTGCTTCAGATAATACCGTATCTTTTGAAGTCATGCGGATTACTTGCTCGATATTTTTTTTATCAATTCGCTTTAGCAACTGGATTACCGCTTCTTTTTCTTGCTCATCTTGATACCCACAAATGATGTTATATTCTAATCTTTTTGGCATTGTTTGAATTGGATTTTTCCAACCATAGGCTTCCAAAATTTTTCCTTTTTCTTGGATTAAATTTTGAAAATCTGCTACTGTAATAATGGGGTGTTTTACACAGCAGTGAGCAATGTCCAACAGATGTTTATGAATTCCATTAGAGCCATCCATAACGGCTGTGCCAATTTTAATTTCTACTAAATTGACCGTTTCGCCATCGAAAAAGACATTATCGACACGTCCCTCTGGAATATATATTTTCTCTTTTGCAAACCTTTTCTTTCGTTCATTCGTTTTAATTCCATATTCCATTTCAAACGGAATAGTGTTTGGTCCAAAGACTGGGTTTGGGGAGAGTTTTCCTTCCTGTAAAAGGTTCATAATCTTTAATTGATATTCTTTCTCTCTTTTTCCGGCTTTACTTGTTGTTGGCTCAAAATCTTTTGGATTTAACACTTTTCCAGAATACAATTGAATTCTTTTTTCTAGAATTTTCTCGATGGTTTCTAGTTCTTCTTTGGAAATATCTTGAATTTCTTTTTCAAGGAATTCTGCATCTTTTCGCTCCGCTGTGCTCAATGGTCGATAGTATTGGTAAAACTCTGCATAATCTACAAAAATACGGTGCTTATGCAAAATTGGAAAAATGGCATTTGCTCCTTTCAGATGGTTATAGTCTTCTACTACTTGTTCTGGCATTTTCTTAGACTTGTTATTTTTGCTATTCGGTAAATAAAATGCAATGTTTGGCTTAAAATATTTTCCCTTTTGTAATTCAAAAATCTTTACACCAAGGTAATATACCAGCATTTCTTCTTGCCCTGGCACACCTCGCAAGCGATAAAAATATCCTTCTTTGTTCAAATATCTTTGGATAAACTCTTTTTTCTCCATTTTATACTTCTATCCTTTCTCCATCTTGTATTGGAATGGCTTTTTCAAATACTTCTGTTGCTTTTTCTGGGTTCGTTGTATGAGTTACAACTACTTTTTTGGGTTCTAATATTTCTTCTACTTTTTTCATGGTTTTTAAGTCTGCGTGTCCTGAAGTATGTAATTCTACAAAATCAATTCCTAAGGCTTTTACTTTTTCCACAAATTCTTTTATTTCTGGTTTTTCTAAGTATCCATGCCACATAGAATACACTAGACACGCCTTACTACTTAGTTTTTTTTCCACTAGCATTTGAATATCTTCATACATACTTGCCTTAACCAACATACAATAATCTTTGTATATATTTTGTGTCCACTTATATTGCTCAAGTGGCTGGATATATGTTTCTTTGAATGCTTTGGATTTCTTGTTGTATGCTCTTGGAACCCAGACTGAAACTTTGTGATAATCAAAAGTTGGATTTGGTATCCTTCCACCCAATTCTAAGGTGATATTGGCTGTAAATAAGTCTTCAATCAGGTTCTTTTGGGTGGCAAAACTTGCCTTGCAAAAACTCGTAATACGGTCAATATTCGTAGAAGACTGTAATATAAAAATTTGCTTATATTTTTGAAATAGTTGAATTGCTTCGTCTTTTAGTGCTTCTTCGGTTTGGTACTCGGTATCTCCTCTTCCAAAAACGGTTCCTTCGGTAATTAGGCAATCGATTTTGCCTTTTTTTCGTATCTTTTGCAAAGTCGGAATAAAGTCTTTTCCTTTATACCCATGGCTACGAAAATCCCCGGTATGTAAAATTCGCTTCCCCTGGCAAGTAACCTCTATCATAGCAGAATTATATGCCGAGTGGTCAACTTTGTAGTATTGAACTTGTATATCTTCGACCGTTACTGGTTCGTATTCTCTTTTGCCTTCTAGTACTTGAACCAGTTGGATATTTTCTCTGCACTTTTTTCCCGTAAAAGCACAAGTTAGTTCATAAATTTTCTTGCTTTTTTCTTCTACATAGACTGGAATTTCCGGCAAGATTTGGTCGATTAGACCAATATGGTCTTGGTGGCTGTGGGTAATGAATACTGCGTCATAAGTAGGCTCCCCACAAGTTAGTCCCTCGATTTGTGGAGCCGTTTTCTTTTCTTCGTCTAAATCTTCTCCAAAATCGATTAAGATTTTGGCTTGTTTGGATTGTACTTCAGTTATGCAGCCACCAATTTGCTTGGTTCCTTTCAAAATTCGGATTTGTATTTCTTCCATTGCTTCTCCTTTTAGAGTAATCTCCATTTTTGTTTTGCTTCATACCAATACTGATTTAATTCTTCAAGCGAAATGGTTACAAGGCTTTCTTCTTGAATTTTGGTAGTTTTCCCATAAATCTTGCGGTAAAATTCCAATAACCATTTTGCCAGTTCTTCTGGATTTTCGGTTATTAAAATGGTTCTGCTAAAATAGTTAGACGTGTCGGCATTTGGTTCTCCTGCTAAGATTACCTGCTCTAGTTTTTCCTTGTTTTCTTGGCTCGTAAGAGAAGGAACACAAATCCAATTTAGGTTCCAATGATGTGCGTGATTTTTTGCATTTTGAATGGTAATCTCTATCTCGTGTATTTTTTCTGTTATTTGTGTGTGTTGGTATCCTCTCTTTAAGCTTAATAGCTCACTTGTAGCACGGTTTACCATATGGATTTTTCTTCTCGTTTCTTGTATCCTTTGCTCATATTCTGGAAAAGTAATCTCTCCTTTTCCATCTTCTTTTGCTAATTGTTCCACTCTTTTCCAAATACTATCTTCTTGTAAATTTGCCAGTAAAATGCAGTCAAATAACGTCATGCCTAACGTAATCGAATTGTCATTAATTTGGCTTAAATCTCCCTTTTTCAATAGATTTTTCCATTCTTCTGTTGTCATAGCAACTTCTTCTATGGTTGGCGTTTTCCATTCAATGCAATAGGTATCTCCTTGTTTCGTATGATTTTCACATAAATTCGGTGCATCCCATTCCACAGCCCATATTTCTTCACTGGCATAGATTTCCTTGCGGTTAGTTGGTAGTTCTAAAAAGCTTCGCCATTCGACGTTTTTTTGGATTTCTAATTCCCAAATATCCTTGTTCTCAAGTGCTTGTAATATGGTTTCTTCTGTTTCAGGCTTTCCCTCTTCAAGCATTTGGCAAAAGTGTGATTTCACATACAGATAATCCATCTCTAGGATAATTCTTGCATGATCTCGTTCATTGACTGGCTCATAGGCTAATCTTTTTACCGCTTCTTTTGGTAGTGTTGCAATTACCCAGTCCCAATGAATACGAACTCTCCTCAAATTTTCTAATTCCACTTCTATCATAGTTTCGTCCTCCTTTCTGTTTTTTTATTCACTTGTCAAAGTACGTTTGCTTCTAGTATACCATATTTATTTTCAAAATGTTATCAGAAAACGAAAAGTAAGAGAGTGTCTTCGCAAAGTCTTGAAAACACTCTCTTTTTTCATTTTTACTGTTTAACTTTTCTTGCAGATAATAACATAACTGACTGCAAAAACAATGAGTTCTACTCCTACAATTAGTCCTAGATAAACACCCCATTCATTGTCAATGGCAACGAGCACAATGCTAGTGATTGCCTGAAGTAACATACAGATACGGAAAGTAATTGCCATGGATTTTTCCATGATACGCACATTTCTTTCGTCTGTTTCCTCAATTTCTCTTTTTCTTAGTTTTTCTGGATTTTTTAATGCTAAGATACTTTTGATTAGCATTGCTCCTCCTGCGACCAATACACTAATTCCAAAACCGCTAGCAAATCCGCTCTGCATCTCACTCAAATTTGGTAATGCAAATGCAAGAACAAGTGCAATTACGCCAACTATCATAACAACTGCTAAATAGATACATCTTAATTTTAATACTTTCTCCATTTTATTTTTCCTCCTCATAAATAAAGATTTCTTCAATCGACTTTCCAAAATGGTTTGCAATCTTGAACGCCAATAGAATGGACGGATTGTATTTTCCTTTTTCGATTGAAATAATGGTCTGTCTAGATACGCCTACTAGCATGGCTAATTCCTCCTGTTTTTCGCCAAGTTGTTTGCGATATTCTTCTACTTTATTTTTCAAGCCATCATCTCCTTTTTCTTGATGTAAAGTTAACTTTACTTTATGATACAACATTTTAGAGAAAATGTCAAGTTTGTTTTACATTTTAATTATCAAAATGGTATCCTTGAAATTACTCATAAAAATAAAGTACACGAAAATGTACTTTATTTTTTATTGGATTATGCCTCCGCCTACTATGACATCTCCTTGATAAAAAACAGCAGACTGTCCTGGCGTAATCGCCTTTTGTGGTTCCTGAAATTGAACGATAGCACCAAATTGGGTTGGACAAACTTTTGCTAATTTTTCTTGTTTGGAATACCTGATTTTTACCATCCACTCTTGTGGTTTCCTTTCAATTTTTGGCAATAACCAGTTTACATCTAAAACGACACATTCCTTTTGGTAGAGTTCCTTTTCTTCTCCTACAACAAGGCGATTTTTTTCCTGTTCTAGTCGAAGCACATACAGTGGTACTTTACTTGTAATTCCCAGCCCTTTTCTCTGTCCAATGGTATAGCGATAAAGTCCTTGATGTTCTCCTAATACCTCTCCCTTTTGGTTCACAATTTCTCCAGTTTCTGGTTGTATGTTTGCTTCTTTTTCCGAAAATCTCACATAATCTCCATCTGGAACAAAGCAAATATCTTCACTGTCTGGCTTTTTCGCTACTGGAAGTCCCCTTTTTTCTGCCATTTCTCGAACCTTTTGTTTCGTTTCAAATTCGCCTAGGGGAAAGATTACCTGTCCTAGTTTTTCTTTTGGAATATTGTATAGAACATAACTTTGGTCTTTAGCAAGCGCATTTGCTTTTTTCAAAACAAAACAATTTCTTTCTTGGTCGAATTCGGTTTTCGCATAGTGTCCTGTTGCCACAAAATCACATTGCAGTTCCTGTGCCATTTGAAACATTTTCCCAAATTTCAGATAGCGATTACACGCAATACAAGGGTTTGGCGTTTTTCCTGCTTGATAGCATTGGACAAAGTCTTGGATTATATACTTGTGGAAAGTATCTTTGAAATTCAAGGTATAGTGTGGAATGGAAAGGAAATCACAAACCGATTTTGCATCCATGGTTGAAGAAAGATTACAGCAACTTCCTTCGATTTCGCCCTCCCACAATTTCATGGTAACACCAATTACTTCATAGCCTTGTTCTTTTAGTAGCACAGCAGAAACACTACTATCGACACCACCGCTCATTCCTAATAACACTCGTTTTGCCATCTAAATCCCACAACTTTCACAGCCATGATGTGGCTTTAACTGGCATTTTTCTTGGATTTCTTCTTCGGTCATTTTTCCTTGTTTACGATAATAGTCTGCAATGGCTTCATGAATAGCCTCTTCTGCTAGAACAGAACAGTGCAATTTTACTGGAGGAAGTCCACCAAGCGAATTTACAACATCGGTATTTTTCAGTGCTAATGCCTCTTCTAGCGTTTTTCCTTTTATCATTTCGGTTGAAATACTACTGGTTGCGATCGCTGCTCCACAACCAAAGGTCTTGAATTTCACATCTACTATCACACCATTTTCCACCTGAATAAACATTTTCATAATATCTCCGCAAACGGGATTTCCTACTTCTCCAATACCAGAGGCATTTTCTATTTTTCCCACATTTCTTGGATTGGTATAATGGTCGATTACTTTTTCTGAATATTCCATCTTATTTTCCCTCCTCACAAAATTCTTCCCATAAAGGCGACATCTCTCTTAATCTCCCTACGATTTCAACTAGATTTTCAACCACATAATCGATTTCTTCTTTCGTGTTATATTTTCCAATCGAAATTCGTAAAGACCCATGTGCAATCTCATGCGGTAATCCGATTGCCAGTAGCACATGGGATGGGTCTAATGAACCAGATGTACAAGCACTTCCACTTGAAGCACAAATTCCTTTTAAGTCTAAATTCAAAAGCAATCCTTCTCCTTCAATAAAGCGAAATGAAATATTGCTATTCCCTGGTAGTCTTTTCTTTCGGTCCCCATTGATGTGGATATATGGGATTTTTTCTTCTACTTGTGCTACATAATAATCTCGTAAGGCTTGTATAGTTTTGTTATGTTCTTCTAGATTCTCATAAGCAAGTTCGATTGCTTTTCCTAGTCCTACAATTCCTGGCACATTTTCGGTTCCTGCTCGTTTGTTTTTCTCTTGGTGTCCACCATTTATCAATTTTCCGAATTGGATGCCTTTTTTCATATACAAAGCGCCAATTCCTTTTGGTCCATAGAATTTATGAGCAGATAACGACAGCGCATCAATGTGCAAAGCTTTCACATCAATGCTCACACTTCCGACTGCTTGTACTGCATCCGTATGGAAAAAGATATGATGCTTTTGTGCGATTTCTCCAATTTCTTGTATTGGTTGGATGGTTCCAATTTCATTATTGGCAAACATAACCGAAATTAAGATTGTCGTTGCTTTAATGGCAGACTTTAATTCTTCTAAATCTAAAATTCCATTTTCTTTCACGCCAACATAGGTTACTTCAAAGCCTTCTTTTTCTAATTGTTTGCAAGTTTCTAACACAGCTGGATGCTCAATTTTGGAAGTAATGATATGGTTTCCTTTCTTTTGGTATTGATAAGCAATTCCTCGAATTGCTGTATTATCTGCTTCACTTCCTCCAGAGGTAAAATAGATTTCATCTGGTTCACAATTTAAGGCTGTTGCTACTTTTTTTCTTGCTTCCTCTACTGCTTTTCTATTTTCTCTCCCAATTTTATAGATGGAAGACGGATTTCCATAGTTCTCTACAAAGTATGGTAACATGGCTTTTAGCACTTCCTCATCGGTTTGTGTTGTTGCATTATTATCGAAATAGATTGTTTTCATTATCCTTTTCTTTTCCTATTATTTTACTAGGATATTATACCTTATGTTTCCTAGTAAGTCAATAGGAATTCTGAAAGATATAAAACCACTCAAAAGAGTGGTTTTACTTTATTCTTTTATGAAATCTGCTAGTGTTTTACCATCTACATATTCGCGAATGACATTATCTAACCCTTCCCAGAAAGCATAAGTTTTGCAGTTTTCTTTTCGACTGCATTTCCCATCATCTGTTAAGCAGAAGGTAGGTGCCAAATCCCCTTCTGTTGCTCTTAGGATTTCTCCAACCGTATATCCTTCTGGTTTTCTCGCTAATTTATATCCACCGTTATTTCCTCTGGCTGTTTCCAAATATCCTGCTTTATTTAGCATTGCAATAATTTGCTCTAAGTATTTATTGGATATTTCTTGTCTTGTTGCAATATCTTTTACTGAAACAAAATCTTCCTTGCTATGGATGGCTAAATCTATCATAACTCGTAGAGCATATCTTCCCTTTGTTGATATCTTCATACTACCTCGCCTTTCCTTTGTAAAAAGAAAGGATTAGAGTTTTTATCTCTAATCAATCTTTTTAGTTATTTACTCTTTGTGTTACCATTGGTGTACTTTCTGTAATTCTTTCAAAACGATAGCCATTGGCAAGACCAAAATCAATAATATCTTCTAACGCATTGAGTGTTTTGGTATTTCCAGAAAAATCGTGCATTAGCACAACATTACTACGAGATTTCTTCAAGCCTTTAGTTACATTGTTGTATACTGCACTGGAAGATTTTGCACCGCCTGCATCGCCAGAGGATACATTCCAGTCAAAATACTTGTATCCTCTTACCACTACTTCGTGTGTTAGGGTAGTCATAATGCCTGGATTAAAACGACTAACCGTATTAGAACTTCCGCCTGGAAATCTTGTAATCGTGCAGTTATATCCGGTTGAAATTTTAATCTTTTCTTGCAATTTCGTGATATTTTCCATATAGGTATCAACCGACTCATAAATTTCCTTGTATTTATGGGAATATCCATGAATAGCAACCGTATGCCCTTCTGCATATTCTCTTTTGACTAATTTTTCTTTTTCCGAGCCATAGTTCAAAATAAAGAACGTTGCTTTTACATTTTTCTTTGCTAGAATATCTAGTATTTTCGGCGTAATATCGGTGCTTGGGCCATCGTCAAAAGTTAGATAAATAACACCTGCTGTTCCACCATTTAGGTTTTGTCCTTTGGATTGTTCAGTTTCAACTGTTTTGTTAATAACGGTTACTTTTCTTTTTATGCTTGCTTCATTTCCTTTTTCGTCTGCTACTTGGTAAGTAATTGTATAGGTTCCAACTTTGTTGGTATCCACTTTTCCGCTCATTTTAATTTGCTCGGTTAGGTCCCCGTCTTTTTCGTCAACGGCTTTTGCTCCTTCTTCTTTGTAGTCATTTCCAACGATAACGGTTACATTTTGTCTTCCATTTAAGGTAATTTCTGGCGGAACATCATCCACTAAAGTAACTTTTCTAATTTTAGTTGCTTTATTTCCTTGACTATCTTCTACAGTATATTTAATTTGGATTTCTTCCTCACTTATTTTCTCTTGTTCTACAATTACTTTTTCCGTTACATCTCCGTCATAGTTGTCGATTGCTTTCATGCCAATTTCTTCATATTCTTTGGCATAGGAGTAGGTTACTGCTTCTCCACCTTCTAATTCAATTTCTGGTGGCGTGGTATCCACTACCTCGACAATTTGTTTTTGTTTATAGGTTCCAAATAGTTTTGGTACTTCATATTCAATTTCATAGGTTCCAATTTTGCTGTAATCTACATTTCCCTCTACTTTCACATTTTGTGTAACATCGTGGAACATATATTCTGTATGTGGCTGACTTAATTGTTTTGCCATATTTACTTGAATTTGGATGACTTCTCTCGTTTCCATTTTTGGGTCTTCCAATACAATCGTAAGTGGTACACAAATTAGCATTAACACGCCAATCCCAACGGTAAGCCACATTACTTTCTTACTATCTTTTTTATAAAAAACGGCAACTACCACTGCAATCGCAATGAGTGCCATAACTGCTTCTATTAAAATTATCATTTTTCCATCTCTTTTCTTTTATGGTTCGTCGATTGGGGTTACAACAATATTTCCTTTGGCATCCAAAAGTGGTGTCATTCCACCTGAATAGCCATCTCTATGGTAAAGGTAATTTACTCCAGTCTGTTTATCTACCCATATTTCACTCACGGTTACAACGCCTTGACTGTACATTCTCTTAAATCGTTCCATTTCAATCCCCTCTTTCTTCTCCATTTTACCTCAAATTTTGACATTTTGCAATGGATTTTATACGAAACAAAAAGAGTATCCAAAAATGGACACTCCTTTTCTATTGGTTTGTGATTTCTTTTTTACTGAAAAAGATTACTCAAAAAAACATTCTTTTCTGGTTTATGCTTTGATTTTCCTGTTACTTCTTTTTCCTTT
>Ga0137298_10479_pt2 | contig 29952 bp, 33 predicted proteins | sample RamsorincwithD2O_2_FD_97182 | JGI IMG/M metagenome (GOLD analysis project Ga0137298, IMG submission 97182) | Mouse cecal microbial communities from Vienna, Austria - Glucosamine amended with D2O | ecosystem: Host-associated > Mammals > Digestive system > Large intestine > Cecum | place: Austria...
GCCAAATGGATTTATGAATTTAGGATTAGGCAAAGACATATCAGAAGAAACAATAAAAAATACTTTGGAATGGCTTATTCTTTTTAACAACAACATAATATTCCTCTGTTTCCACTGCCTCTTGGAATACATTACTCAAGAAATCTCCTGTTGCAAATGTATATCTTGCGGTAAAAATATATCCCATAGAAAGCACGATAGCAATGAAAAGGCATAAAATATTTAGTTTCATAGTTTTATGTTTTTTTACTAATCCTACAATGATTGCCAATGTAATGGTAACCATAATCGCTGTAAAAATAGAAAAATATAAGGTTGGCAATAAGTTTAATTTTACGACTGAAACATAAAATACAATCGTTATAATAAGATACGCTAATGCTACCAAAGGCCAAAATAAATTTGGCTTTTTTCGGTTTCTTTTGGGTTCTTCTTTTTCTCTTCTTGCTCTCCTTGGTTCATTCATGTTTTTTGTTCCTCCTTTGAATTTGTTATACACATTTATTCAAACATTTCATAGTTAAGTATCGTATCATCTTCGATATCAATCTTCGCAGTTTTTCCAATTACAGAGTTTATTTCTGTTGGAGAAATACCTGTCCCTGGTCTTTTTGACGTCACCATATTGGCTTGAATTGTTGTTCCCTTTTCTATTTTCCCTAGAGAGACAATAGATCTTCTAGCATTCATTCTGGCTTTTTTTTCAGTTTCTAAGCATTTTAATTCGTAACTTCCTCTGATTTTATCAACAAATGCAATTCCTTCAATAATCTTCTTTGCATCTTCTGGATTCATTGCATGATAATGGTCGTTTCCTTTTAGTGTTTTATCTAATGTATAATGTTTTTCTACAACAACTGCTCCTAGATTATATGCTGTTTTTATTACATCATAACATTCATCTGGCTTTGTATGATCAGAATAGCCAATAAATACATCTTTATATTTTTCCTTTAGGCTAATGATTTTGTTTAGGTTTGCGTGTTCGTATGGTGTAGGATACTCTAAAACACAATGTAATAATATAATTGGTTGTTGGTTTACTTTTCGAATCGTTTGAATTGCTAAATCAATTTCATCCTCATTTGACGCTCCTACTGATAATAAAATTGGTTTATTTTTCTTAGCCTGATGCTCAATAAATGGTAAATTTGATAAATCTGAGGAGGATATTTTATAAATATTCATCAACTCATTTAGATAATCTGCTGATTCTACATCAAAAGCTGTTGATAAAAATTCTATTCCTCTTTCTTTGCAATACTCACTTAATTCTTTATATTCTTTGTAACCAAACAAATCAAATTTCTTGAATAATTCATATTGTGATTTTGTTGGTTCTTCTGTTATATCCCAATAATATGGTGATTCTTTAGCAGCTAGAGTTTCTGCTTTATAAGTTTGAAATTTTACTGCGTGTATTCCTGCCTTTTTTGCTTCATCAATCATTAATTTTGCTGCTTCCATCGAAGTAATATTCATTTTTTTTGCGATATCATAATAATTTACTCCGATTTCTGCAATTAACGTGAATTTTCCTTGCTTTGCTCTTTCTACAATTGTATCCATAAATATCTTCTCCTTAATTTAATATTAATTCTAGTTCTCTATTCAATCCTTCTTTTAAGTTACTTTTTAGCATTAGATTTCTCATTTCTTCTCTTATCTGTGGTGTTTGAATAAGCCATTCCAAAGTATTTTTTATTGTTTCTTCTGATATGTCTTTGCCTAATCCTAAATTCATAAATCCATTTGGCATTTGTGCAAAAGTATGTAATAGTTCTCTTTCATTTTGGGCAAGTACAATAGAAGGTATCCCTAGACTTGCTAGTTCATAAACAGTTCGTCCTTGAGAGGTAAAGGCAATGTCTGCTTGTTGCATATAGTAACTAATGTTATTGATATTGTTTAATATTTGAATGTTGTATTCCTCATCTGATACTAATTCATTTTCTTTACAGTTGTAGCCAATCCCTGTTATAAAAGTATACTGAATATTAGGAAATACTTGATGTACTTTTTTGGCTATTTTATATATCTTTTTTGTCAGATTAGACGGATCCGTTCCTCCAAATAATACTAGAATGTTTTCTACCTTGTTTCTAAACTCTTTTGGTTCACATAGTAAAAATTCATTTCTTAAGCAAACATACTTTTCACCGCAATATTCATTCGAGTTTTTCCTTTCATTATATAAAGCATTGATTGCTATATCTGCATATTTTGCTCCATCTCCCACATCTTCTATTGTTATTACCTTTTTGCATAATTTTTTTAATTGTTTCATATATTCTTCTTCTGTGTCTAGACAATCATTTACTACAATATCTGGTTTGTAGTTTTTAAGAAAATTGAAAAAATCTTGATCATTTTGAATTGTAATATATTTCATATAGGAATCTTGGATTTTTTTTAGTCCTTCTTTATGTTTCTCATTCGTTACGAATATAACTTCATGTCCTGTAAGAGCATATCCAAGTGTTAAGCAATGATAAATATGGCCCATACCGATTTTCTTGTATCCATCACACCTTAGTACAATTTTTTTCTTATTTAATAGGCTTTCACATAGCATCCAATCTTCTTTGCTATCAATATCCGTACTTTCTTCTTCTAGCATTTCATATACTGAAACATTATTCCCTATTCTAGTTTTTTCTGTCATTACATTTCTCTTTGTAATGAGAAATGCACCTGTTTCAAGATAATTTTTAGGAAGTTGCTGTCGGTTTAGTCTCGTTTTATACATCGGTATAATTTTACTGTCTTTCTCCCCCCAAGATAAATGCGGTTTGTTCACTGCACTAATAATTGTATCATAGTCATTTTCAATAAAATATTTTATTGCACTATCTAATGTGTTTTGGCTTAGCAGTGGTGAAGTAGGTTGTAATGTTATTACTATATCATAAAATTTATCTTTTTGTTTTTCCATTTTTACGGTAGCATCATAAATAACAGGATCTAATGTTACACTATCTTCAGCCAAGTTTTTATCACGCATAACAATATTTGCATTATAATGCCTTGCTATTTGTGCTATTTCATCATCATCTGTTGTTACCACTGTATCAATTGCAAATTTTGAATTCAAGCTATTTTTAATGGCATAAGAGATTAGGGGTTCTCCTCTCATAAGTCTAATATTTTTTTTCGGTATTCCCTTTGAGCCTCCTCTTGCCGGAATAACTGCTAAGATGTTCATTTATTTCCCTCCTTAGTTTTCCTTCTATACTATAAAAAAGTAATCCAACTATTAAACAAAACATAATATTTAGCATTAAGACAATCATATATTTCAGACTTCCACTTAGTATAACCCCATCTAGGAATTTTCCTACTGGATTATATACAAAGTAAATCATTTGGACTAAGAAAATGTGATAAGATGCTTTTCCAAAGTATATCTACGATAAGATATATTAGACTAAGTACTAGACAGCAAATAAAGGCGAGTTTGTTGTTTGTTGCCTTTCCTATTATATCATATAAATTGAATCCTAGGTACATTAAAAATAAAAATCTTATTTATTGTTCCTCTTTGTTTTATTCACTAGCATCTTTTCTTCCCTTTTCTTCTATCATACTATTTCTGATATAGTTTTCCATTGTCTGATAGTATGTTTGTAGATTGAAAAAAGCTGTTTGGAAGAATGAGAAATTGTTGTTAAATAACATTGTAAAGTAGTCTTCCAATTCTTCAAATATGTATTGGTTACTTTTATATGAGTCTATTTTGAAGAGTTTTCTTTCCAAAAGGCGAACCCCTTTACCAATTAGGGTTTTATTTGGTACTTTTGAAGCATTATCCATATAAGCAGTAATATTCGGTAACCCCATTGCCTGATTTACTCCTGCTCCTCTTCCATCTTCTTCAATTAAGATAGAAATATTGCGATTACTTAAATTGTATATGTGTGCATGAACTCGATATCCAATATGTAGATCACAATCATCATAAGCCGAAAAGCCATCTGCTGAATTAGATATATCCTGTGTTTCAATTCCTAATTCTTCAATTTGTTTTCTAAACACCTGATAGTTATTATCCTTGTTTTCAATTCTATGAAACACAAAAGTAATATTGGCTTCATTAAATTTGTTCTTAATATATTTAATAAGATCTAATGCTTGTCCTAGATTTTGTGAATTTGCTGGGTCTGATATGCATATCTTTTTGAAAGGAATATGAATATCTGATCTTAATTCTTTTTCATTGATATGTTGTAAATTATACCAAGCAGGGCATCCAGTCATTAAAACCTTATCAAAGCCATTAGCCCTTAGAACTCTTGTTGTATACCAGTCTCTACAAGTTAAATATCCTGAGTCCTTTATAATTCGCTCAAGTAATCTCTTTGTGCTATCATTAAATTTATATTGTTCATATAGATATAAATCATCTGTTTGTTTTCCATACCACCCTAGGCCAATAGCAATTATCTTTGTTGTTATATCTTCTAAGTTATTTACAAGTGGTATTGTTTCTGGATATAAATTTGGCAAATACGCTGGACCGCCAGCAAGTATTATTGCATCACTGTTATTCAGCTCTTCAATCTTATTTTCTAAGCTTTTTCTTCGCTCATAAACATTGACTTCACAATCTGGAAATACATTCTTGATTAGTTTTATGCATCTGTCGACAATTAGAAAATCTCCTGCATTGACATAAGCACCTGATAATATTGAAAATTTCATTATTTTTCCTCCACTAATTTATCTAGTTCTTCCACTGTTAGAGGTTTTTCAAATAGGTTCAAATTACTTTTAAGTTTTTCGTCACTGAACTCCCACCATTTTAATAAAAGCAATTTTTCAATTACCTCATCATCAAATCTTTTTTTAATTACTTTTGCTGGTACTCCAGCCACAACTGTATATGGTTCTACATCTTTCGTTACAACTGCTCCAGCGCCAATAATTGCTCCATCTCCTATTGTAACTCCAGATAGTATAATTGCTCCACATCCAATCCAAACATCATTGCCGATTCGAGTTGTTTTTTGAGGTATCATGATATCCTTATCTGAAATTCCAAATTGTTTTCGATACGTAAATGCATGCATTGAAATTCGATCCATTGGATGTGAAACCGCTCCGATTGTGACATCCCATGAAATAGAATTATATGTTCCAATTTTACTGTCTCGTATCTTTGAAAATCTTCCTACGGATGTTCTTTTTCCAATTTCGCTATTATTTACAGATGCATGATGTGCCAAATTACAATATTCTGAAAGTTTGCAATTTGATAATTCAACATCATGAGCTATCGTGCAGTTTAATCCTTTATATGGATTGCCAGATTTTTGAAATAACTCTTTTATCAACTTTGTTTCACCTTTCTTACTTTTGCTTTTATTTTATCCAACAGAATGCTTCTATCTTCTTTTTTTAGTAGTACAAGTAAATTAACGCAAAAGATGATAATCGTATCTATCACGCAAATACCAACTAGTCCAAACCATCCATTAACTGGAATAATACATTTTAGTATAAATGAGATAGCTACAGAATACGCAATTACAAAAACATTTAGTGCTAAATCCTTGTAAAATGAATACCATGGGATTACAAAACACTTTGCTGCATACGGCATAAGAATTGCTATATTTCGAATAATAACTAATACTACACTCACTCCTGCTATTGCAATTAGACCTAAGGAAGTGTTTTTTACAACGATAAAAGTTAAAATAGAACTAATCAATCCTGTAAAAATTACTGTCATAGAAGATATTTTTAGTTTATTAAATACTGTATAAATATTTGTCATAATATAAGATACAGCACTAATGAAACATCCACCTATCGATATAATACCTAAAAGATACATATATTTAATTTCTTCTGCTGATTCCATATGTAACCATAGTCCATAGAAAATATCTGAATACGCAATTAGTATTCCATATATAAAACTATGAAATAGCAAAAGAATTTTAATTGACTTTCTAATTTGCTTTAACATAAATTCTTTGTTTTCACTTGCATTTGCATATGCAATTGTCAAATTAGGCATAAATGCATTGGTAATTGTGGAAGTTAAATTCACCACATAATTTGGAACCATTTTTACTAATGACAAAGTTCCCATAGCAGATGCATCAATCAACAAATTAGATAGTAATAAATCTAGCTCTGTTAATGCAATTGAGCCAACTCTGCTAATTGTATTCCATATCCCCGAAAAAGTTAATTCTTTAATACATTTCTTATCAAATAATTTCTTGTCTATTTTTATCTCTGGTGTCAATTTTCTGTAAAGTCGAATATTAGCAATTAACATTAGCACTGAATAAATAACAGTAGCTAAACCAATAAAAAACACATAAGGATTAAAGAACTTGTAACATACTAGCAAGATAATTGCCTTTATCAAGTATGCTACTATACTCTTTTTTGCATATAAATCTATCCTATTTCTAGCAAAAGTAGATATTGCAAAAACATTCGATATTAAATCAATAGCAAAATTAGTAAATAGTAATGTCCATAAAATTTTAATATCAATAAGACTGTCTTGTGGAACATTTACGATATTTTGTAGAAAAATTACAATAAGTGCTAGAGGTATTGCTACCACTAAACATATTAAAATATTAGCAATTAGGATAGAAGAAAAATATTTACTTGCACTATCATAATCCTTTTTTTGTATTTCTATCGTTATAAACCTACTTGCCATAGAATTAAGTGCTACTGTTATTAAAGACGCATAATTTACAAAATTGTTTCCTAGTGATACAAATCCATAAGCTTCTTTCCCCACCGTTTCAACAATATATGGTGTTAGGAAAAAACTAATCACGAAGTTTACTGCAAATGCTATTATATTGGCTATTATATTGATTGCTAGTCTTTTATTGTCACTACTTTCCATTTTTATAATTCTCCATCCATTCATATCCTAATTTAATTTTTTCTTTTGCAAAGTCTATTCCATCTATTGCTGTAGAGCAAATTGTTATTGCTCTGTCTATATTAGCTTTTCCTACAAAGTTTAGCACCTCTAGAGGAAAGTCCTTTTTTAATACAACACTTCCCTTTAGATTTTCGCTATAGTTTATCTCGTCTCTTGGGTGTGCTTTTATCATAACTTGTCCTTTTGCATATTGTTTTATTATATCTTGATATATCTGTATTTGTTCCTTTTCCGTTGCTAAAAATCCATCTTTCCAAAGAGGTTGTGTTATAAGCAGAGTTGCCTGTTGAATTGTATCTAATTCGACATCTCCTAAAAAAACAAAAATTATATTTTTCTTTTCTTGGTCTGTTAAACCCTCAAATAGCTCTTTTCTTGGCAATTCTCGCATCTTTTTTTTGATATAAACCGTAATTCCCTCTTTTGTATTAACTTCGATTTCTTTCACAAACTTTGATTTTCCAAAGCAAGTATCTGGCGTATTTAGAGAAGTTTTAATTCTTTCTTTTAATGTATGGTCAAAGCAATAATGTTTTTCTATACTTTGATAACAATTCAGTCCATCTTCAATTAGATTATATCTCTTTCTATTCAATCGAAGATAGTTTCCAACAATGGAATCATCATTGAATACATAGATTTCTTTATTCTCCAGTATACACAAGGAATTTTGATATTTCTTTATTTCACTTTTCAACTTTTTTCTAAACTCAATTTGGTTTTTTGTATTTTCTCCTATTGGCTTTAGAACTCTATCATTCTCTTTGAAAATATAAACTTTTTCAAAGAGCTTAATGGCTTCTAGTCTTTTTTTTATTTCCTCTACCTCTTGTATTGTAGCATATAGAATTATTTCATTTTCTGTATTAGTATCTTTCAGTACTTTTAGTACTGTTATTAAGACATGATATTGCGTATGGCATACATATATTTTCTTCATTTTAGTACCTTTCAAATTAATGGTAAAGAAAAAACTATATTCGGAATTAGATATACTAATCCATATTTTATCTTTTCCTTTGATAGAATTATTTTGTTCGTCTTTAAGTATTTGCGATAAGTTTTTCTATATTTTTTCTTTATATTTTTTATTGTATCTTTTTCTAGTTTCGATTTTTTAGCATAATAGTAACAATACATTAATATATAAAGGAATTTAGCAATTTCAAGACGATATAATTGCATCTCTCCTTTTTCCTGATAAAACTCTAATTTTTCTTCAAAAGCCTGGATAATGTCTAATCTTTTGTAACCAAATTTTGTTGTAATAATACTATTTTCTCTTTGTCTGTAATAATATAACTTCAAGCTCGTTACTGCTATGCAATTTGCTTGGTATAGTAACTTATATGTTGTGAATTCATCTTCATGGAGTTTCCCCTTCGGAAACCTAATGCCTGAAAAGATTTCTTTCTTATATAACTTATTCCATGTAACAACATGATTTCCGCAACTTTCTGTAATTAAATTTTCTAATGCTTGCTTTGCTTCTATAACTTGTACTGTTTCCTTTTCTTGTTTAGCTATGGTCTGTTCTTGATATGCCTTTTCATATTGACACTCTACGATATCTGCCTTGGTATCTAACATAATTTTATATAAATGCCCTAGAATATCTGTATCAACCCAGTCATCGCTATCTGCAAAAAATAAGTACTCCCCAGTTGCATTTTCAATTCCCACATTTCTTGCTTCTGATAATCCTTCATTTTCTTTATGTATGACTTTTATGCGAGTATCTTTTTGGGCATATTCTTCACAAATTTGAGGGCAATTGTCTTTTGATCCATCATCAATTAGTATAATTTCAATATTTTGATAAGTTTGTTCTATTACCGTATCAATACATTTTTTTAGGTACGATTCTACTTGATAGACTGGTATAATTACAGAAATCTTTTCCTTCATCAACTATTTTTCACCTTCGCTTTACTAACTTTCTAATTTTCTCTTTCGTTTTACTATATAGGATAATCGTTTTAATCTTTTTCTTTTCTATCATTTTTTTGAATAACTGCACTCGTTTTTCTGCATAACTTACATCTGCTAGTACCTCTATTTCTTGTCTTTGTAAGTATTCTTCTAATTTTTCTTTTCTCTGCTTATTATTTAGAGGACAACTCGGTAAAAATAAATTTTGTACACTACTAATGAAGATATTACTGATATCTTCTTTTAATTTTTTTTGTGCTTTTTCTTGATACGCATGATTTCGTATTAGAAAATCTTTGATAAACTTATTCAGTTCTAGTTGTATTTCTAAAAGATTTTCATTATATTTTGTTGTCAATGAATTTGCAGTATCTCTATAGTAGTATAATGGTTGATTGATTGTATAAAAAGTATTACTTTTTTCAATATATTGTAGATTAAAAATTAGGTCTTCTCCTAAATTATAATCGATTGGGAATTCAATGTTTTCACTCTGAAGGATTTTTGTTTTATATAGCCTACCCCATGGTGAATTGATTACAAAAGCATTGTATAACTCCCAAAAAGTATCTAAAAATTCTTGTTTCGTATATGCTTTTGTTGCTATGTCCACATTAGGTTTTATCTTATGTTCAGCATAATATTTGGCATAATTTGCAATTATTAGGTCATATCCCTGTGTTGCTGTTCCTGATAATGCTTCGAGTGTATCTTTTGCTAGGAAGTCATCACAATCCACAAAAGTTATGTAATCTCCAGTTGCTTGCTGAATGCCGAAATTTCTAGAACAGGAAACTCCGCGATTTTCATTGTTGTATAGGCTAAATCGGTTATCTTTTTTAGTCCACTTCTCACAGATTTCTTTTGAATTGTCTGTTGAACCATCATTTACTAAAATTACTTCAAACTCTGGATAAGTTTGACTATAAATACTTTCTAGACATTTTTCTAAATAATTTTCACCATTATAAATCGGTATAACAATTGATACTTTCATAATTATCTTCCTTAATTATAGTAAAAAGAAAACTAAAAACATTCTTTTGGTATATAAGCTTAAAGCTAAAGCATAAATCAATAACATAATTCTTATTATTTTTATATTCTTAGCATACTTGCTTTCTGTTATATCGCAATTTAGATAGATATTTTTTATAGTTCGATGACCAATAAAACCAATTATCAATAAAAATCCTATTATTCCAAAGTTATATAAACAATCGATATAACTATTATGCGAATAACGTTCTCTACCAAAAAAATTACAATATATTTTTTTGGTAGTAGCATCATTTCCAAAAAGAATACTGATGGCTGGTCTGTCAAAAGATTTCGAAAGGAATGTTTTGAAAAGTGGAATTCTACCAGATGTCAATTGGTCAAATTCTCCATTTTCTACTAAATCGTTTAAATGATCTACACGAGTTTCTAACCCACTATCAAATTGTTCTTTCTCTTCTGGTTCAATTGTTTTTACTAATTTTATGCCTAAAAACACAACCGTTATTAGTCCTATTATTAGCAGTAAATCGATTACTTTTTCTTTCCAATTTTTTTCTTGAAAGATAAAATATAAAATGACGGAAGAAACCAGCACTATAATTCCAGTTACACTAGCAGTCGCAACAATAGCACATACAAAAACAAGAATCAAAAGATAGGCTAATATCTTCTTAGGAAATCTATCTTTAATCGTAAGCACAGACAAAATGGCTAAATTGATATACATGCTCATAAAGTTTGGCTCATAAGTTCCTTGAAAACGCTGAATTATATTCTCCCCACTTGCTTCTGTTAAAAACTTATGGTTCATAGCACCATATAGTATACTGTTTGAAACCGCTACTATGATGGTAATACATAATCTGTCAATAAAGGAGTTTACTTCATCTGTATCTTTCGGCTTTAATATCATAGAGAAGCATACGAAAACAACAATATTAAATAGGATGAATAGTGCATTGATATTGAAACCCACTAGGATAATTCCAATGAAAAATGAAATCAAAAAGAAAGACATTAACCCAATTTGATATTTATTTGGAATGATTTTGTTTTTAATAATGATTACTAACATTTTAATAAACATTACAATCATTACAATCCTAGAAAGAGACCCCTGAATTGCATCTATTATTAAGATTTCGTCAAAGAAAGATAAAAAGATAAAAACATAGACTAGATTGCGGTTATCTTTTGCAATAATTATTTCTAAGAGAATAATTAAAGAGAATATACAACCCAGAATTTGGTGTACATTAAATAAACCTATAACCAAAATAAGTTCTATTAGGATTCTAATAAATTGATTTGTCTTTAATGCCTGTTTAATCTTTTCAATTACCTGCATTCTACTGTCCTTTCTATCTTTTGTAAAATTTAATAAATAACTTAGGATGTTTCATTAAATATCCTTGTATTTTAATCTTGATGTCTTTATTCTTTTGTGGTATTCTATATATTTTTTGTTCTTTTACTATTTTTATAGCCTCTTCCACATTTTCACTTGATGCTCCGTAAGCAATTGGATTTTTTAAGATAGATAACGCAAAGTTTGCAATTCGTTTTTCTAACAACTCTTGGCATTGTTTTTGGCTAATTGTTTGCGAAAACTCTGTTAAACAATTGATAATTGACAAGTAACTATCTATCCATTTGTTATCTTTTACCATATTAGTTGTGATGCTGTTATTTCTTCTACGATAAATGTAGAATTCTGTATCACTATGTTGAACTCGTTTAGCACCGATTATTGCTCTTGGCGAAAATTCTTCATCTTCAAATTTAATTCCAGGTTTGAAAAAGATTTTATTCTTTAGCAAATACTCTGTTTTATAAATTCGTATACATGCCATTGGGAAGTAGGTATCATTTTTTGAAACATTATAGAAATATTGATCTCCTGTTTGCGTTTCCATTTCGGTTTTCTTACTTTTTTTCTCGCCCAAACAGATATTAGTCTCTGTTTCTATAACTTCTTTGAAATTACCTTCCAATATATCTAAGTCAAACTTTATCGCTTGTTCTAACATGCTATTCAAGTTAGACATCACTAACATATCATCACTGTCTAAAAAGCAAATATATTTTCCAAGGGCTTGTTTCATTCCTGTATTTCTAGCCTCACTAAGCCCCTTGTTTTGGCTATGTGTAATAATCTTCAAATTGCCAATATGATGCTCTTCTATATATTCTTTTACGATTTCAATGCTATTATCATTTCCTTTGTCATCAATACATAATACTTCTACTTTATTTAATTCCACATCACTTTGATAAATTGAGTCTAAACATTCTTTTATATATTCTTTTACGTTATATACTGGTATGATGATACTTAACTCCATTTTATCTCCTATCCTGTTAATTTTTCATGTAGCATAGCAAAAATTTGAGCTAGAAATATCATTTTGTGATTTAATAATTGAATAAAGATAACTTTTGCTTTACTATATCGTTTTAGATACGGATTTTTTGAAAAATTTGGATATGCATTCTTAAATTTTTCAATTTCCAACTTAATTTCATTTTTGGGTATTCGGGCTTTGAGCATTACTAGCAGTTTTCCATATAACAATTGTTCAATTGCTCTAAACTCAATTTCTTGTTTGTAGCATTGTTGATTTACTTGATTTGCAAATCTTTCAAATGTTATGTTAAAAAAGTCAAAATCTTTTTTGACTTTTCCCTTATTACTATTTGATGCTGATGATTTTCGTTGATAATAATAATAAAGTGTTTCATTGATAAATATAGGATTTTCTGCTAAATAAGCTGCAACCGGAATAACAGCTAACTCTTCACTTCTCTTCAAATCTTCTGAATAATAAATATCATTATCTAAAAAAATCTTTTTTTGAATTAACTTTGCACTTGAAGTTAATGTTATATAACTGATTACTTCTTTTTTGCTAATTTTTGTTTCTGCAAAAAAATTGGAAGCATCTACTTTAATATTTTTGTTGCTGTAACTAATGTAATAATTCGCCATTACAAAGTCCGACTTTTCTTCTTTTGCGGCTTTCATTAACTTTGAAACTGCATCCTTCTCATAATAATCATCCGAATCGCAAAACATAATAAATCTTCCTTTTGCTTCTTGGATGCCGATATTTCGGGCGTGAGATACTCCTTTATTTACTTCTAAGTATTTTGGTGTTATAAATGAATACTCTTCTGCGTATTTCTTTAATATTTCTTTTGATTTATCAGAAGATGCATCATCAATTGCCAATATTTCCAACTTAGTTTTATCATAATCCTGGTTCGCCAATGAATTTAGACACTTTTCTAGATAGCCTTCCGCATTAAATATTGGTACAATTATCGTTACATCAATCATCATTTTCTCACCTTTTTTATGGATATCGCCTTTAGCAGTCCTCTTGCAGTTCCAATTCCATAACTCAAATGTAATAATAAAAAGATACTAGGTAATAGTAAATATTGAAGATGGAATCCATTCTGTATTATAATGAGTCCAAGAGTAGTAATATTAAACATCGTATATAAGCCAATTATTAGATATAATGGGATAATGATATGAAACAGTGCTAATATTATACAAAGAATCAGAGATAAAACAAAGAGGAATGGTACAAAATGATAACTAGAAAAACATTGTGGACAATAACGCATTGTAATTCCTATCCATTTGCCATTATTGTATTTTTGCTTTACCATATCTAGCAAACTACTTCTAGCATATCGATATGTAATTATATTAGGAGATAGCAAAAATTTATATCCTGCCTTCTTCATTCGATAATGCATTTCATTATCTTCTGTTCTCGCTAATTCTTCATTGTATTTTCCTACCTCGTCAAATACTTTTTTTCGATACATCGCAAAAGCCAAGGTACTTACATATTTTCGCTCATTTTTTCTTCGAAAATCAGCAATGCCACATCCAAAAATTGATTCTTCTGCTAGTAATAGAGTTTTTTCCCATTTTGTATTGTTTTTAGTAATGCTAATACAGCGACCACCAACAATATTCTCTCCATTCTTTATTTCGTTTACATTTTCTTCAACAAAGTTATTAGGAAATGTTGAATGTGCATCTACGCGGAGAATTGCCTCTCCCTTTGCCTCTTTTAATGCCACATTCCACCCACAAGGTAAAGTTTTCTTTGGATTATCTAATACTAAGATTCTATTATACTGTTCTGTATTATTCTTCTTGAACTGTATCATTTTATTTTTTGTATTGTCTGTCGATGTACTATCAACTAATATCACTTCTATATCATTATGAGAATATGTTTGATTGTTGAGTGAATCTAAACAGTCCTTAATTACCTTTTCTGCATTGTATGCCACAATAATGAATGTAACTAGCATTTTTACTCCTTTATAATATGGTCTTAATACAAATTTTGATATCTTCTAATATATTAAACTTTTCAATATATTCCAAATTATACTTCATTTTCTCTGGCAAAATTCGATTTAGATAGATATCGTCTATCTTCTCCCCTTTATTTAAGTAAGTGCTCATAATCTTATCTTCGTCTTTGTACTCGATACTGGCTCTTGAGGTAATCCCCGCTGGCATTAACAGAGTAGCCTTCATTTCGTCTGTATACTTTTCAACATACTTCGAAACTTCTGGTCTAGTCCCCACAAAGGACATATCTCCTTTTAGAACATTCAAAAGCTGTGGTATCTCATCTAGTCTACATTTTCGAATTTTGCTTCCAATTTTCGTAATTCGTACATCTTGTCCAATTGTGATAAGACTTCCTTTTTTGTCTGCATCTTGGACCATGGTTCTGAACTTGAAAATTCTAAATTTTTTGCCATAAGTTGTAACTCTCTCTTGTCTATAGAACACTGAGCCCTTTGAGTCCAATTTAATCCAAACAGCTAGAATAAGAAATATAGGCGATAACAGGATAAGTAGAAAGAGTGATACCAATATATCAAATGTTCTTTTTAGAAAAAGGCTAGCCTTTTTTTTAGACAAAATATGATAATATTTCTTAACTGTGTCATTTTTTAATTCTTTTGGTAATCTTTGATATTTTTCTTCTCTTTTCAAATCTTGTTCATCTTCCTGTTCTGTATCTAAAATCATTGTACATATTCCCCTACAATTTTTTGAAATTGTTCTATGATATATTCTACCTGTTCATCAGTAAGTAAACTATACAATGGTAATGTAATTTCATTTTGATAGAAATGATATGCGTTTGGATAATTTTTGATATCAAATCCTAAGTCTTTGTAAGCAGTAAGCATAGGAAGTGGTTTGTAATGAACATTACAAGCAATTCCTGCCTCTGCCATTTTTACAATGATTTCATTTCTTTGGCTTTCTGTAATTCCTTGTACTCTTGTGATATATAAATGTCCTGAAGAGGTATGCTTTTGGTCTTTATGAACTAATGGAACAATGGCCGTACCTTTGAATGCATCATTATACTTTGCAATAATTTCTTGTCTTCTTCTTAAAAGTTCTGGATATCTTTTCATTTGAGCAAGTCCAAGTCCTGCCATAATATCTGTCATGTTACATTTATAATATGGAGCAACAATATCATATTCCCAATTTCCTAATCCATTTTTATGGAGTGCATCTTTCGTTTGTCCATGTAAAGATAATAGTTGGTATTGCTTATAAATCGCTTCGTTATCTAATCCTTCTTTGTTTTTCCAAACAACTGCTCCTCCCTCTGCTGTTGTTAAGTTTTTAACTGCATGGAAAGAAAATGTTGTAAAGTCCGCAAATTCTCCAGACATTTTCCCATCCTTTTTTGCACCAACACTGTGAGCACTGTCTGCAACAATAATAATTCGATTGTATAATTTTTGAATTTCATTATTGGCATGGAATAGATTTTTCTTTTTCTCAACAACTTCAAAAACTTTATCATAATCGCAAATAATTCCTGCAAGGTCTACTGGGATAATTGCTTTTGTTTTTTCTGTGATAGCTTTTTCTAATTGATCATAATCCATTTCAAAAGAGTCTTTTTGCGTATCAACTAGTACAATTTTTGCTCCTATATGGTGAACTGGACTAGCAGATGCGGTATAAGTATAACTAGAAGTAATAACTTCGTCCCCTTCTCCAATGCCTAATACTCTTAGTGTCATCTCTAATGCTGCTGTAGCTGAATTTAGGCAAACGGCTTTCTCTGTATGGCATAATTCTGCTATATCTTTTTCAAATTGTTTTGTTTTTGGTCCTGTTGTAATCCATCCAGATTTTAAGGCATCGACTACCTCGTTAATTTCTTCTTCTCCAACATCTGGTGGAGAAAATGGAATATTCATTTTTGTACTCATATCCATTCCTTCTTTCTAACTAATTTTCAAGTTTACCTCTTTTGGCTCTTTGTAGGTCGGAACTACTTCTTTCATTACTTCTTTTACATAGTCCCTTGAGTAATTTTCGTTATATTCTAGTTTTGCGAGCATTTTCAACTTTTTCTCTAATTGTTTCATTTCCAAGTGTCCTGGCTGACTAATGAATATCTTATTGTGTTTTGTTGCTTGCAATCCTTCTTCTTCCATTAAAAGCTCTTCATATAACTTTTCACCAGGTCGTAATCCTGTAATTTGGATTGGAATATCTACATTTGGTTCATATCCTAACAATTTAATCAAACTAACTGCTAAGTCATAAATCTTAACAGGCTCTCCCATATCTAGTACAAAGATTTCTCCACCTTCTGCATAAGTAACCGCTTGTAAAATAAGTTGTACAGCCTCTGGTATGGTCATAAAAAATCTTGTGATGTCCTTGTGTGTTACAGTAATTGGTCCACCTTTTTCAATTTGTTTTTTGAATAATGGAATAACAGAACCATTACTTCCTAAAACATTACCAAATCTTACAGCCACAAAGTCTGTTTGACTTACTTTATTTTTTGCTTGGATAATCATTTCGCAAACACGTTTTGAGGCTCCCATAATATTCGTAGGATTTACTGCTTTATCAGTTGAGATTAGTACAAACTTTTCTACTTGATATTCGTCTGCACAGTTGACAACATTGTATGTTCCAAAGATATTGTTCTTAATGGCCTCTAGAGGATTGTTTTCCATCAATGGCACATGTTTATGTGCTGCTGCATGGAAAACCAAGTTTGGTCTAAACTCTTCAAACACTTCTTTTAGTCTTTCTTTGTCTCGAACACTTGCTACAACTGCTTCGATACGAGCCTTTGGATATTCTGCTTTTAGTTCAATTTCGATATCATATAAGTTGTTCTCATAAATATCTAAAATGACCAACTTTTCTGGATTGTATTTAATGATTTGTCTGCATAATTCAGAGCCAATAGAACCTCCTCCTCCTGTTACTAATACGGTATTCCCTTTAATTAAGTTTTGGATATTCTTGTTATCCAAGTGAATTGCCTCTCTACCTAGTAAATCTTCGATTTCTACATCTCTTAAGCTGTTAATTGCTCCTTGTTTATCGATTACTTCTTCTGTTGTAGGAAGAACTCTTGTTTTTACTCCTGTTTCTTGGCATATTTCTAGGATTTTTCTTCTTGAAATTGCATCAATTTTGTTGATGGCAAAGAAGATAATATCTACTTGATTTTCCTTTACAATTCTTGGGATATCATAACATTTTCCTAGAACTTTTACACCTAGGATATAGCGGTTTACTTTGCTAATATCGTCATCAATAATTCCTACAATGTTATATCGGTCCATCATTGAGTTTTGGATTGCGATAATAATCTCTCTTGCTCCCATTCCTGCTCCAATGATAAGTAAATTATTCATTTGCTTTCCTGTTTCGTTTTGAGTCTTTTTCGTAAAGAAGACATTTTTTCTTGTTAAAACAGAGCGTCCTGCTAATCGGTACATAACAAAAACACCAGCAGTTAGTATTCCTGCTAGAACATTTAAGCGGAATGTTAAATAATGGAATTGAAAGATATAATCAAGGCATGAAATAATCATCATTGCTAAAAAAGCACTCAAAATATATTTGATGTAATCTTTTCCTATTTCATATTGTGTCAGGTTGCGATACATCTGAAAAATGTTCAAAAAGATTTCATAAGCTAATACTGCAATTATGATTTCTTTTAGCAAAATCGTTATATTGGTTATGTTTATATTAAGGAAAAAAATTGATATAGAGTAGCAGACAATAATAACTAGTATATCTATCAATATGAGAAATAAATTTCTATTTTTCTTAATCAATTCTTTCATTGCAATCCCTTCAGTTTTCTTCAAATTTATTATAAGGTACACTACTTTATAATACTTCCTACATCATAGCAAAAAAGCATATTATTGTCAATAAATTATTGATAATGTCAAATGATTGTAAAATAAGAAAATCTTTCGTAATAAATTGATGTACGTTATCATTTTTATTCATCCGCCATAGCGGATTTATTTATCAAAAAAATAGAGGCTATACTCCTAAAAGTATCTCCTCTATTTTCTTATTCTTCTTGCTTGAATATAATAATCTTACTTGCTACATAATTCAATAAAATCACAATTACATTGGAAACAATTTTTAGTATCAAGGATGGTCCATGCATAATGTCTACGCCAATATACATAATTGCTAAATCAAGTGCACCCGTCGCTAGTCTGCAAGTAACAAACTTCCATATCTCTGCAAATAGCACCTTTGGTTCCAAACTTTTGCTTTCAAATACCCATATTTTATTGGTTACATAGGCAAAAGCAACTGCAATTACCCAAGCAATGATGTTACTCACAACGTTAGAAATATGTACTTGGCTGTATAGTACTTGATAACAAACAATATTGATTATTGTTGTTAGCACTCCAAATATTCCATATGTAATAATCGATTTATATTTTGCAAATAATTCCTTCATTCTATTTTCCTTCTACTAGTTCTTTTGTTTGTCTTGCAATTACTAATTCTTCGTTTGTTGGAACAAGCCATACTTTCACTTTTGAGTCATTTGTCGAGATATCCATTTCTTCTCCCCTTAGTCCATTATTCTTCGTTGGATCTACCTTTACTCCTAAGAATTCTAAGTATTTGCAAATGCCTTCTCTGGTAATATCTCCATTTTCTCCAACACCGCCAGCAAAAGCGATTACATCAAGTCCACCCATAGCAACTGCATATTTTGCTACATATTGTGCTACACGGTAATTGTACATATCCATTGCAAGTGCTGCTCTTTTGTCTCCCTCTTTCATTGCTTTTTCAATGTCTCGAAAATCTACGGAGATTCCGGAAACGCCATATACGCCAGATTGTTTATTCAAAACTTGATCCATTTCTTTTGGAGATAATCCTTCTTTCTCCATTAAGAAAGTAACGATGGATGGGTCTAAATCTCCAGAACGAGCACACATAGGAATACCTGCCATTGGTGTTAATCCCATACTGGTATCAACAGAAACTCCACCTTTTACTGCACAAAGACTTGCTCCTTGTCCTAAGTGACATACTACTGTTTTTAATTCTTCTACTGGTTTACCCATTAACTCTGCTACACGATGAGATACATAATAATGTGATGTTCCATGGAAACCATATTTGCGAACTCCATATTTCTCATAATATTTGTAAGGGATTGGATAAATATATCTTTCTTCTGGAATAGTTTGATGGAAAGCAGTATCAAAAATTCCTACCATTGGTTTTCCTGGCATTACTTTCTTGCAAGCACGAATTCCAGCTAGTCCTGCTGGGTTATGTGCTGGAGCAAGGCTAATGCATTCTTCAATTCCTTTTTCTACCTCTTCATTGATTAAAACTGGTTTATTGAATTTCTCTCCTCCATGTACAAGACGATGCCCAATTGCATTGATTTCATCTAAGTTTTTTACAACTGCATAATCTGGATGTACTAATTGTTCTAGCACAAGAGAAATTGCCACTTCATGGTTTGGCATTGCTGTTTCAATTACATGCTTATCTCCATTTACTTTGTGGGTAAGAAAAGAGCCTTCTCCTCCAATTCTTTCACAATTTCCTTTTGCAATAACAGCTTCATCTGCCATATCAATTAGTTGATATTTCAAAGATGAACTTCCACAGTTTAATACTAATACTTTCATTCTTTTCCTCCTAATATATAAATATTTTTGTAAACTTAATTGTTGGTTTGTGCTTGTAGTGCTGTAATTGCTACTACACCTGCAATATCTTTACTTGAGCATCCACGAGACAGGTCATTTACTGGTTTTGCAATTCCTTGGCAAAGTGGTCCGTATGCTTCTGCTTTTGCTAGTCTTTGCACTAATTTATATCCAATATTTCCAGCGTCTAAATCTGGGAATACTAATGTGTTTGCTTTTCCTTCTAGAGGACTTCCTGGTGCCTTGGATGCAGCAATTTCTGGGATAATAGCAGCATCTAATTGCAATTCTCCATCGCAAATTAAATCTGGTGCTTTTTCTTTTAATAATTTTGTTGCTTCAATCACTTTTTCAGTGAGTGGTGAATGTGCACTACCATAACTCGAATAAGAAAGCATTGCTACTTTTGCCTCTGTTCCTACTAGTTGTTCAAAACTCTTACCTGAAGAAATTGCAATTTCAGATAAAGCATCTGCATCTGGGTATTCGTTTAATCCACAATCTGCAAAAACAAATGCTCCATTTTCTCCATAAGGACAATCCGGTACTACCATCAAAAAGAATGCAGATACTAGTTTCGTTCCAGGTGCTGTTTTTAAGATTTGTAATGCTGGTCTTAATGTATCTGATGTGGAATGGCATGCTCCTGATACAAGTCCATCTGCATCTCCGGATTTAACCATCATCATACCAAAATATACTTCATCTTCTAGCATTCTCTTTGCATCTTCTAAGGTAATTCCCTTGTTTTTACGAAGTTCATAAAAATATTCTACATACTCTTCTTTTTTATTTGCTGTTAATGGATTAACAATCTTTGCTCCTTCAATCGAAAGATTATGCTCTTTTGCTATTTTTGTAATTTCGGTTTCATTTCCTACCAAAATGATATCCGCATATCCTTCTTTCAAAACCATCTCCGTTGCTTCTAATGTACGAATATCTGTGCTTTCTGGCAATATGATTGTTTTCTTTTCTGCTTTTGCTTTTTGTTTAATGTCATCAATAAAAGACACTTGAAATCTCCTCCTTTATTTATTTTCATACCTATTATATAGAGAATTTTGGAAAAGTACAAGTTTTTTCTTGTATTTTTTATATTGACATTTTACCTTCCTTGTTATTTAATGAAATTATGTAACACGAAGGGAGATTATTATGAGATTATCCTATCAAATTTTAGAAAACGACGAATACCAGACGATTTTAGATGTTCTAAAAAATCAGTTTCATATCTCAAATCGTTTGTTTAATAAAATCAAAAAAGAGCCTTGTATCTTTCGCAACCAAGAAATCGCTACACCAAAGGATAACATTTTTCCAGCAGATTTAGTGGAAGTTGTACTGGATTTTGAAGAAGAGAATGACAATATTGCTTCTACTTTTATGGATTTATCCATTTTGTATGAAGACGATTCACTTCTTGTGGTTAATAAACCAGCAGGAATTCCAGTTCATCCTTCCTTTTCCCATTATACCAATAGTCTTTCCAATGGTGTCAAATGCTATTTTGAAGCTAAAAATATTCATAAAAAAATTCGTCCTGTTAATCGCTTAGACCGTAATACTTCTGGTATTGTTGTTTTTGCCAAAAACGAATATATTCAAGAATGTTTAGTAGAACAAATGCGTAGCAAGGTTTTTCAAAAAGAGTATGTTGGTCTATGTGAGGGAATTTTTGAGGAAAAACAAGGTGTATTAACTGGTAGAATTGCGCGAAAAAAAGATAGCATCATTGAAAGGCAAATTGACCCAAATGGAGAAACTGCAATTACTCATTACCAAGTCTTGAATGAAACAGCAGATTTTAGTACAGTTCGCTTTTTGTTGGAAACTGGTCGAACTCACCAAATTCGAGTACACTGCCAATCAATTGGTCATCCTATTCTAGGCGACGGCTTATATGGTTCTACCTCTTCTTTCATTGACAGACAAGCACTTCATGCTTTTCGTATTCGTTTTGAGCATCCAATCTTAAGAAGAAGTCTTGCTTTTGAGGCTCCCCTTCCAGAAGATATGAGCCATTTAGTTTATCAAAATAATTTTGAGTTATAAAAAAAGAGTGCGGGCTAAGTTAGCCCGCCTCTTTTTCAGTTGGATATTCCCACAAGAAAACCCGATGTAGGAACGGAACGTATTTTACTCTCATGCAGAACATCGTTCCTAATTTGGTTTCCACGTCCTTTGGGTTTTGCCCCTTTTCAAGGCAATATTCGGTACGGATCACAAGAAATATTTTCCGTTCTGGATGGCTAATGCGCTCATCAATCAGAGTCTCCTCTAGCTGTGGGCTGAGGATATCTACCAAAGTTGAGGTATCCACCGGCATGAAATCTCACGCTTCTTTCTACGTTGTTTTTATTTCAAAGCAGATTGCTTTGAACCACTTTATTATACCATATTTCAAAAAAGATAGCAAATTTACTTAATGATTTCTAAAAAATTTTTAGTATTCTAACTCTCTTTGAAAATTCCTCTCTTCCTCTTGCAAATCACATTTTCTTGACCTTTGGCAAGGAAGTATCTCAATTTATAAAAAGCTATTCACTTACTGCTTCTACTATCTCCACACTTGGGTTTACAATAACATAATTCATTCCGCTTCGATACAAATCATCTTGCGGTCGAACGCCTAGCATATAGTATTCGTCATCCTCAAGTAGTACAACTGTCAAATCTGCCTTGTCCGATTTCATTTGTCTAATCTCATATTTCCATTGTCTGTTATTTTGTTCTGCTTGTATCATTCCTTCTTCGTACTTCCAGTCGTCAATAATATATAAATCTAAATACTCAATAAAACTTTGCAAAATCTCTTGTTTGCTTCTTCCTTCCTGCAATTTTTCTTTTGCACAAGCAACGCTCAAAAGTTTGTTCGTTTTGCTTTCCCTAACCAACTCATATTTATCTTCCTCAATCACTAATTGGATATTTTCTAAAAAGTATTGTGTGTGATTATTCTGATAACCTATTATATTAGAATACATTGTGTAAGAGATTGGAATGTCAATTCCAATCTCTTGCAGGATGCTAGTATCCTGCAATTTTTCCATTTGCTTGCCAATCTCTGTTAAGCGAAACTCCTCTTTCTTTCCTTTTGTCGTATAACCAACTTGTTTCTGCTGCGTAAAAATGGAATTGCTGTTTTCTTCAATTTCATGAATTGCCTTTACCAAATAAATCTTTTCCGCTTCTACATCTAACTTACTTATCTTCTTATCTCTCGTAAAGACTTGTTCTTCTAACTGTTTTTCCTGCATGGAGAGTACAAAGTTTGGCACCAAGAAAGAGGCAAAGACAAAACATAGAACAAGTAGTGTAATCCAATTTCCTTTTCGATTAGTTTTCATTTCTTCCCTCCTTTAACTCAAAAGATACGGTAGTTCCTTCTCCCTCGATACTGTCAATTTTTAATTCGGTATGGTGTAAGAGCAGAATTCGTTTCACTAAAGAGAGCCCTATCCCACTTCCGCCATTGTTTCTGCTTCTTGATTTATCCACCATATAAAAGTCCTCGGTTACTCTTGCTATTTGCTCTTTTGGAATTCCCCTACCATGGTCTATTACCTCTATTTTATAGCCATCTTTCTGTTTCTTTCCTACCACTTGTATTCTGTTATCTTTTGGTTCTGCTTTTTCTGCATTTTCAATTAAGTTGCGAAGCACCACCTCTAACAATTCTCGGTCTCCGTTTTAAGACGGTCTCATCCATGGCAAATTCTAATTTTGCTGTTATCCCCTGGTTTTGTGCTTGCTTTTGAATGCTTTTGATAAGTTCTGATGTAGAAATATCTTGCCAGCAAATTCCCTTTTCGGATAAAGCCATTAATTCCATTAGTTTAAAGGATAAATTTTCTAATCGTTTCGCTTCTTGATAAATCGTGTTAATTGCCTTTTTCGATACGTTTTCCTCATATTGGCGTAAACGCAATAAATCTGCATATCCAACAATTGCTGTCATCGGCGTTTTTAACTCATGCGTAAAACCAGTGATAAAATCATCCTTTTGCTTCATTTTACTTTCAATTTCTTCTGCCATTCGGTTGAAACTAATGGCTAATTCTTCGATTTCGTCTTTGCTTCGTATATCTACCCTTTGTTCAAATTTTCCATCTGCAATCTGTTTTGCAGTTTGGTTTAAGATTTTGATTGGCTTTGTTAAGTATCTTGCAAAAACACCAATAACAACAGCAGAAATGGCAATCATAATGACATCTGTCACCAAGATTTGTTGGTTTTGTCGATCTCTTTCTTCATAAATGTCTTGGATATTATACGCATTGATAATATAGATTACCTTCCCATTGATGGTCCAATAAGAAGAAAAGAATAGATAATGGTTATCTTGCATTTGGCGAATCCAGTAATGTTCCTCTTCTGTCAGCATTTTACTAAAATCCAACTGTTCAATCCATTCCATATTGGATATCACTTTATCCGAGTCTGGGATATAGAAAGCAACGAGTTCTGAATTGGCGTCTAAGTGTGTATATAAGGATTGGATACATTCTGTCATTTTATCCTCTGTTACTTCTTCTCCTCTTCGTATCGTTTCAACTAAATTGTTCTCTAAGATATATTTTTCTAGTGCATGTTGATTATTCCCTTGCTTGCTAGCATTGTCAATTGAATGGCTAAAATTACTTTTTACCATATATAACCTGCTAAAGGATAGGATTATCGATATGGTTGCCACAATGAACAAGACCATCTTTTTCCAAAATTGCATATTACACCTCTAATTTGTATCCGATTTTATAAATGGTTTTAATTTTGTCTTTCCACCCTAGTTTCTTTCGCAAACGTTGAACGTGTAGGTCCAAAGTTCTGGTTTCAAATTCTAGGTCCTCTCCCCATATTTTTTCATAAATGGTTTCTTTATATAACGCAAAGTTTTTGTTTTGGACGAATAATAGCAATAGGTCAAATTCCTTTGGGGTAAGTAACACTTCTTTTCCATCTTTTTTAACTTTTCTTGCTTCTAGGTTGATTTCTACATCTCCAATTTCTTGTACTTCTTTTCCTTTGTGATATCTTCGCAAGACCGTTTCTACTCGTGCCACTAATTCTCCCATTTCAAAAGGTTTGGTGATATAATCGTCTGCACCCTTTTTTAGTCCTTTAATTTTATCATTGGTACTGCTTCTAGCAGTAATAAAGATGGTTGGCATGTCAGATACTTGCTTAATGTATTCTAGTAATTCATATCCATCTATTTTTGGCAGCATAATATCTAATAAGACTAAATCAAAGGCTTCCTGTTCCAAGAAGGCAATCCCTTCTTCTCCATCTTTTGCGACTTTTAAGCGATAGCCTTGCATTTCAAGTTCTAATTTAATCAAGTCAGCGATTGCTGGTTCATCTTCAATTACTAAAATTTTATTCATTTCCAATCTTCCTTTTCTTTTTGGAATTGTTATATGACACAAATGTATCTAATTTGTATCATCGTAGAAAAAAAGATGGAAAACAGATTTGCTTCCATCCTTTTATTTTTTATTCAAAAGTAAGTCGATAAGCCGGGTTCTGTCATTGAATAGTCATTTATCTAGTCCACATATTGCTATATGGCTCAAGCCACCAAGTTAAGAAGATGTCGAGCAGACTTAGCCTTCTTGTTTCGGTGTTGCTCCAGATGGGGTTTACACAGTCCCAGTATGTCACCATACCAGCGGTGAGCTCTTACCTCACCTTTTCACCCTTACCTTTACAGGCGGTTCTTTTCTGTTGCACTTTCCTTAAGGTTTCCCTCACTGGACGTTATCCAGCATCCTTGCTCTATGGGGCCCGGACTTTCCTCGTACGCAACCTTTCGGTATTTGCTATACGCGACTATTTGGCTTACTCTTATTTATTATATGCTCTTATGCTAGAAAAGTCAAGGTTTTGAAGTTTCTCTAACCTTTCCTTACATCATCCATTTTAGTAGTTTTATGACTCCCATCTTTGCATTTTTGTGATGTGCTGATACATTTGTTCTACTTTCGATTTCTTTTCTATTTTCGTGATAATATGTGTATGATTTTAGTAGCATTTCTTCATTTGTTAAGGTTGGTTTGAAATTTAGTTCTTTCTTGATTTTAGAAGTATCAAACACAAAGTTAGCAGATATCATTTTGTATTGATATGGTCCCAATGGAGAAATCTTTAGGAAATAACAGATTTTCATAGCCAATGTCATAAGACCTTTTGGAAAATGAAACAATTTAGACTTTGAACCCGCTTTTTCAATCACATAGCGATAGACTTCATTAAACGATTTCACATCATCTGAACCAATGTTGAAGATTTCTGTTTTATCATAATGTAGAGCGCTTTTCATGGCTTGCACCATATCTTTTGCATAAATGAATTGATATTTGTTTTCGCCATTTCCCACCATCGGTACTTTTCGATTTTCGTCAATAAACTCAAATAATAGGCTTAATAGCCCTAATCTGCCTTCGTCAATAATGGTTGGACTTCTAAAGATAACAGAGTTTAACTTGTCTTTATTTTCTAATAATATTTTTTCGCCTTCTAGTTTCGATTTTCCATAAATCTCAATCGGATTAGCGATTTCGTCTTCGGTTACTAAGTTATCAAAGTTATTCCCCCACAAACAGTTGCTAGAAATGAACAATAACTTTTTACATTGGTTTTCAATCGCAAACTGAACGATATTTCTTGTTCCATCTACATTGGATGTCCATAGTTTATCTGCGTCTTTTACTTCATGGGCTAAAAGTGCTGCACAATGGAATATTGCATCAAATTGGTATTTTCCAAACACTTCTTTTAGTAATTTCGTATCGCGAATATCTCCTTGGATTGCTATAAAATTTTCTGCTTTGTAGCCATCCGCTTCTAAATCAATACTAACGCAAAAAGCACTATCTTTTAGTAACTCTTCTTTCAAAATACTTCCATAAAATCCTGCTCCACCTGTTATTAAATATGTTTTCACTTATTTTTCCCCTTGCCTTGATATTTTTCTTCATTATATCTTATCTATTTTTTCTTTTCAATCTTATCACAGAAAAAAGCAGGAATCACTCCTGCTTTTCTGCTATTTGTCCGTATAATGTTCCTTACATTGCATAATTTCTATTTCTCCATTTTTTACTTTGAATATTAGTCTATTTTTGTTATCAATTCTTTTACTCCAGCAACCAGATAAGTCATATCTTAATGGTTCGGTTTTTCCTAAACCGCTATTGCAAATACCATTTCGCATAATTTCTTTAATTAGTATGTTAATTTTCTTAAAAGTTTTCTTATCTTGAGTTTGCCAGTATAAATAATCTTCCCATGCTTCTGGAGAAAAAGAAACTTTATTCATTTTCCATTTCCTCTAGTTCTTCTATGGTTTTTGTTATTTTGTTGCCAGCATCAAGGTTTGCAATAGAGGACCTTAATCTTTTCATGCTTTCTTCTGAGTAGATTGGATCGTAACTTACATCAAAAGGTAATTTTCTTTCTCTTAATACGGCTTTGATAAACATATTAACTGCTACAGAAACATTCATTCCTACTGCATTGCAAAAATTTTCAAATTCCGTCTTGTCATTTTTGTTTACTCTTACACTTAAATTTGTCTGTTCCATCCATCATCAACTCCTTTCTCTTATATTATTATATGTCATGTTGCATTATTTTGTCAATACATTGTATTATATAATATTTATTCTTTGTTATCCAATACTATCCAATGTCTGCATTCCATTTTTATAGTTGATATAGAACAAAGAGATGTCCTGTAACTTCACACTCTCTTGCATCTCTTTTAGGAGTACATAGACTTTATTGATTTCTGCTTGCTGGTTAACACCAATCGAAACATCATTCACGACTTGATTAAAACGATTTTCCGCTTCTTGCAAGAAATTAGCACAGTCTTCCCATCGATTAGTTTCCAAAATAGCATAAGCATTGATAATATTCGCTTTGGTATACGAAACCTGTTTTGTCATTGTATTTGTCTCATACTCGTCAATAACCCTTGCTAATGTTGCATAGCTATTGGCTAAGGTAATAAGTGAATTGGTCTTATCCTCTTTTTCAATTTGCATTACACTTGCTTTTAAGTCATTGGAAAATTGTAAAATTTCTTCTGGCTTTACATTCAGTGCGTGCAGATCTAATTCGATTACTGCCCAAGAAGAATACAAATTTTCTGCCATTTGCTTCATTTTATTCCAGTCTACTTCGCCACGTTGACTGTTCAAAATATTGTTTGCTATCATCTTACTTTGCCTTTGTGGGCTGTCATTTCCTTGATTATCTTGTCCGCTTCCATTTTTTTCGCCACCAGATTGCCCTTGGCTATCTCCGCTTCCTTCGCTACTTTCACTTTCTCCGTGAACCACCTTTTGCCCCTTCAATCTCTTCTGTTTGCACACGGTAATTGGCATAAGATATATTGTTCAAAGAGTTCAAGAGCAGAATTAAATTCGAGTCCAAGTAGCGAACTTCTTCGGTTACTTTTAATTTCAAATCTGTTGTGCTTCTTCCCTTACTGTTCGCATTTGCATAGAATAAGAAGCAGGCAGTAACAACACCAATTACCAGTACTAAGATGATAATCCAAATTAAAAACTTTTTCATATATTTCTCTTTTCTTTCTATCTTTTCCAAATTAGTATAAACCATTTCAGGTCAAAATATTCTTTGGTATAAAAAAGAAAAAATTGCAAAGAATAAGAAAAAAATCGAAAAAGGTGGAAAACAAAATGGGATATCTCGTAAAACTATATGCTTCCAAACCAAATGAGATAGCAGGATACTTAAATAAATATTTTCAAACATTGGATATTCCAAAAGCAATGGATAAGCCAGACCTTTTGGAATGGCAGGCTAGTTACTCAAACCCTTTGGATTTAGTGGATTTTGTCAGTTACCATCAAGACCAAGAAGACGATTTTGAGGTAGGCTTATGGATTTGCTTGGACCCTAGTCTATATATTCAAGTTACCAAAGAAAACAGCGACGAAATTATCCGCTACATTTATGAGCGATTTCCTTACTAAAAAACAAGATGGGAATTTCTTTCCATCTTGTTTGCCTTTTTATTTTTCTAAAAGAATGGTTACTGGTCCATCATTTAGGAGTTCTACTTTCATATCTGCTCCGAATATTCCAGGATAAGTGGGAACTCCCTTTTGATTACATTGTTCTAAAAAGTATTCATACAAAGGGTTTGCTTGTTCTGGTCTTGCTGCTTCGATAAAACTTGGGCGATTTCCTCCTGTGCAATCTCCATAAAGCGTGAATTGGGATACCACTATCATTTCGCCTTTTTCGTCTTGAATGGAACGGTTCATTTTTTCGTTTTCATCTTCAAAAACTCTTAAATTCGTTAATTTCTTTACTAAATAGTCAGCATTTTCTTTGGTATCAGTATGGGTTACGCCAAGTAGCACGAGAAATCCTTTTCCAATCTTTGATACAACTTCTCCATCTACCGTTACACTTGCATATTTTACTCTTTGTACTACTAATCTCATTTTCTACTCCTGATTTTGCTTGTTTTCTGATTTCGTTTCTTCTTTCTTTTCTGTTTCTTTTTTGGGTCTGCCTCGTTTGACAGGCTCTTGCTTTGCTTGCTCTACATTTCCTTTTTGTTCTTCACATTCTCGTTTGATTTCCGCAAAAGTAACTTTTCCTTGTCTTGCACCACAATACGGGCAAAACTTAGCATCTAATAAAACTTCTTCTTGGCAAGCTCTACATTGTTTTTTCTCTTTTAGTTTTAAGAGTTCTTTTCTTGTATCCGCCATTTCATCTGCCAAAGAGTCAATCTTAGAACATTCATTCATTAGTTCTTCTTCAATATAGATAATCTTTTCTTGGTCATTGGTATCGAGTACATGCTTTTGATAAACAATTTTTCCAATTTCTTGGTACAGATCTGCTATCTTTTCTTGATTTTCATCTAAGATAGCATTTAATTTCATTCTCTTGGCAAGTTTTTCTGTTTGCTGTGCTGTTACATGATATGTTTTCGATACGGTTTGTGCAACTTTATTGATAAATTCCATGCAAAATCACTCCTTCAC
>Ga0137298_10568_pt1 | contig 28904 bp, 25 predicted proteins | sample RamsorincwithD2O_2_FD_97182 | JGI IMG/M metagenome (GOLD analysis project Ga0137298, IMG submission 97182) | Mouse cecal microbial communities from Vienna, Austria - Glucosamine amended with D2O | ecosystem: Host-associated > Mammals > Digestive system > Large intestine > Cecum | place: Austria...
CATACTAACAATATATTCAAGGAAGGTGAATTGAATGCAAATTCAGTTGTCAAGGAATACTTGACAACTGCATCTGACGGTAAGATTTCACTGCAGCTTTGTCAGGATGTCGAGCGTCACAACCGACAATATCCGGGAGTGACATTACACGCTTATAACAAGGCTCACGACCGCTTTCTGATAATTGATGAGGATGTCTATCATATCGGCCATTCGCTTAAAGACCTCGGCAAGAAACTGTTTGCATTCTCCAAAATGGATGTCATGACAGGCTCAGAGCTATTGTCAAAACTCTGAACTACGACGATGTAATAGCGATAAATCATTAGTGCCCACTCATGATTTGCCCTGATTGATAATTATTTAGATGATCCGGTGTTGGTTCAATTGCCGAAACTTGCCCCAGCTAATCAAGCGTTGAGCAATTGAAGCCATCTTGCAACCCGTTGCGCCAACGGCTTTAAGCATTTTTTACGCCGGGATGGGGAGAGGAGTGTTATTTTTTCGTATCTTTGTTTAATTTTTCAATTCCAACACATAAGCAACAGGATGGCCGGTAGGTAAAGCCATCCGCCGCCATGGCAAGAGAATGATTGATTTCACAGGCGTGTCACGCCCATTTTTCCAACGGATTTTCGACCGCGAACTCCGCGCGGCCGAAGCTATAGAGGCCGGTCAGCGGAAGCTGCTCGCCGGTCTTGTCGCATCCGCCCGGAAAACAGTGTGGGGCGTGGAACATGGCTTCACCAACATAACCTCATATGAGGATTATGCCGCCAGCGTGCCTGTGACCCCCTACGACCGGCTGCGCCCATATGTGATGAGGATGGTCAACGGCGACACCGACGTGCTCTGGCCGGGGGCGACGCTCAGGTTCGCCCAATCCTCGGGAACTTCCGACGGCAAAAGCAAATATATCCCCATAACCCGCCGAGGGTTGGCGCGGTGTCATTATGCCGGCGCGGCCTTCTCGCTCGCCGCTTACCTGCACCACCACGGAGACAGCCACATTTTCGGAGGCAAAAACTTCATACTCGGAGGCAGCTTCGCCAACGAACTCACACTCAGGAAGGGGGTGAAAGTAGGCGACCTGTCGGCAACGCTCATCGACCGCATAAACCCTTTGGTCAACCTTGTGCGCATCCCGCCGAAAAAAGTGGCGCTGATGGCCGACTGGCAGCACAAACTCCCGGCATTGGTCGAGGCATCGGCAAAAGCCGACATACGGTCAATCTCCGGGGTGCCGTCATGGTTCCTTACAGTGCTAAAGAATGTACTTGCCTCCCGGGGATGCACCAACATCCACCAGGTATGGCCCAACCTCGAAGTATTTTTCCACGGCGGGATAGCCTTCGGCCCATACCGCGAACAATACGACCGCATAACCAACCCCGGTAGAATGCGCTATTGGGAGAACTACAACGCCTCCGAAGGATTCTTCGGGGTGCAGTCGCGTCCCGATGCCGACTCAATGCGACTGCTGATGAACGCCGACGTGTTCTACGAATTCATCCCCGTCGCCGACCCTCAATCGCCCCCCATTCCCGCCTGGGAAGTCAAGAAAGGGGAAATTTACTCACTTGTTATCACATCCTCCAACGGCCTTTGGCGCTTCCCCATAGGCGACACCGTTTGCATCACATCAACAGAGCCTCTCGAAATCACCATAGCCGGACGCACAGCCCATTTCATCAACGCTTTCGGAGAGGAAGTGATGGTTCACAACACAGATGCAGCCCTCGAAGCCGCATGTGCCGCCACTGGCGCAGAAGCACTAAACTACACTGCAGCACCCGTCTACGCCGGCGACCGGACCCGCGGGCGCCATCAATGGCTCATAGAGTTCGCCACCCCTCCGGCATCGCTCAACACCTTCGCGCGAATCCTCGATGAAGCCCTTCAGAAGGTGAACTCAGACTATCAGGCAAAACGCGCCGGAGGAATATTCCTGGACCCCCTGTCTGTAACAGTGGCATCGGAAGGGCTATTCGACCGATGGCTGGCAACGACCGGTAAACTTGGCGGCCAGCGCAAAGTGCCCCGCCTGGCCAATAACCGCCGTTTTATCGACCCGTTACTCCAGCTCAACGGCCCGGTGGCATATTCCGACACAACAACACCGAACCAACAAAACTAAACCACCATGACCGGATTTTTCAGAAAAGCATCATCTCTGGCAATAGCAGCAATTGCCGCATCGGCAATCTCCGCAGCGGCAGCCAATGCAAAATACATCTTCTATTTCATCGGCGACGGCATGGGCATACCCGAAGTAACCAACGCCCAGCTGTTCAACCGCAACGTGTTGCGCAACGACACACCGCTGCTTATGACCACATTCCCCGTAGTATCAATGATAACGACCCATTCGGCCAGTTCCGACGTGACAGATTCCGCTGCTGCAGGAACCGCCCTCGCCGCCGGTCACAAAACCATCAACGGGATGCTCGGCATGACCCCCGACTCAGTTGCCGTCACTTCAATCGCCAAAACACTTTTCGACAACGGATATGGAATAGGCCTGGTCACATCAGTAGCCATCGACGATGCAACCCCCGGAGCATTCTACACCCATGTGCCCAACCGGAACCAGTTTTATGAAACAGGCCGGATGCTCGCCGAATCGGGCTACCAGTTCTTCGCCGGAGCATCACTGCGGGGCACAAAAGACCAACATGGCAACGACAACGGCCTGGTCGACTATATCCGCCAAAACAACGTGTCAGTACACTACGGGCTCGACAGCATCGACACAACCGCCGACCGTCTGCTCATACTCAGCCCCTTCCACGAAACCAACAACAACTGCATCGGCCTAACCGTCGACTCCATTGCCGGAGCGCTCACCCTGCCGGAACTCACACGCACAGGCCTTAAGCATCTGCAGCGGGTATCGCCCGACAGGTTCTTTATGATGGTCGAGGGGGGCAACATCGACCATGCCGGACACGGCAACGACGGCGGCACATCCATGCGCGAAATCATCAACTTCAACGATGCCATCCGTGTTGCCTACGACTTCTACCTGCAACACCCCGACGAAACCCTGATTGTCATCACCGCCGACCATGAGACAGGCGGCATGTCGGTAGGTTGCCAGGAAACCGGATATAGCGTGCAGCTCCAGAACGCCGCCATGCAGAAAGTCTCTAAAGAAGCCTTCAACAACTATTGCCACGGCATCTATAAATCGCGCATGGCCTTCACCTGGGACGACATGGAGCAATACCTCGCCGAAAACCTCGGCCTCGGCACCGCCTTCCGCCCCTCACCCGGAGAGATGGAAGAAATCAAACAGCTTTTCAACAACGTGTTTGAGAAACGAAATGCCGGAGCCGACCGTAAAACACTCTACGCCTCGTTCAACATCTTTGCCGACAAGGTGTTTAATCTTTTAAACAGCAAATCCGGAATCGGATGGACAACCGGAAGCCACACCGGCTCTCCGGTCCCCGTCTATGCCATAGGGGTCGACGCCCGGCTCTTCTCTCCGATGCACGACAACACCGACCTCCCGAAGATAATCCTTCGCATAGCCGGGAAATAAACCGCCTGGAAACATGTTAAAAAGACTGATATTGATACTCCTGCCGTCGATCGCCGTCGTCAGCGCACTACGCGCCGTCGACCTCAATGCCGTGGAGGTCAACATAAAAATGCACCCCGAAGCCTATCGCGAACTGCTCGACCGGTTCACCGAAGGCGACACCACACTCACCCCCGCCCAACTGGCAACCGTATACTACGGCTACTCGTTCACACCCGCATACAACCCCTCCGAAACATATCCGGAAATCTCCCGTGCCTACGAACAGGCCGACTACGCAACCGCCCTTCAGCTATCAACCGACGCCCTTGCGCAGAACCCCATATCGCTCAGCCTCAACATGATTGCCTTGGCCTCGGCCGACAGGATGCGTAGCCAAGGAAAACTCGGCAAACTGATTCACAAACTCGGCACAAGGTGCGACCTCATAGCCACGGCAATACTCGGCAGCGGACGTGGCACAATCCCCTCATCTCCATTCGTGGTAATCGACTCGGCCGACATCGACAGAATCCTGCGCAACATAATCGGAATCGATTCCATCGTAGACCGCACGAAAGTGGGCAACATACTCGCCTTCAAGGTCACATTCCCCGGCAACAGCAGGCGCCATATAATATATTTCGATAACGCGCCACAGCAACGCTTTGCCGGAACCCACCCCATTGTTGAATAACTATCCGACTGAAAATCATGAGCAACGAACAGCCGAAATGGACCGAAATCGAACATCTACCCGAATGGGACGAAGAGTTCTACGAAGTCTACACCGCAAAAAAACATGGCAAATGGGTCATGCTCAAAACCCTGCGACCAGAATTCCGCGACAGCGCCACACACAAGGCAATGATCGAGAAGGAATTCGACGTTCGCTACAACCTGGCACATCCAAACATAATAATGATCAACGACTTCGAAGAAGTGCCGGGGTTAGGCATGTGCATCATCACCGACGACGTGTATGGAGACTCGCTGCGCAAACTCATCGACAAAGGTGAAGTCAATGCCGACATACAGCATAAAATCACAACCCGGCTGGTCGATGCAATCGCCTATATACAGACCAACCATATAGTCCACCACCCCATCCGCCCCGAGACAATCATTTTCACCGAAAACATCCGCAACCTAAAAGTTATCGACGTCGGATTCGACCAGCGCGAGCACCTCACCCCCGCCGACGCCTCAGAAGACATCAGAAACTTCGGGCTGGTGCTGAAAGAAGTGCTGAAAGCCACCGGCGACCGCAACCCACGCCTACAGAAGGTAGCCGACAGATGCCTTAGCGACGACCCCAGGCGCCGCTACCGCGACGTGCCCGACCTGCAGATGGCCATCGCCGGAGGATCTAACCAACGGCTCTACATTCTGATTATAACTTTCCTCGCCATAATGGCGATAATACTCGGATGGCTATGCATCTACCGTCCGGCACTCTGACCGGCAACATGGCTTTAATGCCGCACAAGCCGGTCCTCGAATCCAAAAAACATTGAAATATGTCTGTTGAAATACGCTCCATAGAACCCACCCGCGCCAACCTGCGCAAATACGTCAAATTCGGCATAGACCTCTACAAAGGCAGCCCCTACTTCGTGCCCCCGCTGATCCACGACGATGTGAACACTCTCATGCCCGATGTCAACCCGGCTTTCGACTACTGCGAAGCCCAGTCATTCATGGCCTACCGCCACGGCAAACCGGTCGGCCGCATAACAGCCATCATAAACCACGCCGTCAACAAACGCACAGGAGAGAGAAGCCTGCGCTTCGGATTTCTCGATTTCATCGACGACAAAGAGGTTGTCGACGCCCTGTTTGACGCCGCAAGCCGGTGGGGCCGGGAAAAAGGGATGACCTCCATAGTAGGCCCAATGGGATTCACCGACATGGATCACGAAGGGATGCTAACCTTCGGGTACGACGAAGTCGGAACAATGGCAACAATCTATAACCACCCCTACTACGTCGACCACATGAACCGGCTCGGATTCACCCAAGAAGCACAGTGGGTGGAATTCTACATCAAAGTGCCCGACGCCATACCCGAAAAATACTCACGCATCGCCCAGATTGTCCAGCAGCGCAACAACCTTAAAATCAAAAAATACACCTCACGCAAAAAAATACGCGAGGAATATGGCGAAGCTCTCTTCGAGCTCGTCAACGAAGCCTACGACAAACTCTACGGCTACTCACCTCTGACAAGAAAACAGATACAATACTATATCGACATATATCTCGGAATCATCAACCTCGACCTGGTAACACTCGTTGTCGATGCCGAAGAGCGGCTCGTGGCAGTAGGCATATCCATACAGTCCTTCTCAGACGCCCTGAAGAAAAGCCGCGGACGCATCTTCCCCACCGGATGGCGCCATCTGCTGCCCGCACTAATGGGGAAATCAGACGCAGTCGACCTGCTGCTGATTGCCGTCAAACCCGAATATCAGAACAAAGGGGTCAACGCCATGCTATTCAACGACCTCATCCCCTACTACATCAAATACGGTTTCAAACACGCCGAAACCAACCCGGAACTGCTCGACAACTCGAAAGTGCAAGACCAGTGGAACTACTTCGACACCCGCCAGCACCGCCGTCGGGCATCATTCCGCAAATCACTCTGAAAATGGCCACACTACCCAACTGCAACCAGTTCTCTATCAATGAAGCCGGATGCGACGAAGCCGGGCGAGGATGCCTCGCCGGGCCAGTTGTGGCCGCAGCAGTAATCTTGCCCGACGGCTTCCAACATCCATGGCTCAACGACTCCAAACAACTCACCGAACACCGCCGCGAACAATTGCGCCCCCTCATTGAGCAAGAAGCCATAGCATGGGCAGTGGCGTTGTGCACACCAGCAGAAATCGACAAAATCAACATCCTAAACGCCTCCATACTGGCCATGCATCGCGCCCTCGACGCCCTGGAAGTGCGTCCGGGTGCCATAATCGTCGACGGCAACCGGTTCAAGCCCTACCACGGAATACCATCGCAGACCTTCGTAAAAGGCGACGGCCGATTCGGAAACATCGCAGCAGCCTCAATCCTCGCCAAGACACACCGCGACGAAATCATGCGCAACCTATCAGCCGACTATCCCCTCTACAACTGGGCACAGAACAAAGGATACCCCACACGCGACCATCGCCAGGCCATCTCCATCCATGGCACCACCCCCCATCACCGCCTGACATTCCGCCTCCTGCCCACACAGCTGACACTCTTCTGACTTACGACTGAAAACTTCCGACCTGCCCCAAAAATCTCCCCTTAAAACTTGCGACATACCGAAAAACTTTCGTACCTTTGTAATCGCATTAGGCGCATCCATCCGGGGTGTACCGTTGCAACAAACATGCAGACCATTGGAAAGATGCCGGAGTGGTCGATCGGGACGGTCTCGAAAACCGTTGTACCCTTACGGGTACCCAGGGTTCGAATCCCTGTCTTTCCGCAAACAACGCTGAATATCAGCATACTGAAGCATAAACACCCAATTTTGCGCCCAAAAGGTTGAAATTGGGTGTTTTTGTATTTCTAACGGCCGGAGGGGTCGTGTGCAGCTACATTGGAATGCTCCGCATGTGTGAAGCTGGTTCTTTTGCCCAATAATATCCATGGCATATAAAAAATGGAGCAGTTCATTCTGCTAATAAAATGCCATATCATAAAAAGGGTGTGGGCGCTGTGTCGAAATTCGACCAACGCCTTTTTTGCATCCGGATGGAGAGGGTGCTGTCAGAATGGTTCAGATGGTAGGAGCCTGAGGGTGAGGGTGAAGGGAGTTGACTAAGGTCAATGACCGAACCCGAAGCCCTCGGGCGACGACCCAGATGAGCCATTATGACACACCCTCATATCATAAAAAGGGTGTGGGGTGTCTGAACTTAGATTCAGACACCCCACTGAAATAAAGGGGAAGGGATGGTAGCCCATAGGAGAATCGAACTCCTCTTTCAAGAATGAAAATCTTGCGTCCTAGCCGATAGACGAATGGGCCTTATCAACCACCAGCTTTCACAAGCGGATGGGAGAAAAATTACGAGAACTTTTTATCTATCCTTTCCGGCTTTATCCTCCGAAGGGCTACGGAAATGCCACCTGCATTCCATCGCTCCTCCTGGAAGCCGATATTTCGTTTGTCAGCTTCTTAACCCAGCTTGTTGATATGCAGGGCGAGCTTGCTCTTGAGGTTCGAAGCCTTGTTCTTCGAAATCCTCTTCTTGGAAGCGAGACGGTCGAGCATACCAGACACCTTTACATATGCAGCCTGAGCCTCGGCCTTGTCGGTCATCGCGCGGAGACGACGAACAGCGTTACGGGCAGTTTTAGCATAATAACGGTTACGAAGACGGCGGCTGGCAGTCTGACGGATGCGCTTCAAAGCTGATTTATGATTTGCCATTTCAAAAAATGTAAAAAATCCTAGTTTCTGTTTTTCTTTATTAGTAGCCCATAGGAGAATCGAACTCCTCTTTCAAGAATGAAAATCTTGCGTCCTAGCCGATAGACGAATGGGCCGACTGGCATTTTGCGACTGCAAAGTTAACACCTTTTTCACACATTCCCAAATATTCCCGCCAGAATCCTCGTTTTTAAGTTTTTTTCAGAATTTCCACAGCCCCAAAAGTCCGCCCCATAGTCTGCGACTGCAATCCCCCCTTCCTACATTCCACACACATCCTACGGCCATACCACAAAACAGCCACTAAAACAACACCTCCCCAAATTCAATCATCACTGCAAATTCCGTATCTTTGCACCATGTTTGAACCCCTCGACTGCATAGCCCTCAGAACCGTCAGATACAACGACTCCAAATCAATCCTTTCCGTCTATACCCTGCAACACGGAAGGGTTGCCGCCATGCTTCCGGCCGGAGCCTCCCGCGAAGCCCGGCGGTTAAGAGCCGTGTGCCAGCCACTCCAAAGGTTCATGTGCATCGCCGACATACGCCCCAACCGCGACATACACCGGATCAAGGATATCAAACCACACCCCCTGACCTCGCCGGCAAACCACTCGCCGGTGAAATCCGCTTTGGCGCTTTTCATCGCCGACTTCCTGTCGGCAATCCTCCGCGAGCCCCAACAAGACCCCCACCTGTTCAATTTCATCGCCTACACCGTCGAGACCTTGGCTTCAACACCTGCCGTTAAAGCCTCCAACTTCCACATCGCCTTCCTCTTCCGGCTGCAGCATTTCCTCGGCATAGAACCCGATTGGGCCACATTCTCCCCCGGAGCCGTGTTCGACCTGACCGACGGCATATTCCGCCAGTCCCCCCCGCTCCACAACCGGTTCCTTCCATCTTCCGAAGCCGAAGCCGCGCACCGTCTCAGCCGCATCACATTCCGCACAGCCACGCTGTTCACAATGTCGCGCGCCGACCGCAACCGCGTCATCGACCGCCTCATACAATACTATTCAATCCATTTCCCAGGCCTCGGAGCCGTCTCCTCACTCGACGTACTCCGGTCACTCTTCTCATTCTGAGAAAGTGTTGCAGCGCCAACTGACACTTCGGTCAGTCGCGGCTGACCACAATCTCTGCGGCAGAGCTCCTGCCATAGGCCGCTCCACCGTGAAGATACGCCTCCACCTCATATCTCCCTTCTGCCACCTGCGCCCCCGATGCGTCTGTCAGATTCCATATGTAGGGGAACTCTGCCCCGCTATCTGAAAACACAACCTTGCCATCACCGTTCCTGACTACCAGACGCCCCCGGGGTGTCTCCTTAAAATCATGCTTCAACGATATGGTTGCCACCTGCGCCGCAGGCCGCTCCTCAACCGACAGCACCCCGCAGGCCGAAGTATTGACAACCGTAAAACGGATGCTGCGTGTGGCATACACTCCCGCATGGTTGCATACCTTCAGCGATAGTTCATGATTCCCGTCAGCCAAACCGGTAATCTCCATGTCTAACACTCCACCTCCGTTGCTGCCCTGCACAAAACAGTGTTCTGCTTCGGCCAACTTATGCCCCTCATCAAGCGTCAGCGCAAGTTGATGCCCTATCTGCGAACTTCCGCACACAACACCGGCTTCATCAGCACCCACCTCGGCATAAAAGCGCACATCCCCACCGGTAACATCACCGTCGAGAAACAACTCGTCATCAATCCACATACACGTAATATCCGGAGCCGCCACATCATCCGCCACACCATCCGAACCATCAACAATGTCAATCTTGCCCGAATGTCCCGTTGCCATCTCCCCATCATCCGACACCGCGAATGCAACCATCCTGTTCCCCCCTCCCGGATAATCAGGCGTAGGCACAAACACCCTTGCGCTGAACCGCCCCCTGCTGACCGAGGCTTTCCCCTCATAAATCAACGCCTCATCCATCACAACATCCGCCACACCCGACGTAGAGTCATGGTTGATTGTCTTGCGGGTCACAGGGCCGTCGAATATGCTGAGGGTCAAATCCCCGTCAAATCCGGTATCAGTGACATCATTGCTGACCACCCGACCCGTCACTTCCATGAAACGACCCGACTCCACCTCCAGTCCCGCTCCAACAGCCTTCCCGTCTACCGAAAGAATTTCCACCTCCTTTTCTGCCACGGGCACCGCCACCTCCGGGTCTCCGATAAAATTATATGACAGCGAATTATAAATCAAATCATAATAGTGTATTGCACCCGACGGAGGAGTGGTGGGCACCATACGGTTACGCGCCTTGCGGAACACCTCCCCATAAGTCCGGCCATGGCGTCCCGAAAAAAACTCATCCCCCATAGCCAGATTGAGCTGTTGGTTATACTCCTGATAAACCTCTCTTAAAGCTCCGACCACACCAATCGCCCCGCCTCTGTCTTTGTATAAGAGCGTCTCCCCTATGTTGACCTCCGGATGGTCGTAATACAGCGCACGGCATGTGGCCAGCATCACAAACGTCGGATAGCGGTAATCCGTTGCAAGAGCCTTTTTAGTGCTCCACACAAGCTCTGCCGCCAGGTCGCGCGGGGTGGCATGACCGCTATAGGCCATATAAGCCGCCCCCTTTTTCAACACCCATTCGGCACAGCGGTGCAACTCAGCCGCCGTCCTTCCCGAAATCGGATAAACAGTATTATAAGCCTTATAGACGGTCGTCGAAGGGGAGCATCCACTGATTACCTCCGCCAGACCCTCGGCATCTGCCATATGGCCGTTCTTATCCCCCTTGTCACACATCAGCACCGCCCTGTTCATAAGATCCGCTGCGGGAGGGTTCTGCAGCCAACGTTCAATCTTGCTTACTGCCGATGCGGCATCTCCAGGCGACCGGGCCGGAATCCGCCCGACAGCCACCGTCATCAACGAGCGCCCTATGTCAAACCCGTCAGCATCCTCTTCAAGCATCCCCGCCAAAGCATCAGTGGCATAACTTTCAGGCAGCTTGCCGCAACCCGCAACATCCTCACGAAGGTATATCGGTATGAGATTATCGCGGAAAGCAGCCTCATCCTCCATCGTCAGCCCACGGTTATCCCAGTGTGCCGCCCCGAAAAGCAGCACCGACCGCAACCTGCCGGGGCATCTGTCAGCCAGCATACGGGCAAAACGCCGTATGGCCATAATATGCGGTGTACCCGAAGAAAACTCATTATAAATATCGTCAATCAAAACCACACCGGCATCCAGACCGTCGGCCTGTTTGTGCGCACGTGCAAGCCGTTCCGCTTCACCGCGCATCAGGCGGCTCGTCACAATAAGCATCTGGGGTGTTTCAAAACCATGCAGATTCTGGTTCGACACCTCACCGGCAAACTCCACATGGCGCAACTCATCATCTGGATTGAACGCCAACAGATAGCAACACCCCTCGCCTCTCGACACATCATAATGACCCGGCGACATCACAAAATACCGCTCCGCATCCATGCCCGGCTCAACAGGGCGCACTCCGTTGACATTTCCGATTTCCAACTCACGCACAGGTTTACGTCCATCCGACACCGCCCACACACGAGTGTTCCGTTTAACACCCTTCAATTCAACCTTTTGCTTCGATTCAAGCGCTTTAAAGACCAGCATCGACTGCGGCGCGTCACCAACACTGTTGTCGCGCGGATATGCAACCGTCACGAAATCAAGCCCTCCGGCTGCTGCTCCTGTAGCGTCAATCGACATACTGTAGACATCCCCGTCAGCCTTCAGAGGCTTATCGGAATATATCTGCGTAATCCCTTGGTAAGCATACGTTTCAGCCTTTACCGGCGAGAGCGATAGGTTAGTCCGGCTGCCAGATGGGAGTGTTACCGGCATAACCCGGCTCTTGTCAACCCTGACCCCGTAGACCGCCTGGATACAAACCCGGCTGTCGCCTATGAACCCGGGCATTGAAAAAACATATCTCTGTTTCGGTTCGTCAACAAACCTGCGACCCAGGAAACGGGCGCCTATGGCACCGTCGTTATACAATTCCTCTTCATAATGTGCCATCCCCCACGATGAGCCTACCGCCTCAGACTCAGCATCATCATACACCATCTTCTCAGGCGCAACCTGTGGCATGGCGTCGGTCAGGAAATAAGTCCCATAATCCGCATAATAATTCCTGACGGGCTCAACCGGATAACTCACAGCCCCGTTAACCGAAACCCGCTTCACCAGCTTGAGACTAACATCCCCCTCCCCGTAAAAAACAAGTTTGTCACCATGGCGCATAACCGCAACAGCCGGCAGATCATCAGGCGACTCCGAAGTCAGGCGGTAGTCGGATAGGCAGGTAGCCCCATAACCATAGACAGCGACCTTGTCAGGATGCTCGAAACCCATCTCGCGCAGTTCTGCATCTGTAATCTGTTGCATACCGCTCTCCCGGACCTTGATTTTAACCCAGCGTCCCCTGGAAAGGGCCGACTGCGACGCATAGTAATCCTTCGCAAAAACAGCCGCAGCCTGCTGACTTCCACCCACTACTGCAAGCGCCGTTATTATCAGAGTTCTGAAAATATGTTTTTTCATGTACCGTCTCCCTCCTTCTTTAGAGAGTCTATAATTTCAATCAGAGTGGTGTGCGTCAATCAATTCCGGTCCAACATATAAAAATGTGTCGCAATCATTTGATTTTCAAACCCATCGCCTTTTCTCCGTTCAGTGTCGCAGCAACACGGATTCCCAGTTCCACTCCGACACGCAACCCCGTGCGGCACGGAATGATGATATCACCCGTTTTAAGCATCATGTAACGGCTGACAAGCGCCACGCACTCATCAATTCCCAACTCTTCGCGGCCAAGCGTCAGCTCCTCTTTACCATCCACAATCACAGACCATTCCCCGTCGTCAGGCAACCCGTAGAAGCCCCCCATACACAAAGCCCCGTCAAAACCACAGGCAAGCGCCCCTTCAGGCAGTCCATCTTTCGGAACAAGACGCCCCATGACCCCAATCTCCCTGTAATACCGGTGGGCGAACCTGACCGGGATGCTCTTCCCCAGACGGCATATGACAACAGCCGGAACAATCTCCAGAACCCAGTCCATTGCGAAATCAGGAACAAACAGAGGCATCCCCCGTCTGACCACGGCTGAGTCTGCAATCAATGTCATCGGCACTTTCCGGGGGTCGGACACACGCTCACTGCCAAGCGCCTCCGACTCAATGCGCCTGTCACCGTTCCACATCCGTTCAACTGCAATAACTTTCATCCCGTCTGATTTTCTTACAAATCCATTTTATCCGTTCATCCTGTTATACATAACAGCAAGATGGGCATAGATTGATGTATTGGAGATCACAACATCACCGGGCGCGCAGATTCTTATGGGGGTGAAATTCCATATAGCCTTCACTCCGGCCTCGACGAGCCGGTCGGCTACGCTTTGGGCATGTTCCACCGGAACAGTTATTATGCCGATGCCCGCACCAAGCTCTCGGCAACGCCCAACAAGCTCTTCAACCGGATAAACCGGTAGCCCGTGCTTTAAAGTCCCCACCAGCGACTGGTCAACATCAAAACCTGCCACGATTTCCAGACCGTAGCGTGTCAGCCCTGAATCCTGCATCAACGCGCCTCCGAGCGATCCGGCCCCCACGATTACCGCCCGGTGCTGCCGTTTGAACCCCAGGAACTCCTCAAGTTTGTGTTCCAGCAGCGACACCTCATAACCTATGCGGGTCTTGCCTTTGATGTCAAGAAACGACAAATCCTTGGCTATCTGCGATGCATCAACCCGCAGGTCGCGCGAAATCTGTGTCGACGAAACATATTCGACACCTCTCTCACGCAAAATACCAACATAAGCCAGATACCACGGCAACCGCCTCAGCGCCGGCTCCGGAATAATATCTTTTCCTGATTCCATCTGTCTCGTTCTGTCTAATATCACCCTGAATCACCCCCACACACCAAAAGACCCGACACCGTAGTCAGGCTTCATCGAAAGCGTTGCGCCAACATCAGGCACAACGCCATAATGCAAAGTTACAAAAATTCCCCAAATTCCTATCTCACCGCCAGGCGTCGTGATTCCGTAGCCGTTTTTTCGCCACTGTCCTCATCCGAAACCGTCGCCCTGTAAAGATAGATGCCACGGGTCACTCGGCGCCCCCCCTCATCGCATAAATCCCATCTGATCGGCAGAGTGGTGAACATGTCGCTGCGCCCGGTTTCCGTTGCCTGCCACAGGCGCTGGCCCATCAGGTCGAACACCTCCACCTTAACCGTAAGGTTGCGGTCGGGGCGGTCATGTGATATATAGAAATTAGCCTCTGTCGACACCGGATTAACGTCAGTATAAACATCATACAGCTTTGGGGCAATCTCTTTTGAGACGCTGAAGCTAATCGTGGCTTCTGATGAATTGGGGGCTGTGTCCCACACGCGCAGACGCAAGGTGTGCCACCCCTCCGACAAGTTTTCAATCGGATAGGCGATATTGCCTCCCGGTGAGCCATCTGCAAATGGAGTGAAATATTCCGCCACATCAGTCATAACCTTATCCCCGCCGTCAAGCATCAGCATCATCTGATGCCCCACACCGGCTGTCGACAGGTTTATGGCACGGTCATCACGCACAGCCGCCATAAGCATAGGTGCGGAATTGACAGTCTGGCCGTCGCGGAACGACGGATGGTTCAGATATATCGACTCAATCACAGGAGGGGTGTTATCCGCAGCGGCATTCTCATCAAGGCCATAAACATACAGGTCACGGCACACCCCGGCAGCTTCCCGTCCATCATCACCTCCGGCATAGAGATTGATGGCGGCGGACCGGTAGTTGTCAGCCACCTCCGCCGGCATTGACACATTCATTGTGAACACTCCACCTTTCACTTCTGCGCTACCAACAAACAGACGCCCCCCCTGCTGGTCGAATGTAACCTCCTTGCCATCCTCACCTCCGCGGCCCAGAGTGGTGACGCTGCGCATCGCATCATAGAGCGTCCCCTCCACCGTGCCGTTGAAATCGCTCAGCAAAGCCCCAGAAGCATCAACGATGCGCCCTTTAATGGTGGTCTGCTGGCGGGCCATAAGGGTGGCCGGGTCTTCCGCCGTGTCGAGGTCTTCAACCTCGCGCCCTCCGATTTCATCAACAACCACCCTGTGCCATGGCACAGCCAGCCTCATGGCCGGGTCACCCATCAGAACATAACGCAGTTTGTTGGTATCAGACACGTTGTCGTCTCCACTCCGGTAACCGTTTTTCGCCATACGGTAGATTTCACCTATCGTGCGGAACGTACCATCGGCATTACGTACGAACATCTCCCTGCCGAATGACTCCGACAGATGTCCATTCGCCGATATATAAACCGGACGCGTGGCGCTTATGGCGGCAATCACACCACCGTTGGGATTCTTATAAAGAATCTCCGCGCCTGAGGCAGACGCCGAATCCCAGCGAAGGAAATCACAGGTAGCCGCATATAAAACCGGAAGACGGCGCAGATAAAACTCATTGATATCCCGGTAGGTCACAAGCCCCTCGGCGGTCATAGATGTCGGATTGGCATGGCCCTGGTAACTCCACCACATAACCCCCTCGTCGAGATTCCGGTAGAACAACGAGCGCCCCCCTTCACAAATATTGCCCGGGGTTTCAAATTCGTCGATATACACCTTCTTATAGAACATGTCGCCACCCGAACCGTTGGCCATCATTCCCCTCCACATCTTCTCGGCATCATCCATATGCACGCCATTGTCCTTGTCATCTGCCACAATCATGACATTGTTGCGCCACACCCCGCGCTGGATTTTGCCGGTATAGGCAAACAGTTTGTCAACACAGCGTTTGGCATCGGCCGCCGAGGTCACAGGAATACGGCCAACGGCAATCCTCAACTTGTCACGGCCTGTGTTCACCCCTGAGTTATCGTCAAGAAAGCCATATATGTCGTCTGTCATGTATGAATCATTGTCATTAAGCCCTTTGTCCGTAAACCATGCCGGCATAACCGGATAAGAAGGCGCCTTAGCCGTCTTACGCCTGAAGTCATAAGTCGGACGGCTGAAAAACAATGCATATTTCAGCTGCTTTCCGTGGCCCTGCAAACCGCGGTCATACATCATCTTAAGCAGCTTTCTGAAAGATTGCGCATCTGCAACCCCGGAAGAAAACTCATTGTAAACCTCCTGCGGAGTCAGAACCACCACTTCAAGCGGAGCAACGGCATCATTCCGGTGGAATTCTGCCACACGCTCTGCCTGTGACTTCCATTCATTCATCGTGAATATAACCATATCGGCCGTAGCCAGCGAATGAAGGTTCTGGTTCCTGACACTCTCCACAAAAACAGGCGAAGGGAGCTTCCCTCCGGGCTCCCAGGCCGCATATGTGCGGGCCCCTGCAACAGTGCTCCGCCAAACGGCCTCATTGCCCGAAAGCCCCACCTCCACACGACCCACATTACGCGTATCTGTAACATCCCACACCCGAGTCTGCTCACCCGCACCCCGCAACGAAACCTGTCGCTGCGAAGCGGTAAGGTAAAACACCAGGTGTTTATCCCCCGGCAGCCGAAGTTCGCGCGGATAATTGATTGCGATATAATTCAAAGCTGCCAGCGACACCGAACTGCCGCTCTTGAATGTCAGACCAACCGTAAGCGTGCCACCGCCACCTTCAAATTCCCTGCGGCTCACCCCTTGGTTGCCATGTGAATACTTATCCGTAACTTTAGATATATTGTCGCCGGAAACCTGCGGCAGAGACTGCCCGTTGACGGTAAAAGACAATGAACTGCTCCCCGTCACAGACTTCACAACAAACGCACTCTCCATCCTCACAGGAAAATCCAAAGCCCGGTCGGTAAGCTGGAACTGGAACGTGCGCGAAGGAGTGTATCTGAAATCCTCCCCAACAAGCAGAAAACCCGCCTCCCCGGGCGACTCCAGATCCTGTTCATGATACAGACGGTCATAAAACACCCGCTCCGTGTCGCCGCTCACACTGGCAATTCCTGTCGACACAGGCGAAAGCCGTGCCTCATCTCCCGAATCGCTCAGAAAATAATAACCCCGGTCCGTAAACGGGTTCTGCACAGGCACAAAATAATCAGTAGCGCTTTGCTCCCATCCAACAGGCCCTTCTGCATAAAAAAACACACCTTTGCCCGACACCCACTCCGATGCGGTCTGAGGCAGATCATCAACATACGACCGGTCGAGCACATCAGGCAACCGTTTGGCACCATAGCCATATACCTTAACCTTCTGCGGGTCGGCAAATCCCCACCCTCTGAGCTGGCTCTCTGTAACGCAGTGCATTCCGCTATGGTCAACAGCAACCCTGACCCACTTCCCTGAAGCAAGTTTAGAGTTCGTTGCATATGACGCCACATCAAGCCCCGACGCCCCCAACGGCAACAGAAGCGAAACAACAACCACCAGCAGCGTCGCACATTTTGTGGGAATATCCATTCCGGCGGCAAGCGTCAATATATGATTACATTGTGATTCAAACCTTTTCATGCATAGGTATAACGCCGGAAAGCACTGATTTATTGTAGTTCAACCTCCACAAGAGATTCAACTTCAGAGGGATTGAGAGTATTCATGTCAACATACCCTTCAATCCCATCCAGACGTCCACGGTGGCTATATTGCCATATATCCCAGCCGACGCCCTTATCAAGCGGAGGGTCAGAAAACGAACATATCCACAATGGGTAGTTTTCAAGCTTCTCTTTCACAAACCTGTCATACCCGTCCTTATTCGTATATATAACCGGTTCATAACCTTCATGACCGAGCACATCAAGCATAACCCGAAGCTCCCTCATTATCCGGCCTGTGCCGATTCCTTCGGCATTGGCCCACTCCTCAACATCCACCGCCGGAGGCAATTCAAATTCCCGTCCTTTCAAGGCTCTGATAAAATTGAACGCCTGCATCTCCCCGTCGGTGTCGAACCTGAAAAAATGATACCCTCCGGCGGCAATACCCGCACGTTTCAGACCGACGGCATTTTTAACAAAATTCCTGTCCCTGAAATCCGTTCCTTCCGTAGCCTTCACATATGCGAAAGCCACCCCTTGCCTTTTCAAGACGCTGAAATCAATCTCACCGTTGTGGGCCGAGACATCTATTCCGCGAACCTTATACACCTCGGCCGAAGGGTTGGCCCGCTCCGAAAAATATCGGTTATAACCAAGAAGCACACCCGCCGGCACCAGCACCATAACCGCCGATGCCATCAACACCCATATCTTCCTCATTCCCGTACCCCCCTGATCCTGCGCGAGAATTTCTCGAAGCCCCATTTCCCGCAACGGGCTCCTATGAACATTGCCGCCAGCATAATGACAATCAATGCCGAGCATGGCACATCGACATAGGCCGACAACGCCAGGCCGCCGACACTCCCCGCCGCCGACACCAGCACCGACACCCACATCATCCCTCCGAAACGGCGCGTAAAAACCTCTGCCGTCATCTGGGGCAACGAAAGCATCGACATCAGCAGCATGACCCCCACAAGCCTTATGGTCAACACGATGCATAATGCAACCATAACCGTCATGGTCACTGTGATGAATCTCACCGGCAGACCTGCCACCTTGGCAAAATCACGGTCGAAAGCGCAAGTGACAATCTCCCTGTATTTCCACGCAAAAAATCCCCCTAACAAAACCGTATATATCCCGAACATCCACAAATCCCCACTCGATATATTCAATATATTACCGAAAAGAAACGAATTCAGCTCAGGCACATAACCGGGAGTAAGAAACACGAAAAGCACACCGGCAGCCATACCCAGCGACCACACCACAGCTATCGCCGAATCCTCCCTCACCCTATGACGCGACGACAGCCATTCAACCCCCAGCGACGAAACCACCGCAAACACTCCGGCCATGGCTATCGGACTTATACCCAGATAATAGCCAAGTCCGAGACCCCCGAAACAGGCATGGGTGACGCCCCCCGAGATAGCAACAAGCCGCCGCGCAACAATATACGTACCGACCATCGCCGCCGCAACAGCAATAATCAGCACCCCGCATAAAGCATTCAAAAAAAAACTATATCCTAACAATTCTCCCATCTATAATCAGCCTCAATCCCCCAACTCAAAACATAAAATATCACACCGTCAATCCTGGTACGCCGAAATCAGACATACCTCCATTTTCCGGATGCCGGAAGAGGTATCAGAGTGGTTCACCCCTCTGCTCCCCCACCATCAACAAAAGCTCATCCCTGACCGCCTCAGGCAACTCAATCCCCCTAAGCTGTATGCTGCGCGCCCACGGAGCCACATCCTCTGGCAGAAGCGTCAGCAAAACATCGCGGAACTCCTCAATCTCCACATCCTCATATTCAGCACTTTTCCGCCCGGCAAAACGGTCGAGCTCCTCATCATCAAAATATTCTATCTTATCGCTGACCGATGCCAGCAACGAATCCTTCTCGCAAGTGCTGTGCATACCGCAGCACACACTGTCCTCCCCCTCAGGCACATCCTGCATAGGCCCGCGTGTAGGGGCAAGCGCCCGGCCTCGCCTCACATCCCTTCTATGGAACAAATAAAGCACCAGCCCCGTCAGCACGAGAACCCCTAATATAATCAACGCACCGGTCATTCCTCAACCTCCTCAATTCTGAACCCGATTTTCTGCAGCTGACGCCAATAATCAGGATAGCTCTTGCTGACCGCCTCGCAGCCGTCAATAACCACCCCCGGCACATAAACCGCAACCGGTGCCAATGCCATCGCAATCCTGTGGTCATTGTGCGAACTGAACTCAGGCATCTCCACCACCGGATGACTCTTCCCATCCCATTCCAATCCGTAATCACGGATTTTCTCCACAACCCGGCCTATTTTATCCATCTCTTCACACAAGGCCGTCAGCCTGTCACACTCCTTCACACCTAAGCTCTTGAGCCCCGTTAGTTTAAATGGAACTCCGATCAGGCAGCATGTAACCGCCAACGCCGGTGCAAGGTCGGGGTTATCAGTCAGGTCAACATCAATCCGCCCGTAAATCTCCGGAGAGGGCGACAACTCCAGTCCACCCTGCAGCTCCTCACTCTCCACCGTATTGACCCCGAGACACTCAAACAGACGCATCGCGGCCTTGTCGCCCTGCAGCGTTTTCTCTTTCAGGTTGGTCACCGTAATCCATCCCGCAGTCAGGGCACTTATCTCATACCAGAATGCCGCCGCCGACCAGTCCCCCTCCGGCTGCTGATCAAACGGCCTGTAACTCCCCTTTTCAACTTTGATTCTCAAAGGCTCCCGGTCAACCTTGATACCCCGCTGCTCCATCATCCCGACTGTCATCAGTATATACGGCAGCGAAACAGGCTCCCCCTCAAACCTCACGGTCAGACCCTCATCCATCATCGGCGCAACCATAAGCAAGGCCGACACGAACTGCGACGACACCGTCACATCCACGTTAACTTCTCCTCCCCGCAATCTCCTCCCATTGATTCTCAACGGGGCATAGCCCTCCTCTTCAATACATTCGATTTCAGCGCCACAGCCTCTCAAGGCTTCAATCAGAACCCCCATAGGCCGTTCATGCAGCCGCTCCGTACCGCGCAGTTCAACCTCCACGCCCTCCTTAGCCGCAAAATAGGCCGTGAGGAAACGGAGCGCCGCACCAGACGCCCCGACATCCACCGTTCCCTCCACTTGCGACAATGCCTTCTCTATGACCTCCGTATCGTCACAACGGGCAACATACGCCCCTCCGACAGCTCCCCCTTGGGTCATTGCATCCAAAACAAGCCCCCTTGTCGAAAGACTTTTCGACAAGGGTAGCTCAATAATTCCATCCTCAATAATCTCCTCAGGAGGAAATATCCTGTATTTCATCACTCTAAGTTATAGTTCCTTTAAGCCATGAAGGCTATCTAAGCCTCCCGCCTATTTCGCCATCTCTTCAACGGCTGCATCCTTTTTGCATCCTTCGCGACAAGCCTTTTCCAGCTTATCCATCGCCTCAAACAGCGACTTCCGGGGGGTGGCGACATTGACCCTCATAAACCCATGCCCTTCGGGACCGAACATTTCACCATCGTTAAGAGCCAGGCCGGCATGGTTCACCACCAGGTCAACCAACTCATCATGGCTAAGGTTAAGGCCACGGAAATCCATCCAGACCAGGAACGACGCCTGCGGCCTAACCATCTTAACCTCAGGAAGCCGCTCTTTCAGATAAACCTCCAGGGCATCGAGGTTCCCTTCGATATATTCAAGCACAGCCCCGAGCCATTCCTCTCCATGGGTATATGCGGCCTCAGCCCCTATGGTCGACACAAATGTCGTGGCGTTGAATTCGTTAACCTCAAGCCAATGGAAAAACGGCTCCCTGATTTCCGGATTCTTCACCACACACCACGAGCTCACAAGACCGGGGATATTAAACGTCTTCGACGGCGCACCGAATGTGATGGCCACAGCAGCGGCATCCTCTCCACACGCGGCAAACGGATAATGTTCCCTGCCGGCAAGCATCAGGTCGCCGTGGATTTCATCGGAAATGACCAGAACCCCATATTCACGACACAAAACCCCGACTTTCTCCAATGTCTCCCTGCTCCATTGCAGACCGATAGGATTGTGAGGATTACAAAGAATCATCATCTTCGGGCGTTCTGTGGCGAAAATCCGCTCCAAATCCTCCAGATTCATCTCATAATTCTCGCCGTTCCAACGCAACGGGTTGGTAATCAGCTCTCTCTTATTCCCTTCGATAACCATCTTGAACGGATGGTAAACCGGCGGTTGGATAACAATCTTATCGCCTGCTTTGGTGAAGAAATTGATGGCGAATGCGATGCCTTTCACAACACCGGGCACATATGTCAGCTCCTCCCGTTCCACCTTGAAGCCGTGACGGCGGTCAAGCCAGTCGATTATCGAGCTCCAGTATGTGTCGGCAGGGCGGGAATAGCCATAAATCGGATGAGAAATCCTCTGTTGCAACGCTGCGGTTATCTCTCCGCAGACCTTGAAGTCCATGTCGGCAATCCACAGCGGTGTCAGGTTGTCTTTCCCGAAAAGCACACGCAGATCGTCGATTTTCGTACAACCGCTTCCATGCCTGTCAATCACTTCATCAAAATCATACTTTTTCATATTTCCCATCGTTAATTGGTTTATCATTTAAGGCCGTTTTAGTGCTGTGTAAAAATAGACCCGTCCCTTCTCTAAATATCCGGATGGCAACAGTGCTGTCATTCCACAATGCAAATATACTCCCTTTTCCCCACACTTTCCACCCCTTAAAATCCTTTTTTCAAAAAAAATCATTACCTTTGCCTCTGAACTCAAGAGGGGTGCCCCGGTGTGGGCTGAGATCATACCCTTGGAACTTGACGCGGTTCATACCGCCGGAAGAACTTGACGCTAATCCATCCTCCGCCACAAGCCCCTCTGCAAAATCGTCATTATTATGACCGTAGAAATAAACAACCACCCGATTAAGGTGGCAGAGGATTGCAAATCTCTTGCACAGCTGCTCGAAAAAGAAGGTTTCACCGGCATGGGTCAGGCCGTTGCCGTTAACAACCGCGTCGTGCCACGCTCCCAATGGGGCGACTTCCAGCTGACCGACGGAGCAAAAATCATCATAATTCGTGCCGTCTGCGGCGGATAAAAAGCCATGCAGACAATAGCCATAACACCCCCGGCATTCTATCCGGGGGAGGCACAGGCAATCGCCGGGATATTGCTCAACCGGGGGTTCTGGCGCGTGCATATCCGCAAACCCGATGCCGCTGAAAGTGCCATAAGAGCCTTGATTGAAGAAATACCGGCAGAGCTGCGACCACGCCTGTCAATCCACAACGCCCTCCATCTTGCAGAGCAATACGGTCTTGGCGGAGTGCACCTCAACAGACACACCCCGCTCCCGCCTCAAGGATGGCATGGTCTTATCAGCCGCTCAATCCACTCGATAGCCGAAATAGACACCCTCTCCAACGAAGATTACGCCTTTATATCGCCGGTCTTCCCTTCAATCTCCAAGCCCGGCTATAACCCTACGTTCACCATCGGCCAGCTATCCGAAACAATCAGGCGCAACCAAGTTAACAGAACGCGCATTTTCGCCCTCGGAGGCGTCACCCCGGCACGGCTTCCCCGGCTCGAATCAGCAGGTTTCGCCGGGGCGGCGATGCTCTCCGAAGCATGGCGCCCCCAAATTCCCGCTGACAATTTCAAACTGCAGTTCATCACCCACCCCACCGGGAATCTATCCGTTGTCGATGGTGCCCGCAAAGCCCTCGAAGGCGGATGCCGGTGGATACAGCTGCGATGGAAAGACGCCTCCACCGGCCAACTGATTGATGCCGGCAGAGAAATAGCCGCAATGTGCCGCCGGCATAACGCCACATTCATTATCGACGACCATGTCAGCCTAGTCCATCACCTCCGGGCCGACGGAGTCCACCTGGGGCAGAACGACATGACCGTCAGCCACGCTCGTGCCATACTCGGCCCTATGAAAATAATCGGGGCAACCGCCAACACCCTCCCACAAATGGTTCAGGCAAAAAAGCAGGGCGCCGACTATATCGGCCTCGGCCCATTCCGGTTCACCCAGACAAAAAAGAACCTCTCACCAGTGCTCGGCCTCGAAGGCTACCGCACCCTTCTATCCTCCTTCAACACAGACATTCCCGTTGTGGCAATAGGTGGAATCACCGACCCCGACATCCCACCGCTCATGTCAACAGGCATCAGCGGAATAGCCCTCTCCTCAACCATCCTCTCCGATTACGACCCGGCAGCCCGCACCGCCGCAATCCTCTCAATCATCAATAACTGAAACAATTCAACATTACCATGCCACTTCAAATAGCCAACAACACCTTCTCCTCGCGCCTGTTCGTAGGCACAGGCAAATTCCGCAGTAACCAACTCATGTCTGAGGCAATCGAAGCCTCCGGAACCCAGATGGTCACCGTAGCAATGAAACGCATCGACATGGCCAACCGCCACGACGATATGCTAACCCACATAACACGCGAAGGCATACAAATCCTCCCCAACACTTCCGGCGTACGCAATGCCCGGGAAGCCGTTCTCGCCGCGCAACTCGCCCGGGAAGCTTTCCAGACAAACTTCATAAAACTCGAAATCCATCCCGACCCAAAATACCTCCTACCCGACCCGGTAGAGACCCTGGCTGCCACCGAAGAGCTGGCACGCCTCGGCTTCACCGTCCTCCCCTACATCCAGGCCGACCCCGTGTTATGCAAACGCCTGGAAGAAGCAGGCGCCGCCACCGTCATGCCATTGGCAGCGCCAATCGGCACAAACAAAGGGCTTGTGACCCGCGAACTACTGAAAATCATAATCGAACAGAGCCGCGTACCCGTAGTGGTCGACGCCGGTCTCGGTGCTCCGTCACATGCCGCAGAAGCAATGGAACTCGGTGCCGACGCCGTGCTGGTCAATACCGCAATCGCCGTAGCAGCCGATCCCGTCCGCATGGCCCGGGCATTCGCCGACGCAACCCGTGCCGGACGCGAAGCATATCTCGCCGGCCTCGGCGCAGTCTCAACACACGCCGAAGCCTCCTCCCCACTAACATCCTTCCTCGCTTAATCCCCCATTCACCCCCTTCCCAACAGGCCTTTATTAGCCTTCAACGGCCTTTCTTGGCCTTTATTAGCCTTTTACAAGTCATGTTCTCAGACTATCTGAAATCAAACTTCGACTGGGACACCACCACACGCGACATCCTCGCCATGACCTCCGCCGACGTTGAACAAGCACTCTCACGCGAGCGCTTGACCGACCGCGACTTCATGGCACTGATTTCGCCTGCTGCCGCCCCCTACATCGAAACAATGGCGCAACGCAGCCGCCAGATAACAGAGCGACGGTTCGGAAAAACAATTTCCATATTCATCCCGCTCTACATCACCAACTCATGCACGAACTCATGTGTCTATTGCGGCTTCAACCGCCACAATAAAATACCACGGGTCATCCTCACCCCGGAGCAGATTGAAGCCGAGTGCAAGGCAATCAAAGAGATGGGACCTTTTGAAAACCTCCTGATTGTCACAGGCGAAAACCCGCTAATGGCCGGAACCCAATATATCGAGAAAGCCCTGCAAGTCTGCCGGCCCTACTTCTCCAACCTCACAATCGAAGTAATGCCCCTGTCAACCGAAGACTATGCCAGGCTGACACACTCAGGCCTCAATGGTGTAATATGCTTTCAGGAAACATATAACCGCGACCGCTACAAAATCTACCATCCGGCAGGAATGAAGTCGAAATTTGAATGGCGGTGCGACGGTTTCGACCGCATGGGAATGGCCGGAGTCCACAAAATCGGCATGGGAGTGCTTATCGGCCTTGAAGACTGGCGAACAGACGTAACCATGATGGCCCGGCATCTCACCTACCTCCGCAAGCGCTACTGGAAAACACGCTATTCGGTAAACTTCCCACGTATGCGGCCATCTGAATCAGGATTCCAGCCAAACGTGGTAATGACCGACCGCGAACTCGCCCAGCTAACATTCGCATTCCGAATCTTCGACCCAGACGTCGACATATCATACTCCACACGCGAAGAGCATTCCTTCCGCAACAACATGGCCACACTCGGAGTAACAACCATGAGCGCAGGCTCGAAAACCGACCCGGGAGGCTACGCAACATATCCCGAATCGCTTGAACAGTTCGCCGTCAGCGACAGCGCCGACCCGCGAGTCGTTGCCGCAGACCTACGCGCACTCGGCCGCGAACCCGTCTGGAAAGACTGGGACCGCGTCTTCGACTGACCCGCCCCGGCTCCTTAATGCCCTTAAAGACCTTAAAAAGACCCCCACAGACTTTAACAACTAACAACACCCCCTATCATCATGGGAAAAGGATTTGACCAATACGCAGCCCAATACGACTCATGGTTTCTCGACAACCCAAACGTGCTGCTTTCAGAGGCACGCCTCGTAGCATCAACACTTACAAATTCAAAAAACATCCTGTCGGTCGGATGCGGCAGCGGACTCTTTGAAAAGATTCTGCGCGACGATTTCGGCATAACAATCTCCGACGGCATCGAACCGTCACAGCCGATGGCTGAAATAGCACGCAAACGCGGGCTGAACGTCACAATATCAACCGCCGAAGAGATGGAAATCCCATCCGGAGCCTACGATACCATCCTCTTCAACGGATGCCCCAGCTACATCACCGACCTCGACAGCGTGATACGGAAAGTATATGCAGCCCTCCCCGACGGAGGACGCATCATACTCATCGACGTACCGAAAGAAAGCACATACGGACTGATGTATAACCTCGCCAAAGCACTCGGCACATGGAACCACCCCCTTCTCAACGGCACATATCCACCCAACCCCTATCCCATAGAATTTGTCAACGTCGCCAACTGGCGCACAACCGCCGAGAAAGTCGCCCTGCTGCAAGCCGCCGGTTTCAGCAACATCTCATTCTCGCAGACCCTCACCACCCACCCCCTCTACTCCGACCTCACCCCCGAACACCCCATCCCCGGCCACGACCGTGGCGACTACGTTGCCGTCACCGCCATCAAATAACCCCGTTTAAGGCGCAAGCCAAGACAAATTTCTCACTTATGACTAACAACTTGCGACTTACATCCTCTTAACATCCATCCAATGCACACCACATCCTGGAGCCACACAGCCTGGCAAACCGCCCTCCCCGTCTATGAAGCAATCCTGCAGCTTCCATTCGTGCGCGAACTCGCCGACGGAACCCTGTCCCGCGAGCGTTTCAACCGCTACATAGGCCAAGACAGCCTCTACATAAACCAATATTGCAAAATCCTCGCCCACATAGCATCCCGGCTCGCCGACTTCGCCGACACCGAAGCCTTCCTATCATTCGCCGCCGACGGTGTAGCCGTTGAAAAAGCGCTCCATTCGCTCTACATCGGCCAGCGGCCAACAGAGATGTCACCCGCGTGCCTCTTCTACACCTCACTTCTCCACGCCCAGGCCACAGAAAACGTAGCAATAGAAGCCGCAGCAATCCTACCCTGTTTCTGGATATACCTCGAAGTGGGCCTGCACATCGTCAAAACCCAGGCCGATCCGGCCTCCAACCCATATTCCGACTGGATAGCCACCTACTCCGACCCCGCCTTTGCCCAATCAACCCGGCGCGCCATCGAAATCTGCGACCGCCTCGCCGCAAACACCGACCCCGGAACCCGTCAGCGCATGACCGAAATATTCCTGCAATGCGCCCGCCAGGAATGGCTCTTCTGGCACAGCGCCTACACCGACCTCCGCCTCCCCGTCTGACCCCTACCCATAGCCTACCCAACCTGCTCGTAACCCATCCGCCCCGTCCGACCAGCCACTTATCCTCCTCCGCCCCATCCCCCCTTTCACGGCCTTCACCAGCCTTTCACGGCCTTTATTAGCCTTCCCCTCTCATCTTGCTTCCTGCTTCTTACTTCTTATTTCTTATTTCTTGCTTCTCTCTTCTTTTTACCACCCGCATGGCGGGCGCCTTGGCGAAAATCAGGAAGCGGCGCCGTAAAGCCACAGGCAAGGGAGGCGGTGTCTGAGCGAAGCGAGTTCCGCCTCCCCTGTGGCTGTCGGCAAGCCGCTTCCGGCGATTTTCGCCGCGCCCATGGCCTTTTGGTTCTTTTCGGCCCGCGAAAAGAACACCGACAAACTCGAAAAAAGCACCTAATAACCACAATATATGTCACGATACACAACCGCCCTCACAATCGCCGGTTCCGACCCTTCAGGAGGAGCCGGCCTCCAGGCCGACCTAAAAACATTCTCCGCACTCGGAGTCTACGGCACAACAGCCATCGTCGCCATCGTCGATGAAAACACCCAAGGCGTCTACGGCGTCCACCCCGTCCCCGACCCCTTCGTAGCCGGGCAGATCCGTTCAGTACTCTCCGACATCGGCGCCGACGCAGTGAAAATCGGAATGCTCCACTCCTCGTCACTAATCCGCACAGTCCTCTCCACCCTCCGCGAATACCCCGACGTACGCAAAATCGTGCTCGACCCCGTAATGGTAGCCACATCTGGCGACCCCCTGCTGCAACCCGAAGCCATAACCACACTGCGCGACGAGCTGATGCCATATTCCAAAGTCATAACTCCAAACCTCCCGGAAGCATCACTGTTGCTGGGCGAGACCGTCGACCATCAAGACCAGTTTGAAGACGCCGCACGGGCACTCTCCAGGCTCACCGACGCCAAAGTCTCCGTAATGCTCAAAGCCGGACATCTCGAAAACAACACCCTGACCGACATATTCTACAACGCAGAAACCGGCACATTCCTGCGCCTGGCAACCCCACGCGTCAACACCGTCAACACACACGGCACAGGATGCACCCTCTCCTCAGCCATCGCCGCCTACCTTGCAAAAGGTGCAGACCTCGACAGCGCCGCCCGCCTGGCCAAAGACTACATCTCCAACGCAATCGCCGCAGGCGCATCCTACACCATCGGCCACGGCCATGGCCCGGTTCATCATTTCCATGCCCTATGGCGTTGAAGCGGTTACCCCAAAAAATCCACCCACCCATAAACACATAGCACATGAAAATCCAACCAGCCCTCCCCTCCCATGCGAATCTCATCGCAAAAGCCGTCATGATGGCAATCGGAGATGAAATATGCGCCGGTTTCGCAGCACCTGATCATACTTTAGCCGACGTCGAGCGCCTGTTCACCACACTCGCCGCCATGCCCGACTCACAATACTCCTACGCCAACACACTCATCGCCATCGATGAGACCACCAACGAAGTCATGGGGCTATGCGTATCTTACGACGGTGCGCAACTCCACACCCTACGGCAACGCTTCTTCGAGGAAGCACGCAGACAACTCAACCGCGACATGGAGGGCATGGCCGACGAAACCTCTCCCGACGAATTCTATCTC